>Ga0256832_1001659_pt1 | contig 15188 bp, 16 predicted proteins | sample 134614metaG_FD_190534 | JGI IMG/M metagenome (GOLD analysis project Ga0256832, IMG submission 190534) | Hydrothermal vent microbial communities from Lau Basin, Pacific Ocean - 134-614 | ecosystem: Environmental > Aquatic > Marine > Hydrothermal vents | place: Pacific Ocean: Lau Basin | collected...
AGAGTGGCCAGCCACAGTTGGCCCTGGGGGGAATAGACCCGTTGCAGCAGACCCGCCAGGGCGATGCCCTCTTCGGCCAACGCCTGAAGGCTTTCGCGGCAGCTCTCCCAGAGCGGATGGGGCGGGGCCTGGTCGGGCAGCTCGTCGGGCACCGTGGCGAGAAAGCCCACATAGTAGGCGTTCTTGCGCCGGGCGCGCTTCCACAGCTCTTCCTTCACCTCGGGTTCGAGCAGGCCGGGCTGAAGCACCAGGGCGAGGGTCTCCATGATGGTCTCGGCTTCGGTCTCGAAGGGAAGAAACTCCACCAGCCAGGCCGCCAGCCTGGGCCCCATGGTGCCGGCCACCACCGCCGGCTGGCGGAGCAGCTGGCGGGCGTTTTCGGCATCTTCCATGGCCCACCACGCGCGGCGGGCCAGCTCGTCGGTGAGGTCTTGGGAGTGGACCACCGCCACCACCGCCTCGGGCTCGCCCAGGAGCAGCAGCTCTTCGACGTTTTCCAGGCTCAAATGGCCCATGCGGGTCCAGCGGCGCAGGTGCAGCGGATAGCCCGCCGGGGTGCCCAGCACTTTGGTGGAAAGCAGTTCGCGCACCCACTTGAGATAGAGTTCGTCCTTGACCGTGGGGTTGAGCGGAATCTCCATCTCCCCCTGATCGGAGAGGGCGTAGAGGATCATGCGCGATTCGTCGATGCGCACCGCCTGGGGGCGGTTGGCCAGCATCACATTCAGGCGCAGGGCGTCTTCAGGAGAAAGCTCCATTGAGGTCGGATCAATGGTCCTTGGGGGGAACGTAATGGGGGTCGGCGGGATTGAGGAAGATGAACTGCCAATCGCCGGGGTTGAGCTCCACGAAATCGAGGGTGCATTCGTCGAGATATTTCTCGTAGGCCGGGTCCATCACCACTTCCACGCCTTCGGTGACCACCCGCAGATCGGCGTCGGTGGCTTCGTCGAAGCCCATCCGGTAATCGAAGGAGCCGTCGGCCTTTTCGCTCACCGCCAGGCGCAGGGCCATGCCTTCGGTGCCGCCCTGCTTGGCCGCCTTTCTGATCTGTTCTGCTGCTGCGGGAGTGATCCTGAACATCTGCTGCCTCCGTGAGTTGGAACATCCGGCCGCCGCGGGCCTCAGCCGCGCACCTCGGCCACCCGGGCGACGAAGCGGCGCACCCAGTGGTTGCCGCCGACATTACGCATGTGGGAATAGTTTGCCAAGAGGTTTCGGTACACCAAGCCGTCGTGACGACCGTCCACGCCGTAACCCCTTTCGACCTGCCAGGCCCAGGGAAGCTCGCGATGGAGCGATTCGAGGCCGGAGTAGTGGAATTCGTGCGCCTTCACCACCCGCCCCGGCTGCCCGTCCGGCCAGGGATGCTGCGCAGTCTCGCACAGCCGCACATAGCCTCTACCCTGTGGTTTTTGGTGCATTTGGACCCGCGCCGGCAACACCCCCACCATCCCGGCCCGGCGCCCCTGCCAGGCGATCTCCTCGCACAGATACATCAGCCCGCCGCATTCGGCATAGGCCGGGCCGCCGTTTTCGATGAAGGCGCGAATGGAACGGCGCATGGCCTGGTTGGCTTCGAGCGCCGCCATGGCGGTTTCGGGAAAGCCGCCGCCGATGAACAGGCCGTCGGCCTCGGGCATGGCCGAATCCCGGAGGGTATCGAAATAGACCAGCTCGGCACCGGCGCGGGCGAAGGCTTCCAGGTCGTCGGGGTAGTAGAAGCCGAAGGCGGCGTCCCGCGCCACGGCGATACGCACCCGGGCCACCGGCCTCTCTTCGGGTTCGGGCGGCGCCGCCGGAAAGGGGGGCGCGCTGTGGGCGATCTCCAGGAGGGCGTCGAGATCCACATTGGCGCCCACATGATCGGCGATGGTGTCGATGCGCGCCTGGGCCGCCTCGGCTTCGTTGCTGGGCATCAGCCCCAGGTGGCGTTCGTCGATGGCCATCCGGCTGCTGCGGGGCACCGCGCCCACCACCCGCACGTCGGTGTAGTGTTCGATCACCCGCCGTAGTTTGCCTTCGTGGCGGGAACCGCCCACGCTGTTGAGGATCACCCCGGCGATCCGAATGCGCGGCTCGAAGGCCTGATAGCCGAGGATCAGGGGCGCCACGCCCCGGGTCATGCCCCGGGTATCGAGCACCAGCACCACCGGGGCCTGGAGCTGGACCGCCAGAGCGGCGTTGCTGTTGCTCCCGTCGAGATCCAGGCCGTCGTAGAGCCCTTTGTTGCCTTCGATGATGGCCAGATCGGCCCCGGCGGAGCGCCGGGCGAAGAACGCTTCGATCTCCTCCGGCGCCATGGTGTGATAGTCGAGGTTGTAGCAGGGGCGCCCGGCCGCCTGCCCCAGCCACAGCGGGTCGATGTAGTCCGGCCCTTTCTTGAAAGGCTGCACGGCCAGCCCGCGCCGTTGGAGAGCGGCGCACAGGCCGATGCTCACGGTCGTCTTGCCCGACGACTTGTGAGCGGCGGAGATCATCAAATGGGGCATGGTCCAAAAGCGAAAAGGCGGCCAGATGACCGCCTTTTCTCAAATCCCGTCGGCAGCGTCAATCAGGATTTGGCATGGTGCGGATCCACCGCCTCGTCGGCCAGAGTGACCGGGAGGAAGGGGAGCACCCGGATGACGACGAAGGTGAGCAACACCATCAGCGCAATTCCGCCCAGACCGAGCATGAACTCGGGGAAGGTGGGCGAGTAGAGGAAAGGTTGGCCGTTGACGCCGTCGAAGAAGCCGCTGGCAACGATGGTCTTGCCCGGGAACATGGCCATCGGGAAGGCCTGGCCGCCGATCACGATCACATAGACGGTGGCGAAACCGCCCAGGATCACTGCAAAGGCCGCGGCCAGGATGCCGCCCCGGGTCTTGCCGATGGTGGGATGCCACACCAGGCCCATGGGCAGCAGGTTGCCGATCAGGATCCAGCCCACCCAGAAGAGCACGGTGTAGATGCCGCCGTCGGCGAGAATGAAGGCTTCGTATTCGTGGTTCTCGGTGCCATAGAGATTGGTGAGGTGATAGACCAGGGTGAAGTAGAGCACCGCGGCCGCGAACACCCCAAGCAGGTTCTTGAGCCGGTAGAGCACCTTGTCGCCCACCTCGCGACCGTCCAGCTTGGCGGTGAACAGCAGCATGGGAATGTAGATGGCCAAGCCGTAGGCGAAGGACATGATCACGAACATCGGCGCCAGGATGGCGGCGTCATACCCTTGCCGGGCGACGATGAAGCCGAAGATCGAGCCGGTACCGGTGGTGAGGATGATCCGCCAGACGAAGGCCAGGGTGCCCACCGGGCGGTAGTATTTGTTGAAATGACGATCCATCATGAACCACAGATAGACCGCCACCACCGCCATGAAGCCGGTGTACAAAAAGATGTTCCAGGCGAAGATCGACTTGAAGTTGTAGTGGGTCATGGCCACCAGCAACCGGTCGGGCTTGCCCAGGTCGAGCACCAGCACCGCCAGGCCGCCCACCAGCAGGGTGATGGCCAGCAGACCTGAGAGCCGCCCGAGAGGCTTGTAGAGCCCTTTTTCGAACACGGTGCCGATGGAGGCCACGTTGAGCGCGCCCGAAGCCGCCACGATCAGGAAGATGGCGAACACGTGCGGCATCCCCCAAACGATCTGGTTGGTCATGCCGGTGACCCAGTGGCCGTTGTGCTCCATGTAGTAGGCGGCCGCCAGCCCGCCGGCCACGATGGCGGCCAGGATGGCCAGCAGTCCCCAATACTTGGGGCTCTCGATCCCCCACTCGCTGAAGTGAACCTTTTTCATCGACTTCACTCGCCTCTAAGTTCGAATCAGATGTTGGTGTAGCGCACGCCGGGGTTGAGCTTGAGGTCGTCGCGGACCGCCACGCTGGGATACTGCTTGAGCGCCTTGGAGACCGGGCTGTTGGGATCCTTGAGATCGCCGAACACGATCGCCTGGTGCTTGCAGGCGTCCTGACAGGCGGTGGTGGTCTGGCCGTTGTCGAGCCGGTGGACGCAGAAGTTGCAGCTCTCCACGCATCCCTTGCCGCGCGGCGTATGGGTCAGCTTGGCGGCCACGTCGGCATGGATGAAGGAGCGGGCCTTGTAGGGACAGGCCATCATGCAGTAGCGGCAGCCGATGCAGATATGGCGGTCCACCATCACGATGCCGTCGGCGCGCTTGAAGCTGGCGCCGGTGGGACAGACGTCCACGCAGGGCGGATACTCGCAGTGCTGGCACATCATCGGCAGGGTGGTGACGCGCCCGGTGAGATTGTCCTTGAGCTTCACCTGCCGGATCCAGCGAGGCCGCTGACGCTCCCACAGATCGTCAGGCGCACCCTCGGGTTTGTTGACCAGGTCGAGGCCGTTTTCTTTGTCGCAGGCCTCGACGCAGTCCTTGCAACCATCGACACACTTGCTGGTGTCGATCAGCATCCCCCAGCGGACCTTGTCGGTCACCGGCTCGGTGCGCGGCGCCGCCTCGAGGGTGTGCAATAGAACCCCGGGGGCGACGGTGACGGTGGTGCCGGCCAGGGCCGCCTTTTTCAGGAAATCACGGCGTCCGGAATCGTTGGCGCTGGACATGGATCATTTCCCTCCGGGTACGGTGCTGTGACACATGAAGCAGTCGATCTCGACCGCGGCATAGTCATGGCACTGGTCGCAGAACTGGCCCTCGGCGTTCACCGGCACCGGCTTGCCTTCACCATCGCGACGCGCATGGCAATCCACACAGCCGGCCAGGCTGTATTTGCTGCCGCGAATCCCCTGATGCACGGTGAGATCACGCTGATGCTCGATGAACTCGAAGTGCCTGCGGCGCATCACCGGGGTGGGCTCCACGCAGTTTTGGAGCTTGTCCGCCTTTGCGGTGCCCTCCACCGCCTCGCCGGCCAGGGCGACCGGCCCGCCCAGCAGGCCGGTCACCAGGATGGCCAGCAGAGTGATACTGCTCTTGCCAGTCATTGAATTTACGCCTCTGCTTGCGGTTATTCGCCCATGCCCATCTTGATGTAGCCGGTGGGGCACACGTCGGAACAGATGTGGCAGCCCACGCAACGGGAGTAGTCGGTGGCCACATAACGGCCGGTGGTGCGCTTGTCCTTGGGCACACGATACACGGCATCCTGCGGGCAGAAGACCACGCAGTTGTCGCACTCGAAGCACAGGCCGCAGCTCATGCAGCGGTCGGCCTCTTTTTGCGCGGTCTCTTCGTCGTAGCCCTTGACCCGCTCCTTGAAGTGGCCGAGCACTTCGTCGGCGGTGGGCACGTCTTCCTCGCGCTTGTTGCGCGGCACCACGTTGAAGTGGCCGAGGAACATCTCATCGGTGCTGATGATCTCGGCGAAGGAGCGATCCTCGAAGTTGTGGATCGCAAAGTCGGCCGAGGAGGTGCCGCGCAGGTCGCCGGCCTTCTTCGGATCGAAGGGCTCGGGATCGAGACCGGCTTCGTGGAGCTTTTCGAGCAGGTCGAAATAGTGCACGTCGACCTTGGGCCGCTTTTTGATCTCTTCGCCCTTGAGGAACTCGTCCACCGATTCGGCGGCTACCCAGCCCTGACCGATGGCGGTGGTGAGCAGGTGAGGCCGCACGATGTCGCCGATGGCGAAGTGGTTGGGCTTGCCCTTCACCTGGTAGTTGGCGGTGGTGTCCATCAGGCCGCGGCCGTTGTCGAAGTCTTCCAGGCCGCTGAGATCGCCGCTCTGACCGATGGCGGCCACGATGATGTCGGCTTCGAGAATGCGCTCGGTGCCTTCGATGGGCTTGGGCGTGTTGCCTTCCATCTCGCAGTCGCACACCTTCAGGCCGGTGGCGCGGCCGTCTTCGCCCTTGATCACTTCCAGGGGCATGACGCCGTCGAGGATGGTCACGCCTTCCTTCAGGGCATCCTCCACTTCGTGCTCGGAGGCCATCATCTGGCCGCGTTTGAAGAGCGAGGTGAGGGTGGCGTCCACGGGCTCGCGGGTCTCGGCCAGGCTGTCGTCGTGGCTGAGGTTGTCGTCGTGGATCACGTCTTCGGGATTGCCCTGGAGGTTGGGGCTGGTGCCGATCCGGCGGGCCACGGAGACCACGTCGATGGAGGTGTCACCACCACCCACGCAGACCAGTTTCTTGCCGGTGACCTTCATGCGCCCTTCGTTGAAGGCCTTGAGGAAGGCCACGCCGGTGACGCAGTTGGGGGTGCCTTCCCAGCCCGGCACGGGCAGGGCGCGGCCGGTCCAGCAGCCCACCGCCCAGATGATGGCGTCGTAGTTCTTCTCCAGCTCCTCGACGCTCACGTCCTTGCCGACGCGGGTGTTGGTGCGCACTTCCACGCCCATGTCCACGATGCGCTGGTTCTCGGCCTGAAGCTTGTCGCGGGGCACCCGGTAGTTGGGGATGCCGTAGCGCATCATGCCGCCGAGTTCGGGCTGGGCTTCGAAAACGGTGACCGCATGGCCCATCAGACGCAGCTGATAGGCGGCCGACATGCCGCCGGGGCCGCCGCCGACGATGGCGACTTTCTTGCCGGTGTCGGGGCCGGGCTCGAATTTGTAGCCTTTCTCCAGCGCAGTGTCGCCGATGAACTGCTCCACGGCGTTGATGCCCACGTGGTCTTCCACCTCGTTGCGGTTGCAGCCGTCTTCACAGGGGGCGGGGCAGACCCGGCCCATCATCGAGGGGAAGGGGTTGGCTTCGGTGGCGCGACGGAAGGCATACTCGTGCCAGTCCACGTCCGCCGGCGGCTTCTCGATGCCGCGCACGATGGAGAGCCAGCCACGCACGTCGTGACCGGAGGGGCAGCTGCCCTGGCAGGGCGGCGTTTCGAGAACGTAGGTGGGGCATTTGTACGAGGTGTCGTAGTTGAAGACGTCCTCGGTCCAGTCATCCCAGGTGTTCTTGCCGTCTTCGAACCGGCGCCAGGTGATGCCCTTGTTCATTTCGTCGCTAGGAGTTGCCATGGTCACTCTCCATACCAGTTGAACTGTTGCCCTTGCGGGATGATTTCTTGTCGGGAAGCCGCGTGCTCAGGCCGCGTCTTCCGCGGATTCCTCGTCTTCGTCGTTCTCCCCTTGGCCGGTGAGGATGATCGCGTTGGAGACCAGCTGGTGGACGCTGACGATCTGATCCATGTCGAAGCCGTAGTAGGGGATCACTTTGGTGAACTGCGATTTACAGATGGCGCAAATGGCCGCCATGTGGGTGACGCCATGTTCGTCGGTGGCCGCCTTGAGGGCGTCCATGCGCGGCTTGGCGCCCTTCACCCGCAGCTCCATGAGATCGTCGGTGAGCAGACCGCCGCCCCCGCCGCAGCAGAAGGTGGCCTCGCGGATGGTGCCCTCCGGCATGTCCACATAGTTGTTGCACACCGCCTTGATGACGTTGCGGGGGATCTCGAACTGCCCGCCCGGCTTGTCGCCCATGCGGGTGGCCCGGGCCACGTTGCAGGAGTCGTGGAAGGTCACCACCATGTCGTCGTTGGCCGACTTGTCGAACTTGAGGGTGCCCTTCTGGATTTCGTTCCAGGTGAATTCGCAGATGTGCTGCGGCACCGGATAGTTGGGATCGAGAAAATCGAAGGGGCCCGCCAGGGTGTTGAGGAAGGCGTAAGCCACCCGCCAGGCGTGACCGCACTCGCCGAAGACGATGCGCTTGACGCCCAGATCGAGCGCCGCCTTGCGAATCCGCAGCGAAACCCGGCGCATGTTTTCATAGGAGCCGATGAACATGCCGAAGTTGGCCGCCTCGGAGGCGTAGGAACTCAGCGTCCAGCTCACGCCGGCTTCGTGGAACACCTTGCCGTAGCCCATCAGGCCATCGACGTGGGGTTCGGCGAAGAAGTCGGCCGAGGGGGTCACCAGCAGGATCTCGGCGCCCTTCTCGTCGAGGGGATAACGCACTTTGACGCCGGTGTCGTCGTAAACGTCTTCCTCCAGCCCCTCGAGGGTGTCGGCCAGGGCCGGCTCGGGCAGGCCCAGGTTGTTACCGATGCGGAAGACCTTGCCGATGATCTCGTTGCAGTATTTGTCGCCCACCCCGATGCGGTCCATGATCTCGCGCGCGGCCATGGAGATCTCGGCGGTGTCGATGCCGTAGGGGCAGAAGACCGAACAGCGCCGGCACTGGGAGCACTGGTGGTAGTAGTTGTACCAGTCGTGGAGCACCTCTTCGGTGAGGTCGATGGCGCCCACCAGCTTGGGGAAGAACTTGCCGGCCAGAGTGAAGTAACGGCGATAGACCTTGCGCAAAAGATCCTGACGGGCCACCGGCATGTTCTTGGGATCGGCGGTGCCCAGGAAATAGTGGCACTTGTCGGTGCAGGCGCCGCATTTCACGCAGGCGTCGAGAAACACCTGGAAGGAGCGGTATTTCTTGAGCAGGTCGCCCATCGCCTCGATGGCCTTTTCCTTCCAGTTCTCGGGCATCTCGCCGGGGAAACCCAGGGCTTCCATGAAGTCGGGCTTGGCGCGGAAGGTTTCGAGATGCGCCATGCTGTCGGGCTGGATCTTCGGCACCTCGGTGACGCCCGTGATCTCGGGGACTTCGAAATTCGTTTTAGCCATGAGCTGGACCTATCGCCTCGAAAAGTTGGTTTCGGGTCGGATTCAGGAATTCTCTTGCTGCTCGAGCTTGCGCGCCCAGTTGGCCACGTGGCGCTGTTCGCGCGGGTTGTCCACCATGTTGCGGGTGGGGCTGAAGAAGACCCCCACGCCATGCAGCAGCTTGCTGTAGGGGAAAATGATCGCCAACACCGCCACCAGGATGAGATGGATCACCAACAGGGGATCACCGGGCAGGGGCTTGAGATCGAAGGTGTAGAGCCCTTGAATGAAAGCCTTGAGCGCCACGATGTCGGTGTGGGTGACGAAGGTGGTCATCGCGCCGCTCAGACCGATCAGCACCAGCAGCGCCAGCATCAGATGATCGGAAGGGGCGGTGATGTAGCGCACCCGGTCGATCAGGAAACGACGCGCCCACAGGCCGAGCAGCCCCAGGATCATGGCGAAGGCGGCGTACTTGCCGAACGGCTGGGCCAGGGTCACCACCGTGGGGACGGGCTCGAGGAAATAGCGCAGATGCCGGAAGAGCACCAGGGCCAGGCCGTAATGAAAGAGGATCGCCAGGATCCAGAGCAGTTTGTTGCTTTTGAAAAGGCTTTCGAAAAAGGCCACTTCCCGGAACAGCCGCAGCACCACACCGAACTTGGTGGTTGGCGCCGGCGTGGTGGCGATCTTCAGAGGCGCCGGAACCGTGGCATAGCGCCAGATACGGTAGAGGATGCCGAGCAGAAAGATCGCCGCGGCGGCGTAGAAGAGCGCTGCGATGGTGACGGTCAGAAACGACATGTTTCGAAAACTCTTTCAGGTTGCAGGGAATCCGGGAAGGCGCCCGAAGGCGCCCTCCCGCGGTTTCGGGCCCGTGGTGCTCAGACGCAGCCGGTGGGCTTGGGCAGGCCGGCGTAGCGGCAGGCCTGCTTGCCGGGACCGTAGGGGAACAGCCCGTAGAGATACTTGCTGTTGCCCTTGTCCTTGCCCAGGCGCTTGCCCACGGCCTTGGTGAGCACGCGCACGGCGGGTGCGATCTGATACTCGTCGTAGTACTCGCGCAGGAAGTTGATGATCTCCCAGTGCTCGTCGGTGAGTTCCAGATCGTCTTCCTTGGCCATGGCTTCGGCGACTGCGGGCTCCCAGTCGTCGAGGTTCACCAGGTAACCTTCTTCGTCGGTCTCGAGGGTCTTACCGTTCACTTCGATAGGCATTTTCTATCTCCTAACCATTGATAAAGTTGATGATTGCGGTGTTTACAGCCAGGCTTGCACCTTGTCGCAGGCGTCCACCAGGTCGACGAACCCGGCATAGTCCACCATTTCCACCCCGTCGATGAGCCGCTCGGGTTTCAGGCCGCGGGCCTTGAAGTCGGGCTCCAGCACATAGACCTTCCGCTCACCCAGGATCCCGGCCACCTTGTCGGTGACGCTGGTCCCGGTGAGGGCGGCGTACACGGCGTCTTCGTACAGCAGAATCGAAGAGCCGGGCTTGGAGAGCCGCAGGCAGGTATCCAGAGAGGGCTTCTCGAAGGGAGACTTGTTCACGGTGTGCAGATCGCTCATTTCTGGACTCCTTTAGAAGCTGAAGACCACGTCGGACTCTTCGAGCAGCTCGGCGAGCCGCGCGGAATCCACCACTTCGACGATGTTGTCCACCGTTTCCTCGGTCTCCCAATCCTCCCAGGGCACCACCTGGAGGTCGTCTTGGGTGAGACCGCGGGCTTCGAGGGAATCCTTGTCCACATAGATGTGGCGGACCTCGTAGTCGCCCAGGGTCTTGTAGGTGGGCGAGAAGTTCTTCATGCCGATGCCGGTGGTGTCCTGGCCGGTGACCAGCTGGAACACCCCGTCATCGATGAAGGCCAGGCTCACGTCTTGCTCGAAGGCGGCGGCGATGAGCACCACTTCGAGCGATTCCCAGGCATAGATGGTGCCGTAGGGCGCGCGGCGATTGAGGAACATGAACTTCTTCTTGTCAGACATCGGTCAATCCTCCGTTCAATCGCCGAACACGACGAGCTTGTCGCACTGGATGGCCGCTTCCACCAGCTGCCCCAGGCCGGAGATCCGGAAGCGGGGCGCGATGTTGGTGGCGTCTTTGCCGTTGCGCTCGGCCTCGCCCTCGTCCACGATGCCGCGGCGCTGGGCGGCGGCCACGCACACCACCAGGTCGAGATCGTATTTCTCGGCCAGCTCCACCCAGTTGTTGACCACGTTGCGGTCGTCCTGGGGCGGGGTGGTCAGGCGGGTGCCGTTGAGCACGCCGTCGTGATAGAAGAAGACGCGGAAACACTCGTGCCCCTTCTCCAGCGCCGCCTTGGTGAAGTGGTAGGCGGAGTCGGAGGCCTGATGCTGGTAAGGGCCTTCGTTTACCTGGATCGCAAATTTCATGACCTGTTGGACTCCTCAACCACTCAGAAGCGGATGTGTGCAGACTGGTTCAGGTTGTTGCGGCTGCCGCGCCAGTTGTCGATGTGGTACTTGGTGAACGGCAGGCCGGTCAGTTCGAAGAAACGCTTCCAGCCGATCCGCTCGACCCACTCGCCCATGCGCTCCCACTCCTTGGCGTTCTCTTTGTAGGCCTTGAGGATCTTGGTCACGATCTCGGCGACCTCGGGCCAACGGGGGGCGTTGTTGGGGATGTTGGAAGCCACCAGCTTGTGGAACATGGGCTTGGTGCGGGCGTTGGAGTGCTTGCCGCCCACCCAGATCGACAGCCGGGTGTATTCGGAGTCGTTGATCTGCATCGGCGGGCAGGGCGGGAAGCAGGCGCCGCAGCAGACGCATTTCTTCTCGTCCACCTCCAGGGTGGGCTTGCCGTTCACCATGGCGGGACGGATGGCCGCCACCGGGCAGCGGGCCACCACGGCGGGACGCTCGCAGGCGTTGGCCACCAGATCGTGGTTGATCTTGGGCGGCTTGGTGTGCTGCACGTTGATGGCGATGTCGCCCTGGCCGCCGCAGTTGATCTGGCAGCAGGAGGTGGTGATGTGCACCCGGTTGGGCATCTCTTCGTTCTTGAACTCCTCGTAGAGGGTGTCCATCATCGCCTTCACCACGCCGGAGGCGTCGGTCCCGGGGATGTCGCAGTGCAGCCAGCCCTGGGTGTGGGAGAGCATGGTCACCGAGTTGCCGGTGCCGCCCACGGGATAGCCGAGGCTCTCCAGGCGCTCGATCAGCGGCTCCACCTTGGATTCGTCGGTGGTCATGAACTCCATGTTGCCGCGCATGGTGAAGCGGATGTAGCCGTCGCAGAATTCGTCGGCGATGTCACAGATGGTACGCAGGCTGAGAATGTCCCACTGACGCGGCGCGCCGGCCTTGACGGTCCAGACTTCGTCACCGTTCTTGGAAACGTGATGGAGCACGCCGGGACGGGGACGGTCGTGCCAGGCCCACTGGCCGTAGTTCTTGCGCAGCACCGGGTGCATGTACTGGAAATGGTCCGGGGTGCCGGACTCGATGGGCATGCGAGGTTGGTCGGACATGCGTACCTCCTGAAATACTGAAATTCGTCTGTAGCCTGAGCCGGCCGCGGGACGCGCCCGCGGCCGGTGATTCTGGTTTTAGGGGATCAGCTGGCCGCGGCCTTCTGACGCTCTTCCCATTTGGCGGCCTCTTCGTCCCAGCCGTCCATGCGGACATAGCTGCTGGTACGCGGACGCTCGACCATGTTGGGATCGACGTCGATACCGATCCCTTCGAGGAAGTTGGCCAGGCCGATGCGCTCGATCATCTCGCCGGTGCGCTCGTGCTCGAGGGCGTTCTCGGCGAAGAAGTCGATGATCTCCTCGGCCAGCTCCACCAGCTTTTCGCGGTCTTCTTCGGTTTCCACTTTCATGAAGGGCACCAGCACGGTCCCGAAGAGATCGCCGATTTTGAGGGTCCGCTTGCCGCCGATGAGGATGGTCACGCCCTTGTCGTCGCCCGGAGAGAGGGCCTTGGTCATGACGTTGATGCAGTGCATGCAGCGCACGCAGTCTTTGTTGTTCACCTCGAGGGTGTTGTCGTCATGCAGGGTGAGGGCGTTGGTGGGGCAGCGGGTGATGACGTTGTCGATGACGTACTTGCGGCCCTTCTTCTCGACGAAAGCCTTGACTTCGTCCTGGTTGACCTTCATGTCGTCGCGCCAGGTGCCGATGATGGCCATGTCGGCGCGCTGAATGGAGTTGGTGCAGTCGTTGGCGCAGCCGCTCACCTTGAATTTGAACTTGTAGGGCAGCGCCGGACGGTGCATGTCGTCCTGGAAGTTGTTGAGCAGGGTGCGCATCACCGCGTGCTCGTCGATGTTGGAGTGCTCGCAGCGGGCGGCACCCACGCAGGACATGCCGGTACGCACGCAGGGGCCGGCGCCGCCGAGGTCGAAGCCCAGCTCGTTCATTTCGTCGAAGCAGGGCTGAACGGCGTCGGAGTCCATGCCCACCAGCATCAGGTTGCCGGTCTGGCCGTGCAGGCAGATCAGACCGGAACCATATTTTTCGTCGATATCGATGATCTTGCGCAGGACATCGGTGCTATAAAAGAAGCCCGGCGGGGGCTGGATGCGCATGGTGTGGAATTCGGCCGCCTTGGGGAAACGGGGCTTGCCTTCGTCGTCTTTGAGCTCGGTGAAGCGGGGGATGATGCCACCGCCGTAACCGAACACGGTGATGGTGCCGCCCTTCCAGTAGCCCAGGCGGGTTTCGTAAGAGGTTTCCAGCTGACCCAGCAGGTCGTTGGCCATGGCATTGATGCGCTCGCTCGGGTGCTCATCGCGCAGGCGCTTGATGCCCTTGATGAAGCTCGGCCAGGGGCCTTCCTCGAGCTGGTCAATCATGGGGGTGTTGTGCTTTTCGATCGCCATATTGAGTCTCCTGACTAGATCGTGAATTACGGTGTTTCTTCCGCGGGCCCGGGCCGGTGGTGGGTTCCGGCCGGCGCCGGGGATGAGGCGCCCGGCCCGCCTTCGTCACTCCTCGTGATGATGTCAGTCGTCAGGCGCCATGGGCGCGACCTTCTTACATCAACAGCGGCTAATATAGCGAACCGCATCTGTCCCGACACTCCACCAAGGGGGGTAAGCCTTCGGCGAAATGTCTATCCCTTTTGGGATAGGGGGCGCGACCGGACGTGCACGCTGTCCCCCAGACACCACGCCAACCCCTTGTAGCAAAAGAAGTTTCCACCCAAGGGCGGCGCGAATCCGTTTATTAGAGTATGGTAATATGCAAACAGACGTGGCATGGTAAGGAAGCCACCTGTCCCCGTCAAACCGGATTGAAAACGGTATTGATCTGGATCAAAAACGTGCCATATTAGCATCGAGCAAACATCCTGAAACCAGCGCATGCCCGCACCCTGGCGGGCAGGCCGCCAAGCCGTTTTTTCTGGTTTCATCGCCTCTGAAGGAGGAAACACCATGAACCAAGACGAACCCCTGGCCCTGAGCAACATCCTGGTCTCCAACTACGAGCTGGAGAGCTTCGAGGAACTGCTGGAGCTGATCCGGGAATACGCCCGCGCCGGCGAGCGTTTTCTCAAGACCGACGTCAAGCCGGAGTTCCCCGACACCCCCATCGACTGGGAAGACCGCATCGAGGCGGCTTTCTGCGGGCGGGTGTGACCATGGAGTTTCTCGACCCCGGTCAGCATCCCGACGTGATCCCGGTCTCCCCGGCCGCCGAGCAGGCCGAAAAGGCCCGCCTGGCCGGGGAACTGGAAGATCTGCGCGCCCGATATGCCGCGTTGCCGGAAACGGCCGCCGACGAGCGCGCCCGCCTGGCCCTCGCCATGGCCCGTAACCTGGCCGCCCTCGAAGAGGGCGCCGAGGCCTGGTCCCTGGCACGGCCGGCCTTCGACCATTTTCTCGCCAAGGAAGACTGGCAGGCGGCCGCCGAGGCCTGTGAAGTGCTCTATCTGGCCGATCAGCCGGGCTCTCTGGCGGCCCTGGGTCAGGGCATCTGGCTGGCGGTCACCTATCCCATCGACCCCGAAGTGACCCTCACCCTGCTCCAGCATCTCATCGACGACACCCCGCCGGATGCCGACGGCGCCGCCGTGGCCGCCGCCACCGCCGCCTATGTGGCCGACCTGCGCGCCCCGGAAGACCGCCGTGAGGATCTGCTCTTCTTCACCCAGCAGATGCTCGGCAACGTGGCGCGCCGCCACAGTCAGGTGGAAGACCAGGCGCAATTCGACTACTGGATCGAAAAGCTCGAACTCGACCAGCCCGACAAGTTCCTGGTGCGGCTGCGCAACATCGTCGACGTGCTGGTCCAGGACGACTGGTGGTTCGACCGCGAAGCGCTCCAGGCCCGCATTCCGGAGGACTGAATCATGTTCTGGCAGGAAGACGACGCCGATCGCGCCGACCGCCCCGCCCGGGTGGTGGACCTCTCCTTTGCCATGCGCAGCAAGATGCTGCCGGTGGACCATCTTTGGGCCCTGAGCGAGGCGCTCGCCGAGCATCTGCCCGAACTGCGCGAACAAGGCATCGGCGTGCATGAGATTCACCTGGCCGGCTCCCAGAACGGCTGGGAGCGTCCCGACCCGGCCCTGGGCCAGCACCTGATCCCTTCCCGACGGGCGCGGATGCGCCTGCGGGTGCCCCGCGACCAGGCCGCGGCGGTGCAACAGCGGCTCCAAGGCACGACTCTCGACTTGGGCGACGGCTTCAGCCTCACCTTGGGGCAGGCCCGTACCC
>Ga0256832_1001660_pt1 | contig 15181 bp, 12 predicted proteins | sample 134614metaG_FD_190534 | JGI IMG/M metagenome (GOLD analysis project Ga0256832, IMG submission 190534) | Hydrothermal vent microbial communities from Lau Basin, Pacific Ocean - 134-614 | ecosystem: Environmental > Aquatic > Marine > Hydrothermal vents | place: Pacific Ocean: Lau Basin | collected...
CGCGAGCCAAGGGGCTGGATGCGCGCAGCGTGCTGTGGCGCCATGCGTTGCCCAATGCCCTGTTGCCCGTCATCACCGTCATCGGCCTGCAGCTCGGGGCCCTGCTCGCCGGGGCCGTGATCACGGAGACCATCTTCGCCTGGCCCGGTATCGGGCTGCTGACCATCGAGGCCATCCAGCGGCGCGACTATCCCGTGGTCCAGGGATGCATCCTGTTCATCAGCGTGAGCTACGTGCTGGTCAACCTGCTGACCGACCGCCTCTATCGGGCCATCGATCCCCGGGTCAAATACGAGGTCGGGTCCTGATGCCGCTCTCGCTCGCCATCGTGCTGCTGTGGGCGGTCGTCGGTCTCGTCGCTCCCTGGCTGCCGCTGGAGCCCGACAGGGTGCATCTCGAGCGCATCCTCGCGCCACCCTGGGTGGCCGGCGGGCTGGGCTACGACGACCTTGGGCGGCCCCTGCTGGACCGGCTGCTCATGGGGACGGCAACCTCGTTCCAGGTGGCCTTCTTCACCATCTCGATCTCGGCCTCGTTCGGCATGTTCCTCGGCAGCCTGAGCGGCTATCTCGGCGGCCGCTTCGACGCCATCGTGACTCGCATCATCGATGTCTTCCTGGCATTTCCCGGCATCCTGCTGGCCATCGCCCTGGCGGCGACCCTGGGGCCGGGCATCGACAACGTGATCCTCGCGCTCAGCCTGGTGGGCTGGGTGGGCTTCGCGCGCCTGGCGCGGGCCCAGGCGCTCTCCGTCAGGCAACGGGAACATGTGCTGGCCGCGCAGGCGCTCGGTGCCAGCGGCGCCCGCATCCTGTTCCGTCACATCATGCCGCTGGTGATGACGCCGGTGATCGTCGAGGCGACCTTCGGCGTGGCCTCCGTCATCATCGCCGAGGCCAGCCTCTCGTTTCTGGGGCTGGGTGTGCAGCCACCCGCGGCCTCCTGGGGCAGCATGATCCGCGACGGCACGCGCTACCTCCTGGTCGCGCCGCATCTGGTGCTGGTGCCGGGGCTGGCGCTCTTCATCGTCGTGCTGGCGGTGAACCTGGCCGGCGACCGGCTGCGTGACCGTCTCGACGTTCGCATGCGGGAGGCCCGCCGATGACCCTGGGTCCGCTCATGGTGGATCTCGCGGGCACTGCGCTCACCGAGGACGAGCGCGAACTGCTGCGCCGGCCCGCCGTGGGCGGGGTCATCCTGTTCACGCGCAATTTCGAGACGCCCGCCCAGGTGGCCGCCCTGATCGAGGAGATTCATGCGCTGCGCACGCCGCCCCTGCTGGTCGCGGTGGACCAGGAAGGGGGACGGGTACAGCGTTTCCGCGAGGGCTTCACCCGACTGCCGCCCATGGCGCGGCTGGGCGAGCTGTACGACAGGAATCCGCGCGAGGCATTGCGTGCCGCCCGCGAGATCGGCTGGCTGACCGCCGCAGAGCTGCGCGCAGTGGGCGTGGACATCGATTTCGCGCCGGTGCTCGACATCGACCGTCGCTGCTGCCCCGTGATCGGGGATCGCGCCTTCCATGCACAACCGGAGGTGGTGGCCGAACTGGCGCATGCCTGGTCGGCGGGCGCGCGCGAGGCCGGCATGCAGTCGGTGGGCAAGCATTTCCCGGGACACGGCGGCGTGCGGGAGGATTCGCACCTCACGCTCCCCGCGGACGATCGGGATTTCGCCGATGTGCGCATGAGCGACCTGATTCCGTTCGAGAGGATGATTCACCAGGGGCTCGCCGGTATCATGGCCGCCCATGTCGTGTTTCCGCGCATCGCACCGGAACCGGCCGGTTTCTCCCGCTTCTGGCTGCACGAGGTGCTGAGACGGACGCTGGCGTTCGAGGGCGCGGTGTTCAGCGACGACCTCAACATGGCGGGGGCGCGCGTCATCGACGACCCGGTGGCGCGCGCCAGGCACTGCCTGGACGCGGGCGCGGACATGGTGATCATCTGCAACGCGCCCGAGGAGGCGCGCCGGATGGCCGAGGGTCTGGGCGATCGCATCGAGCCGGCCTCGGCGCTGCGGCTGGCGCGACTGCACGGCTCCGGCGGAATCACGTTCGATGCGCTTCGCAAGGCGGAACGCTGGCAGTCGGCCCGGCGGCTCGTCGAGCGCATCGACATCGAGCCTTTTCTGGACATGGATCTCTGAATCGAAGGGGAGCGAATGCAGGAACTGCTCGCGTTGATCGAATCCCGCACGGCCGGCATCACCGCCTGGGCGGGCGAGAATCGCTGGATCGTGCAGGTCTTCTTCGTGGTGCTGGCCGCGCTGCTGGCCAGCTATCTCCAGAAACGCCTCCTGGCCGCTGCCTACCGCCGACTCCAGCAGACCCGAACGCCCTGGGACGATGCTCTGCTGGCCGCGCTCCAGCGGCCCCTGACCGTCCTGATCTGGATCATCGGCATCGCCGCGGCCGCCGACATCGTCTATCAGGAGACGCAGGCGCCGCTCTTCTCCTTCGTCGATCCGGTTCGCGACGTGAGCGTGATCGCCGTCGTCACCTGGTTCCTGCTGCGGCTGATCCGCAATGTGGAACAGAACCTGCTGCGTCCCGAGGTGCTGGCGGAGAAACCCTACGACCGCACCACCATCGATGCCCTAAGCAAGATCCTGCGTGCCTCGGTCATCATCACCGGCGTGCTGGTGGCCATGCAGACACTGGGCTACAGCATTTCGGGCGTGCTGGCCTTCGGCGGCATCGGTGGTGTGGCGGTCGGTTTCGCGGCCAAGGACCTGCTGGCCAACTTCTTCGGTGGTCTGATGATCTATCTCGACCGGCCCTTCGCCGTGGGCGACTGGATTCGCTCACCCGACAAGGAGATCGAAGGGACCGTGGAGCACATCGGCTGGCGGACCACGCGCATCCGCACCTTCGACAAGCGACCCCTGTACGTCCCCAATTCGGTCTTCACCAGCATCGCCGTGGAGAACCCGCAGCGGATGACGCATCGCCGCATCTTCGAGACCATCGGCATCCGCTATGACGACATCGGGGTGATGGACGCCATCACCCGCGATGTGCGCAACATGCTGCGCGAGCATCCGGAGATCGACGCCAGCCAGACGCTGATGGTCAACTTCAACGCCTTCGGACCTTCCTCGGTGGATTTCTTCGTGTATTGTTTCACCCACACCACCGTCTGGACACGGTTCCACGAGATCAAGCAGGAGATCCTGCTGGAGATCGCCCGCATCATTGAGAATCACGGGGCCGAGATCGCCTTTCCCACCCGCACCCTGCACATTCCCGAGGCCGTGCAGGTGCGTCCGGAACCCGATGTCGCCGGAGAAGAGACATGAACGACAGCACACGCAGGCCGCGCATCGGCCTGGCTCTGGGCGGCGGCGCCGCCCGCGGCTGGGCGCACATCGGCGTGATCGACTTCCTCGACGCCATCGGGCTGAAACCGGACATCGTCTGCGGTACATCGGCGGGCGCCATCGTGGCCGCCATGGAGGTCAGCGGCCGGCTGCCCGAGTTCAGGGAATGGGTGCTGGGCCTGGAATGGCAGGACGTGCTCGCCTATCTCGACGTCACCCTGTCGGGCGGACTGATCCAGGGCACCCGGCTGATGAACTTCTTCAGCGAACGCCTGATCGACCTCGACCTCGCCATCGAGTCCCTCGAGCGCCCCTTCGGGGCGGTGGCCACCGAGCTGGCCAGCGGGCAGGAGGTCTGGTTGCAGTCGGGACCGCTGCTGGATGCAGTGCGGGCCTCGATCGCACTACCGGGCCTGTTCACGCCGGTGAATCGCGACGGCCGCTGGCTGGTCGACGGGGGGCTGGTCAACCCGGTGCCGGTCAGCCTCTGCCGGGCACTGGGCGCCGAGCGCATCATCGCCGTGGACCTCAATGCCGACATACTCAACAAGCGTTTCCGGGATCTTCGGCCGCCGTCGGGAAGCACCGAGCCGTCGGCTGCAGACAAGGAGGAAGACTGGCTCGACCGGATGCGCCGCAAGGACTGGCAGGGCATGCTCAACGCGGCGCTGGGCCTGGACCTGCCTTCGTTGAAAACCTATTTCCAGCGGGACACCGAGCCGCCTCCGTCGCTGATCGACATCCTCGGCCAGAGCATCAACATCATGCAGGTGCGCATCACGCGTGCCCGCATGGCGGGTGACCCGCCCGATGTGCTGCTGCAACCGAGGCTGGCGGAGATCCGGCTGCTCGAGTTCCACCGGGCCCGGGAGGCCATCCACGAAGGCTACCGGACGGCCGAGGCGGCCGCGAGCGAGCTCATCGCGCTCAAGGAGGGACTTCGTTGAGGATGACATCATCATGAGCCGAATCAGTCTCGAGGAAGCCAGGCGGGTTCTTCGCGAGGCGGAGCTGCTGTATACGGCCCGGGAGGTCGATCAGGCCGTGGATCGCCTGGCCGCGGAGATCACGCGCGATCTCGCCGACCGCAACCCGCTGATACTCAGTGTGCTCACCGGAGGCATCGTCCTGACCGGGCATCTGGTCACGCGCCTGGAATTTCCGCTCCAGCTCGACTACCTTCACGCGACCCGCTACCGGGGTGCCACACACGGCGGAGAGCTCGCCTGGATCGCGCATCCGCGGTTTCCGCTGGCCTCGCGGCATCTCCTGATCGTCGACGACATTCTCGACGAGGGCCTGACGTTGCAGGCCGTCGTGGCGCATTGCCGCGAGGCAGGCGCGGCCAGCGTCTCCACCGCGGTGCTGGTGCGCAAGCGGCACGATCGTCGCCCGCCCGGTGTCGACGCCGATTACGTGGGACTGGAGGTGGAGGACCGTTACGTGTTCGGTTTCGGCATGGACTATCACGACTACCATCGCAACCTGCACGGCATCTACGCCGTGCGGGGAGAGTGAGGACAAGGAGCAGGGCATGGCGCGAGTGGCCATCATCGGCGGTACCGGACTCAACCGGCTCAAGAACCTGGAGATCGACCATCGCGAGGTCATGCACACGCCCTATGGCGAGCCTTCCGGTCCACTGACCTTCGGGCGACTGGCCGGCAACGAGGTGGTGTTCCTGCCCCGTCACGGCAGCGGTCACACCATACCGCCGCACCAGGTCAACTACCGGGCCAATATCTGGGCGCTCCAGCACATCGGGATCGAGAACGTGATCGCCGTGGCCGCCGTGGGCGGCATCCGCAACGGGCTGACGCCGGCGACGCTGGTGCTGCCGGATCAGATCATCGACTACACCTGGGGCAGGGACAACACCTTCTTCGAGGGGGATCGCGAGAAGGGCGTCACCCACATCGATTTCACCTATCCCTATTGCACGAGACTGCGAGAGCTGATGCTGCGCTCGGCTCGCGAAGCCGGGATTCCCCTGGTCGAGACCGGCACCTACGGCGCGACCCAGGGCCCGCGCCTGGAGACACGCGCGGAGATCGACCGCATGGAACGCGACGGCTGCGACGTGGTCGGCATGACGGGCATGCCGGAGGCTGCCCTGGCGCGCGAGGCCGAGCTCTGCTATGCCGCCATCAACGTGGTGGCCAATCGGGCGGCCGGCCGGGGCGAGGGCAGCGGCGAGATCCGGCTCGAGGAGATCGAGCAGCACCTCGAGCGCGGCATGGAAAAGGTGAGGGCGCTGCTCGAGGTCGTGATTCCCGCGCTCGACTGACAGCGCCCGCCGCATCCGCGGCCCTTCGATGCCAGGTCTGCCGTGACTCAGTGATCGTGGGCGAGATCACGCCCGATCGAGCCGCCGAGCAGCACACCGGCCACCGTCGCGATGTCGCGACCACGGCCCTTGCCCATCCGGTTGCCGACCACGCCGCCGAGGATGCCGCCCAGGATCACGGGCGTGGCCGATCGGTATTCGTGACGGGGTTGCCAGCGACTGTGGTGCGGTCGGGACTCGTGGATCACCACCGGTCTTTCCACCACGCGCTCATGGTATTCCACGACATGCGGCGGAGCCGGGTCGTAACGTTTGATCACGATCACTTCCCGAGGCGCCCGGTGCCGCCGATGGTGGCCGAGGTGGCGACCTCGGTCATGATGGCACCAGCCGTCGTCCCCGTCGTGGTCGTAATAACGGTCGGCCTGTGCTGCCGGTGCCAGCCACAGCATGCCGGCCGCAAGCGTCGTCGTCAGCAGGGTCTTCGAAAGCCGTCTCATTTCCTGTCTCCTGTGCAGATCTGTTCGATGCTCGGTTGTCATTGTCCACGCTGCGGCTGAACGTCGACTGAACCACGACGCCGGTCCGGCCCGGGCGCAGTGTCGGCAGGGTCATGACGGAAAATCGACGCCTGGGAGCGGTCTTCCTCGTGCCCTGAAAGACTCGTGAATTTTCCAAGAAATCAACAGGATGTCGGGTATTCCGGCACTTTCCGGCAGCTCGTTTCGCCAAGCGTGCTGCATTCTGGTGCATTCCTTGCTTGTCATGCGGGCGAGGCAAGGAGCAGCGCATGTACTATCGACATTTCGGAATCGACGGGCCGCCGTTTCCGCTGACGCCGGACACGGAGCGTTTCTATCCCGGCGCCGGCCGCGGAGACATCCTGCTGGCCATGCAGCATGCCCTGCGTGACGGCGCAGGCATCATCAAGCTGACCGGCGAGGTGGGCAGCGGCAAGACCATGCTGGCACGGATGCTCATGGAACGGCTGGCGGACGGGGCGCAGATCGTCTATCTGGCGAATCCGAGCCTGGAGAGAAACGACATCCATCAGGCCATCGCGCTCGAACTCGGATTGAGATGCGAACCGGGGCTCTCCGGCGTCCAGCTCCTCGACCGTATCCAGAAGCGACTGATCGAGATCCACCGGCAGGGCAGGACGACCATCGTTTTCATCGAGGAGGCCCAGGGCATGCCGGTGGCCTCGCTCGAAGAGGTCCGCTATCTCTCCAATCTCGAGACGTCCCGCTCGCGCCTGCTTCAGATCGTGCTCATCGGGCAGCCGGAACTCGACGAGCTGCTCGCACGGCGCGACCTGCGCCAGCTCGACGACCGCATAGCGCACGGTTTCGTTCTGCCACCGCTGTCGATGAACGAGGTGCACGACTACCTGGCCTTCCGGTTGCGTTGCGCGGGCCATGCCAGCGGCGATCTCTTCACGCCGGCTGCCTGCCGGATGCTGCATCGCGCCAGTGGCGGTCGGCTGCGTCGTCTGCACGTGCTGGCCGACAAGGCACTGCTTGCGGCCTATGCCCAGGGCGCGTCACGGGTCCTGCCCGGGCATGTCCGTCGGGCCTGCCGGGACAGGGAGGGCAGCCGCCTGCCCTGGGCATGGGTGCGCATGCTGGCTGCTTCGGTCGGCGCCGCCGGACTGGCGGGATTCTTCCTGTTCGGGCTGCTCTCGCCCGGCATCAGCATCGGCAAGGCGGTGCCCGAATCCGGAACCGTGCCCGTCGAGCAGGGCAAACCCGAGACGGTCTCGCCTGAGGCGCTGTCCCGGGCGGCGGGCAAGGAGTCTACCGAGCCTGCGGCGACGGACACCGGATTCATCGACCGGCGCATGGCGGCGCTCGGCGACCTGGCCGGACCCGGCGAGCGACGCTATGCAATACAGCTGACGGTGACGCACGACCGGGATCGGACGGCGCTGGCCCGGTACCTGTCGGCGCTGCCGCCGGAATGGCGTTCGCGCCTCTACATCTATCCGGTCGAGATCGGCGGCAGGGCCCGCTATTCGGTGGTACTGGGCAGTTTCGATTCGCTCGGCGAGGCGCGCGAGCTGCTGCAACGGTTGCCGCCGGCGCTGGCCAGATATCGGCCCTATGTTCGCCCGCTCGCCGCCATCCAGCTGGAGGCCGGGCTCGCCAGGGGAGGCAATCACACATGATCGCATGGATTCGCAAGGTGGCCTCGTGCCTGTGGCCGGTGCTGCTTCTGACGGCCTGTGCGCAGATGGATCAGCGGCCGGGGCCCGGCCATCTCACGGTCGAAGACACGGCAGTGGAGACAGGCGGGCGGAGCGACGATGCCGGCATCCCCCGCCTGCCGCCACCGGCACTCGTGCCGCCACCGGCGCCGACGGCGCCGGAAAAGGTCTATACGCTGGTGGGCTCGGGCGTGCCGGTGGCCGATGCCCTGTTCAGCCTGGCCCGGGATGCCGGTCTGGAGATCGACATCCATCCCGACGTCGAGGGGACGGTGACCATCAACGCCATCGACCGTCCGCTCGACGACATCCTGCGTCGCATCGAACGGCAGGCCAGTGTACGGATCCGGCGCGAGGGCGACGTGCTCGTGGTCGAGGCCGACTCGCCCTATCTCGTGACCTACCGGGTCGATTACGTCAACCTGGCTCGAGTCAACGCTTCCACCGTGAGCGTGGCGACCCAGATCTCGACGACAGGAGTGCCCGGACAGGAAGGGAGCGGCGCCAACGCGGGTGACAACAATTCGACCACACGGGTGACGAGCCGGTCGGTGCACGACTTCTGGACTCGCCTCGAGCGCAACATCCGGGCAATTCTCGGTGCACCGGCGGGCAGCGAGGAGAGCACGGACTCGCCCGATGTGGTGCCGAATCCGGAGGCCGGGCTGCTCACCGTGCGGGCCACGCGTGCGCAGCATGCCCGTATCTCGGCCTATCTGGACGGTCTCGTGCGCAACATGCGCCGCCAGGTACTGATCGAGGCCACGCTGGTCGAGGTCACCCTCGACGACCGTCATCGCCTCGGCGTGGACTGGAGCCTTCTGGCGAACAGTTCCGCCGGACTCGACGTCACACAGTCGCTGCTCGGTCTCAACCTGAACGATTCGCCCTTCACGCTGCTGACCTACCGCGACGATGACATGGGGCTGGGAAACATCGGTACCACGATCCGGATGCTCAGGGAATTCGGGGACGTCAAGGTGCTCTCCAGTCCCAAGATCATGGCCCTGAACAATCAGACGGCGATGCTGAAGGTGGTCGACAATCTGGTCTATTTCACCATCGAGGCGGACACCACGACCGGGCAGACGCTCTCGCTGACCAATTTCACTTCGACCGTCCACACGGTGCCGGTCGGTTTCGTCATGAGCGTCACCCCGGCAGTGGACGACGATGGCCAGGTCACGCTCACAGTGCGTCCGACCATTTCGCGCGTCACCGGTTACGTGAAGGACCCCAATCCGCTGCTTGCCCAGGGCAACGTGGAAAGTCTTGTGCCGGAGATCCAGGTCCGGGAGATGGAGTCGGTGTTGCGGGTGCCCTCGGGCAAGATCGCCGTACTCGGTGGCCTGATCCAGGACAAGGTCGATCGCAGCCGGAAGGGGTTCCCGGGGCTGTCCGACCTGCCCTATGTGGGGGATGCCTTCGCCTACCAGGACAACCAGGTGCGTCGGACCGAGCTGGTGATCTTCCTCCGTCCCCGCATCGTGGAGCATCCCGAGGTCGATGCCCGGCTGGCGGATCTGCATCGCTACCTCCCCGAGCCGCGTCGGGTCTCGGGTGGAGAAAGGTGAGCGGAGCAACGGCATGAGTCTGCTCCTGGAAGCGCTCAAGCAGGCCGAACGCGAACAGCGCGAACGCGAGGCTGCAGCAGGGGGGGCTTCCCGTCCGGCCGCATCCGGGCTCGCAGCCGATCCGGAACCGGATGCGGGCAGCGAACCCGTCTGCGATTTCGATCTGCTCGAGATGGAGGCCATCGAGCCCGCTCCAGAGCCTGCCCCGGAACCGGCGGCGGAGCCGGCAGATGAGCCCGCAGCGGAACCGGCATCCGAACCGACAGCGGAGGAAGTGTCGGCCGAGGCGGAGCATGCCGAAACCGCTGCAACGGACGGGTCGGGACAGGCACAGGCTGCCGAACGGGCGTCGATCCCGGAGACACCGCCGCCGCTGTTCGATGACGCGTCGGAAGTACTCGACTCGGCTCTCGGTGTGGATGGGACAGCGGAGGCCGACGGACAGCCTGCAGACACGAGTGTCTGCACGGGCAGACCGGCAGGTGGCGGCGGGAACGACGTCGAGACGACCCTGCCACCGGCGACGGCGGCGCATCTGCTGGATCGGACATTGCGGCAGGAACGGGCCTCGCGAAAGCTGATGGCTGGGCTGGCAGTGCTGGTGCTGATCGGGGGCGTCGTGGGTTATCGGGTTTTTCCTGTGGCATGGGTGATGCCGCCGGAAGAGACGGCATCCCTGGCCGTGCCGGATCCGGCAGGAACGGAACTGCCCGGTGCGGAACCGATGCCGGCCTTTCCCGATCTGCACGAGATACGCCCTGTCAGATTCTCTGGCCCCGACATGGAATCCGCGCTGCAGGAGACGGCAGCGACCCGCCTCGATGAAGAGACGGGCGTGACGCGCGCGCGTGAAGAGAGGATGACGACATCGGCGCCCGTTCGCAGGGTGCCGGATGCGCCCGAGCTGTCGGTCATCTCCGCCATGGGGGAGGCAGATGCTGCCGATGCGTCGGCACCTTTCGTGGAAGTGCGCGTGCGCACCGTTCCGGTCGCGTCCTGGCGGCGCAGGCTCGACGAGGCCTATCGCCTGCTGCGCATGGGCGAGGCGCATCGTGCCCGTGAGCTGTATTTCACATTGCGCAGGGACCATCCCGATGAACCGGAGGTCCTGCTGGGGCTGGCCTCGGCCGAGCTGGCCCTGAATCGTGTCGGTGAAGCGCGTGCCCTCTATCGACGCATACTGTCGCAGGACCCGGACAACGCCTTTGCCCGGGCCGGGCTGGCGCTGACGAGCGGCCGGGCCGATCGAGTGCCCGACCATGTCGATGATCCGGCCGTGCTGGCTGCCCTGGCCACCGCCGAGGCGCATCGTGGCGACTGGCGGCGTGCCCAGGCCCTCTTCTTCAGGGCACATGCGAGCGATCCGAAGAATCCCGACTATCTCTATGGGCTGGCCGTGAGCCTGGATCATCTCGGCAAGCGGGCGCTTGCACTCGATTATTACCGGCAGGTGCTCGAGGCGCCGGGTTCGGCCATCGACCTGGAGCAGGTCAGGCGGCGGATCGCGCGGCTTGCGGGAGACACGGGGGAGGGCGAGGGATGAGCGCGCAGGTCAAGCCGCGCCAGCATCGCCGGCTCGGAGACATCCTGATCGAGATGGGGGTGATGACCCCGGATCAGCTCTCCATCGCCCTGCTGGAACAGAAGCGCACGGGCAAGCAGCTCGGAAGGATCATCGTCGAACTGGGGTTCGCCACGGAGGCGATCGTCCGCGATGCCCTGTCCGAATCGCTGGGGCAGGAGTCGATCGACCTCAGCCATGTGGTGATCGACCGGGAGACGCTGTCGCTGATACCGAAGGAGGCCGCCCGGCGCTATCGCGCGTTGCCGATCGCGCTCGACAGGGAAAAGGGCGAACTGGTCGTCGCCATGGCCGATCCCACCAATCTGGTGGCGATCGATCAGCTCCGCGCCCTGCTGGGCGTCGAATACGACATCCGGCCGCTGCTGGCCAGCGAGTCCGACATCGAGAACGCCATCAACCAGTTCTACGGCTACAACCTCTCGATCGACGCCATCCTTCACGAGATCGAGACCGGCGAGATCGACTACAGCAGCCTGGATGCGGTCACCGACGAGTACAGCCAGCCGCTCGTGCGGCTCGTCGATGCGTTGCTTGCCGATGCAGTGAAACAGGGCGCGTCGGACATCCATTTCGAGCCCGAGGCCGGGTTTCTGCGGATACGCTACCGGATCGACGGCGTCCTCCATCAGGTGCGGAGCCTGCACAAGCATTACTGGTCCGGCATCGCGGTGCGGCTGAAGGTGATGTCCGGGATGAACATCGCCGAGACGCGTTCGCCCCAGGACGGGCGCATCAGTCTCACCCTGTTCCATCGTCAGGTGGACTTCCGTGTCTCGACCCAGCCGACCACCTGGGGAGAGAACATCGTTCTGCGCATCCTCGATCGCAGCAAGGGCATCGTGCCGCTCGAGGAACTGGGGCTGACCCAGGAAGCGCTCGCCACGCTGAAACTGATGATGGCGCGGCCCGAGGGGATTCTGCTGGTGACCGGCCCGACGGGCAGCGGCAAGACGACCACGCTGTATTCCATGGTGAATCACGTCAACAGCGAATCCGTGAACATCATGACGCTGGAGGATCCCGTCGAATACCCGATGCAGATGATTCGCCAGACCAGCGTGAACGAATCCGCGCGCATCGATTTCGCCAGCGGCATCCGATCCCTGTTGCGACAGGACCCGGACATCATCCTGGTGGGCGAGATCCGCGACGAGGACACCGCCGACATGGCCGTTCGGGCAGCCATGACAGGACATCAGGTGCTCTCGACCCTGCACACCAATTCCGCGGTCGGCGCCATCACCCGGCTGCTGGACCTCGGCATCGTGCCGGACATCCTTGCCGGCAACGTCATCGGCATCATCGCGCAACGCCTCGTCAGAAGGCTGTGCACGGCCTGTCGCGAGGCCTATGTACCGGATGCCCTGGAACGGCAGCTGCTGGGCCTTGCCGATGATGACGAAACGCGTCTCTGGAAGGCGGTCGGCTGCGAGACCTGCAATCATACGGGCTACCGCGGGCGGATCGCCGTCATGGAATTGCTGCGCATGGACTCCGAGCTCGACGAACTGGTGGCGCGCCGCGCCACACGCAGGGAGATTCTCGAGGCGGCGCTGCAGCGCGGATTCGTGCCGATGGCCGAGGACGCCATTCGACGCGTGATCGACGGCACGACGACGCTCGACGAGATCACGCGCGTGGTGGATCTCACCGATCGGCTGAGGGTGAACTGAGATGCCGGCCTACAGCTACAAGGCGGTCACCGACGACGGGCGCATCGTCAACGGGCGTCTGGAGGCGGCCAACGATGCCGATCTGGAACTTCGACTCGACCGCATGGGCCTGGAACTGATCCGTGCCCGGCCCCACCGGGGACATACCGGCCTGCAGCGGCGCAGGATCGGGCGACGCGACCTCATTCATTTCACCTTTCACCTGGAGCAGCTCGTCAGGGCCGGGGTGCCGATTCTCGAAGGACTGGCGGACCTGCGCGACAGCACGGACAATCCAGCCTTTCGCGACGTGATCTCGATGCTGATCGAGGACATCGAGGGCGGACGCACGCTCTCCGAGGCCTTCGCGGCGCACCCGCGCATCTTCGATACCGTCTACGTCAGCCTGGTGCGGGCCGGCGAGCGTTCCGGACGGCTCGAGGACGTGCTCCTGCAGCTCGAATCCGGCCTCAAGTGGCAGGACGAACTGGTTTCGCGCACGAAGAAGATTCTCATGTATCCCGCCTTCGTCGCGACGGTCGTGGCCGGTGCCGTGTTCTTTCTCATGATCTATCTCGTGCCGCAGCTCACGCGTTTCATCCAGTCGATGGGCGAGACGCTGCCCCTGCACACCCGGGCACTGATCGCGACCTCGGACTTTCTGGTGGCCTACTGGCCCCATGTTCTCGGCATCGTCCCCCTCGCCTGGTTCACGATCCTGTTCCTCCGTCGGCACAGCCGGAAGGCCGCCCGGCTCATCGACCGGGCGATTCTCTCCGTCTGGCCGATCGGCCCTGTCCTCGAGAAGATCATTCTCGCCCGGTTTGCGACGACGTTCGGCCTGCTCTATGCCTCGGGCGTCACGGTGCTCGATTCCCTGCGAATCACGCGCGACCTCACCGGCAACCGCGTGATTCGGGAGGCCCTCGACGAGGCCGGTGAACACATTGCAGAGGGCAGGGGGCTGAGCGAGAGCTTTTCCGACTGCGGTCTGTTTCCTCCCCTGGTGATTCGGATGTTGCGCATCGGCGAGGAGTCCGGAGAACTGGACAAGGCGCTGGCCAACGTGAGCTATTTCTACGACAGGGATGTCAGGGAGTCCATCGAGCGGGTTCAGGTGCTGATCGAGCCATCGCTGACCGTGGTGCTCGGACTGCTCATCGGCTGGGTCATGCTGTCGGTGCTCGGCCCGGTCTACGACGTGCTTTCGAGGATGAGTTTCTGATGAGCGTACATGCCGTCTTTCTTGTCACCAATCGGGGACTCGACCTCTGGCTGGTCAAGGGGCTCGCTCCGGCGCGGCACCTGGCCTTTTTCGCCGATGCCGACCGGGACGCCGATGCGCTCGTGGCGCTTGCACGCCGCATCGGTCGATTCCATGTCCATGTGCTGGCGGACCTGGTCGAGGAAGACTTCAGGATAGAGAAGGTCGCCCGCCTGCATGGACGTGATCACAGGGCGCTCGTCGAACGCCATCTGAAACGCGAGTTTCGAGACACTCCGTATCGCATGCTGTGCAGCCGATTCCGCGACGAATCCGACAGGCACAGGGAGACGCTCGTACTGTCCGGGATCATTGCACCCGTTCAGGTCGATCGCTGGCTTCAGCCTCTCGAACAGGCCGGCTGTCGAATCACCGGTGTCTACAGTGTTTCCGACCTCTGCCGGAAGCTCTTCTCCCGGCTTCCCTCGCACTGGCGTCGGGGAACCCGCCTGCTGGCCACCCTGAATCGTCACGGAGGGCTCAGAATCTCTCTCTTCGATCAGGGCAGGTTGCGGTTCAGCCGCATGTCGTTGCACGACCCGCAGGAGATGCCCCTGCGCGATTTTCTGCACCAGGAGTTGCGTCGCAGCCGACGCTTCTATGAAAACCTGCGATTGGTGGCGCGTGGCAGTCTCCTGCAGTGTCTGTTCGTGGCCGCCGACGACAAGGGCGTCGAATCCGGAGAGATCGACGACGGTCTGTCGCTCGAGGTGGTTTCGGAATTCGGCATCGGTCTGCTGGCGCGACGCAGACGGCTGGAGGGGTTGCATGCGGATCCGTTGCTCTGCGAGTTGCTGGTCAGGTCGCCTCCGGACAGGGCCTATGCCAGCGATGCCCAAAGGCAGATGCGCAGGCAGCGGCAGATGACTCGTGTCGCCTGGCATGTGGCGACGGGATCTCTGGCGGCCTCCGTCGCCTATGCCGGACTCGTCGGCGTCGACATGAAGTCGATGGCACAGACAAGGCAGGCCCTGCAGGAAGCACGAACGCTGCTGGAATCCCAGCTTGAGCAGATGGAGGCAAAATCGCCGGAGTTTGCGGCGCCCGTGGATCTCATGGAGACTGCCGTCGCAACCGCTGCCGGGATCCATGCGCACAGAGGGGTGACGATCCTCGATGTGCTGGGTCGGGTAGGGCGGGTGCTCGAGATGCACCCGGCCTTCCGGCTCAAGACGCTCGCCTGGCAGACTGCGGGAGAGAATGGTGCGGCCTCGGATGCGGCCGAACAGGGCGATCTGTCGGGACTGCTGCCCGATGCATCGAGGCATCGGGATCTCTCTGCAACGGATGTC
>Ga0256832_1001661_pt1 | contig 15169 bp, 13 predicted proteins | sample 134614metaG_FD_190534 | JGI IMG/M metagenome (GOLD analysis project Ga0256832, IMG submission 190534) | Hydrothermal vent microbial communities from Lau Basin, Pacific Ocean - 134-614 | ecosystem: Environmental > Aquatic > Marine > Hydrothermal vents | place: Pacific Ocean: Lau Basin | collected...
ACTCGAAAACGGTAGAGCGTGCCTGCGAGGTCTCCGACCTCGACTTTCCGGACGAGCAGTCTGCGGTGGAGCGGGCCCGGGAGGCGCTGCGCCAGCGGCACCGGGCCCGGTACCGGAACGGCGATGACCCCTTGGAGCCCCTGGTGCTGCGGGCCCGCGCCGGCGAGTGCCTGTTCGTGCGGCTGGTCAACCGGCTGGGCGCAGCACCCCCGGACGATACGGCCGACGCGGACCTGCCGCGCATCACCAGCCTCAATCTGTCCGATTTCCGGGTGGGCAACGAGGTCTCCCTGTTCCCGCAGCTCGTGTCGGTCAACGTCAGCGAGTACGGCGGCGCCCGGGTGGGCTATCGGGATCAAGAAGATGAGGCGAGCGCGCAGACGGCGCCCCCCGATAAGGACCTCACCGACGACCGCGAAAGCGCACGCACCTACATCTGGTACGCGGGCGTCATCCGACCGGTCGCCACCGGGGAGCCCGGCCAGTATGTGTTGCACGCCGAGCCCCGGGCCTTCGCCAATCCGGTGCCCCTGGTCTCCATGGGGGATCCACTGGAGCACGGCGAGCAGGGTCTGGTGGGGGCCCTGATCGTGGAGGAAGCCGATGCCACACCATGGGTCTGGGACGAAGCGGGGTCCGGCTGGGTGGAACGCTGGTACGGCGGCATCGAGGCGCGCATCGAGCGCGCGAAGGGACGCGACTTTCGGGAGTTCGTGCTGGTCTATCAGGACGGCCTGAATCTGCGCCGGGGCGGAGCGCCGCTGCCCGACTGCCTGATCTGCGACGACTCCTACGATCGGGGCGAGAAGGCGGTGAACTACCGGGCCGCACCATTCTGGGCGCGTCTCGGCGCAGAGCCGGAGAGCCAGCTCAACACCTTCGAGTTTCCGGAGCGCTTCTTCGACCCGGGCTGGAAACCGCTGGCCACGCCGGTGTTCTCCGCGAAGCCCGGGGAGCAGGTGGTGTTCCGCGTGGTACATCCGGCCGGGCGGGCACGGCAGCGGGCCTTCATGGTCTATGGGCACGACTATCCCGATCTGCTGCCCCAGTTCGGCTCGGCACACAGTGTGCTCATGGCTCCGGGCAAGGGTGTTTCGGCGTGGCTGGACGAGAGCGGCGCCGACGGCGAGAGCGGCGTGCACGCGGGCCGCTGGCGGTGGCGCGACGGGCCGGCGCAGCACTTCTCCAGCGGGGTCTGGGGCCTGCTGGAGGTGCGTTGAGCGCCATGCGTTGCGGGTGGTGGATGCTGGTCGTGGCCTGCTGGACGCCGGGGGGGCTGTCGGCGGGTCCCGAGTTCGAGATGCAGATCATGGCGCGCGACGCCCCCGAGCGCGCGGCCCAGGCGGGCGAGACGGCGATCCTGGCACTGGAACTGCGCGACGGTGCCACTGGTTACCCACTGTCGGGCCTGCACCCGGGTGTGTGGATCCGCCCGGCGCGGGCCGGCCGCAGCGCCTGCCGCACGGCCATCGGCACCTATCTGGCCACCGGCGCCAACGCGACCCGCGACCTGGATCTCAACGGCTACCGGTTCGTGCTGCTGGGCGCCGACGGTGCACTGAGTGTCATCGACCCGCGTCTCGACCTGGCCAGCAGCAATCTGCTGTGGCTGCGGCGGCTGGGGACCCAGCCCGTCGACTGGACCTTCGACCACGGAGGCGCCCGGGTATTCGTGGCCCTGCCCGAGGCGGTCAGCGCCCTCGACCTGTTGACTGGGGCGGAATTGTGGCGGGTCACGGTCCGGGATGGGCGACGCCTCGTGCGGGATCCGGCCACGGGCCGGATCTGGGCGGTGACCCGGGACGCGTTGCTGGTGCTGGAGCCGGCGCGGGGCGCGGTGCTGCAGCGGATCCCTCTGCCGGAGGTGCCTCGGGACGTGGCGGTGGAGGGGCCGGATCGCCGAATGTGGGTGCTGGGGGCCGGCCACGTGGTCGAGGTGGATCTGGCGCGGATGAGCGTGGTGGAGGACTGGACCCTTTCCGATGCGGCGCAGGCTGTGGTGTACAGTCCAGCCGCGGATGGCATCGCCCTGGCGCTGAAGGACGAACCGCGGCTGGCGCTGCGTTTTCTCGACGCACCGGATCGACGCCCGTCCGTGGATCTGGCCGCACCCGCCGACCGGCTGGCGGTGTCTGCGGACGGGCGCTGGCTGTTCGCGCTGCATCGCGCCAGTGGCACCCTGTCCATCGTGGACTGGGCCCGGCTGCGTCTGCGCCATGTGCTGGTGTTTCCGGGGCGGCCGGACCAGATGGCGGTGAGTGAGGACTACCTGTACCTGCGCGAGACGCAGGCCCCGCGGGTGTCCCTGGTGCACATCTCCAGCCTGGACACGGTGCCGGAGCCGGGCGTGTTGGACGTGGCCCTGGGATCGCGGGCCCCGGGCGCCCGTGGCTCCGCGGGTGGACCATCCGCAGTAGTGCCGTTGCCGGAGGGTGGCGGGGCGCTCATCGCTGCGACGGCCGACCGGACGGTCTTTCTCTACCTGGAGACCGGGATGCAGGCACCGAGCAATGCCTTCCGGGTGTGGACGGAGGGCCCACTGGCCGTGGCCATTCACGACCGCACCCTGACTGAGACACGGCCCGGTCACTACGAGGCCCCGTTGCGGCTGCCGCACGGCGGACGCTACGAGCTGCTCCTGCATCTGGCCCAGCCACCGCTCGCCGAGTGCCGGGAGTTCACGGTGGCGGGCGAGGGGATGCCGGTGGAGCAGGTCCATGCCCTGCCCAGGGTGGAGCTCCACATGGAGGGCGAGGTGCAGGCGGGCCGGCCGGCCTCCGTGGCATTGCGAGTGGCCGACGGCGCGGGGCGGGTGCTGGAGGACCTCCACGATCTGGAGCTGCTGTTGATGGACGTCTCCACACACGCGTATTGGCGCGGTCGGGGGGCTTACGAGGGCGGCGTCTACCGGTTCCGGCCGCTGCTTCCGTATCCCGGACGTTATCGGGCCTTCGCGCGAAGCGTACAGGGCGGATTCGGTTACGAGGACGTCCACCTGCCCGCGGTCCAGGTATTCGGAGACCGGTCGTGAAGGGGTACCGCAGGGCTTGGTGGGTGGTGCCGCTGGTGCTGGCACTCGTGGGGCAGGTTCGGGGCGAGCGGCTGCGGTTGCCCGACCTGCCGGTGCTGACCCAGGCGGGCACGCGCCTGGCGTTTCGCAGCCAGGCCATCGGCGATCGGCTGGTTGTGGTGAGCGCGGTGTACACCGGCTGCAGCACGGTCTGCCCCCTGACCATCGCCATCTTCCAGGTCTTGCAGGCGCGTCTCGGGGCGCGTGTGGGCAACGGGGTACGGCTGCTCACCGTCACCCTGGACCCCGAGCACGACACCCCGGCGCGACTGGCCGAGGCTGCGCGGGAGGCCGAGGCCGGCCCGAGCTGGCTGTGGCTCACGGGCCGCAAGCCCGACCTGGATCGGATCCTGTACGCCATGGGCGCCTACAGCGACGATTTCACCGAACACCCGCCCTTCGTATTGGTCGGCGACGGAAGGCGGGGCGTGTGGCGTCGGCTGTTCGGTTTTCCTTCACCCGAGGAGCTGGAGGCCGTGCTCCTGGAGCTGGAGCAGGACCGCGGTGCGGGTGACCGATGAATCCCCGGTGGGTCATGGGGCTGGCTGTGTTGTGGATGCTGGCCGGTGCCGGGCGGGCAGGTGTCTCCGGTGGCGACCTGTACCGCGCCGGTGATCCCGCGGTTCGGGTACGGGTGGGTGGCGGGCTGGAGCTTCCCTCGACGCGTTTCCCCTGTGTGCATTGCCACGGGCCCGATGCCCGTGGCGGTCGGGAAGGGGGTCTGGACGTCCCCGCCATCGACGGACGGAGTCTGCAGACCGCGACGCCGCCCTACGACGAGGCCGGCTTCCTGCGCGCGCTGCGCGACGGCATCGCAGCGGACGGCCGCATCTTACATCGGGCGATGCCGCGCTATCTCATCGGTCCCGAGGCGGCGCAGGCCTTGTGGCGCTGGCTCCAGGGGGTCGCGCGGGCTTCTGCGCCCGGCGTGTACGCCGACCGGCTGGTGTTGGGTCTGGCACTTCCCGATGAGGGCCCGCTCGCCGTCCCTGCAAGGGAGGTGCGGGGCCTCGCGCACCGTGTGGCCGAGCGCTGGAACGCGGCGGGCGGTTTCTGGGGCCGGCGTGTGGTGCTGATGGACGAGGGCGCGGCCACTACGGAGCGTCCCGTTGCTGCGCGGGTGCTGCGCATGGTCCCGGCTGAGGCCGTCTCGCCGCTCTTGCCCGATCTGCTGCCCCTGACGGCGGATCGGACCGCGCGCAGCGTATCATCGTTGCTTGCCGACGACGATACGCTGCGCGTGCTCCTGGCCCAGCGCAAGGACGCGTTGCGATCCGCGGGAATGGGTCGCGTGTACGTGGCCGAGGATGCAGTCCGGATCCGAGAGATCCTGAGGCAGGATCCCGCGCCTGGCCTGCACATACTGGCGCCCCTGGATCGGGTCGCCGTCCAGCTCGATGCGCTACGCGACACAGGGCGTTGGACCCTGGAGCTCCTGGACGTGCATCCACTCCTGGACCCCGCGGATCCGGTCGCGCAGCGCTACGCGGCCGATGCCCGTGCCCTGGGGTTCGATCCCTGGGAGGCCGGGCTCGCCCGGCTGGCCTATGCCGGGCTCGAGCGGTTGGAGGCCGCCCTGATCCGGGCCGGGCGACGTGTGGACGGGGACCGCCTGGCGGCCGCCCTGCGTGCGGTTCCGCCCCTGGAGACAGGCCTCATGCCCGCCTCCGCACCCGGGAGTCCAGGGAACCTGCGTCTGTGGCGGATCGACTATCCATCCGGCGCGGTGCACCGGGTCGAAGCGGGGAGCGGCGCACCGGGGACGGGCGCTGCGCAGCCGATGCGCCGCACAGCGGGGGGAACACCGAGTGTGAAGTGATGCCCGCACCCGGCCGAATACACGGCCTGGAGCGGGGGAAGCCCTTCAGCCTCCCAGCTCCTTGATGTGGTTGACCAGCTCGGCGGCCATCTTCTGGCCGTCGCCGAACAGCATGCGCGTGTTGTCGGCGAAGAACAGCCGGTTCTCCACCCCCGAGAAGCCGGCGCCCCGGCCGCGCTTGATGACGATGACGTTCCTGGCCTTGTCCACGTCGAGGATGGGCATGCCGTAGATGGGGCTGTTGGGGTCCTCGCGCGCGGCCGGATTGACCACGTCGTTGGCGCCGATCACCAGGGCCACATCCGTGTTGGGGAACTCGGCGTTGATCTCGTCCATGTCGAAGATGAGGTCGTACGGTACGCCCGCCTCCGCCAGGAGCACGTTCATGTGTCCCGGCATACGCCCGGCCACCGGGTGGATGGCGAACTTGACGTCCACGCCTCGGTCCAGCAGCAGCTTGGCCAGCTCCCAGACCTTGTGCTGGGCCTGGGCGACGGCCATGCCGTAGCCGGGCACGATGATGACCTTGTCGGCATAGGCCATCATGATGGCGGCGTCCTGGGCGTCGATGGGCTTCATCTCGCCCGTGGTCTCCATCTGGGCGCCCTCGACACCGGTACCGAAGTGGCTGAACAGCACGTTGGAGAGTGGCCGGTTCATGGCCTTGGCCATGAGCTGAGTGAGCAGGCTGCCTGAGGCGCCGACCACGGTGCCTGCGATCATCATGGCCGGGTTGCCCAGGACGAAGCCTTCGAAGCCCACCGCCAGACCCGTCAGGGCGTTGTACAGGGAGATCACCACCGGCATGTCGGCCCCACCGATGGGCAGGGTCATGAAGATGCCGAACAGGAAGGCCAGGGCGAAGAAGGCCGCGAGCAGTCCTGCTCCGTCATAGCCATAGACCACGGCGACGCCGGTGGCCAGCGCGGCCACCAGGACCAGGATGTTGAACACCTGCTGGCCGCCGAAGCGCACGCTGCGACGGATCAGGCCCTGGAGCTTGGCGAAGGCGATCACGGAACCCGAAAAGGCGACGGTGCCGATCAGGGCCCCGAGCACCGCCAGGGCCTGCACCGTAAACGGCAGGTTCTCCCCGCCCACCGTGACGCCCACCAGCTCCACGGCGGCAATGGTGGCGGCCGAGCCGCCGCCCATGCCGTTGTAGATGGCGATCATCTGCGGCATATCGGTCATGGCCACCTTGCGCGCCCAGACCCAGGCGATGGCCGAGCTCACGCCCATGGCCACGAGCATGAGCACGTAGTTGTGCAGGCCCGGGAACAGGAAGGTCACGAGCGTGGCCACCAGCATGCCGACCCCCGCCCACACGATGCCGCGCCGCGCGGTGACCGGCGAACTCATCTGTTTCAGGCCGACGATGAACAACACCGCGGCCAGGAAATAGGCCCCTTGGATGAGCAGCTCCATCTACTTGCCCCCTCTGCTGGACTTGAACATCTCCAGCATGCGCTCGGTGACCGCGTAGCCGCCCACGGCGTTGCCCGCGCCCAGGAACACGGCGATGAAGCCGAGCGTCTGCTCCACCCAGCCCTCGGCGTGGCCCAGGGCCACCATGGCGCCCACCACCACGATGCCGTGCACGAAGTTGGATCCCGACATGAGCGGGGTATGGAGGATCACGGGGACCTTGGAAATGACCTCGTAGCCGGTGAAGGCTGCGAGCATGAAGATATACAAGGCCACGAAGCCTTCGATGACGAGTCCACCTTCCATTACTTGCCGGCTCCTTCGATCAGCTCGCGGGTCGGGCCATGGACGATCTTGCCGTCGCGCGTGAGCACGCTCTGGGCGATGATCTCGTCCTCCCAGTCCGGCGCCCAGTCGCCGTCCTTCAGGTGCGGCTGGACGAAGTTGAATAGGTTCTTGGCGTACATCTCGGTGGCGTGATAGGGCACCTGGCTGGGCACGTTGAGGGGTGCGTGCACCGTCACGCCCTGGAAATCGATGGTTTCCCCGGGCTCGGTGACCTCCGTGTTGCCTCCGCCTTCAGCGGCGAGATCCACCACCACGGCGCCCGGTTTCATCCCTTCCACCATGGCGCGGGTGATGATCTTCGGCGCCGGGCGGCCGGGCACGGCCGCGGTGGTGATGAGCACGTCGCACTGACCGATGAATCCGGCCAGCGCCTCCTGCTGCTGGCGCTTTTCGTCCTCGGTGAGCTCGCGCGCATAGCCGCCTTCGCCCACCGCTTGCACGCCGAGGTCCAGGAACTTGGCGCCCAGCGACTCGGCCTGCTCCTTGGTCTCGGGGCGCACGTCGTAGGCTTCGACGATGGCGCCCAGCCTGCGTGCGGTGGCGATGGCCTGCAGGCCCGCCACGCCCACGCCGATCACCAGCACCTTGGCCGGGCGGATGGTCCCTGCGGCGGTGGTGAGCATGGGGAAGAAGCGCGTGCACAGATCGGCACCCTGGATGGCCGCCTTGTAGCCGGCCACGGAGGCCTGTGAGGACAGGGCGTCCATGGACTGGGCGCGCGAGATGCGCGGGATGAGCTCCATGGCGAAGGCGGTGATCCTACGCTCCACCAGGGGGGGTACGATCTCCGGATGTTGATGGGCCAGCATGAACCCGATGACGGTGGCGCCCTGCTTCATCTTGGCGATCTCCTCGGGCGTGGGCGGCTGCACCTTGAAGATCAGGTCCGCCTGGCCGTAGAGCTGGTCGGCGTCCGGTACGATGGTTGCGTCCTTGAAGGCCTCGTCCGGGATGTAGGCCCCGGCCCCGGCGCCGGACTGGATCAGGACCTCCACGCCCGCCCGGGCCAGCCGGCTGGCCACCGCCGGTTCCATGGCGACACGCCGTTCGCCTTCGCGGATCTCCCTGGGCACGCCCAACTTGATCGCCATCATCCATCCTCCGAGCTGGCCGTGACTGCCAAAAAGGGCGCCCAGTTTAGCCCAATCGTCGGGGGGTTTGAACCGGCCTGGGTATCGGCACCAGGACCGTGTCATCGAGTCGGAACGAGGCCCGAGCGGGGCGGCGGGAAAGGGGGCCTAGATGGGCGTGTCCAGATCCTTTGCGGCGTCCCCGAACCCGCCTCTCGGGCCGTGGTGCCCATGGGTGATGCAGCGCCGGGCGCGTGCACCTCGCGGGTGTTCGCCGAAAGACGGCGCCGGCCCAGGGCAGGGATGGGCCCGTAGCGTAGGGGTGGAGGGGGAGGCCGAACCCACGCCTCCGGCCCCCACCGGGTCCGGGCGCGTATAGGGATGGGGCTCGGTCGCAGCGGCCGCTGGCCGGTCAGCGCAGGAACCGGCCCAGCAACGTGGGTTGGGGCAGCATCGTATCGTCCAGCTCGACGGTCACGATCCCGGGCGTCTCTGCCACCGCCTGCGGAAACAGTAGGATGCAGAGCACCACCGGATGCGGCCAGTCCTGGCGGGCCAGTACCCGCAGCCAGGCGCGGCGCTCGGAATCGGTCTTCGCCGCGAGCAGCGCCTCTACGTTGAACGCTACCACGCCGCCGTTCCGACTGTGCCCCTTCAGCTCCAGGGTGAGCTGCTCCAGAGGAATGGCACCGGCCTCCCAGCCATAGCCCTGCATCACTTCGCGGCGGAAGTCGTGAAAGGTGTATCCCAGTTGGTGGGCCAGGTTGCGGGCGAGGTCGGGCCGGTATTCCGGGAATACCGCTGCCACGACTTTGTCGTGGGCCACGGCGGCCGCCACGGGGTCGGTCCAGTTGGCCTCGAACGTCTGTGCGAGTGTGTTCATGTGTACACCTGATAGAGTCGTGCGGGGTGGTTGACCTGCCGGCAAATGGGACAGAGGGCATTGCCGGTGCCCGGGTCTCCTTCGCGCGGGAGGTGGAAGGGCGCGCCACAGGCACGGCAACGGCGACCCACCAGCGGCAGGCTCCATTGGGGCGCCTCGACGTCGCACTCCACGGCCACGGCATGCACCTCGCATACGTCCACGCAGGCTCCGCAGCCGGTGCAGGCATCGGGGTCCATCTCGTAGGCGGGGGCCTTCTCGTCGAGCGTCAGTGCCTCATGGGGACAGATGCGCAGGCAAGCGTCGCAGCCTGTGCAGCGTTGGGGATCGATGCGCGGTGCGTACAGGAACCAGGTGCCCGGGCAGCCCTCGGCACCCAGACGCTTGGCCACCGGTCGCGTGGGGTTGCCGGACGCCTGTGTCGGACCCTCGCAAGGGTCCTCCAGCGCCAACTCCAGTGCCTGCCCCGAGAGTCGGCGCAGGAATCCGCGTCGGGACAGCGCCATCTCCTGCCTCGCTCCACGGGTGCCGGCCCACATGGCCCGCCATCGGGGCACGGGCAGCTCGCGCCACTGCAGGGCGGGGAGCCGCCGGTCGTCGAGCAGGCGGTTGAGGCGCGCCAGCCGCGCGGACAGACGCTCTTCCAGCTGCCGGGTGCAGTCGTTGCAGGGCGCGGCGGCGGTCACCAGGTGGGTGACACCCTGGGCGGCCCAATCGGCGAGGGTGGCCAGGTCCAGCGCATGCAGGCAACCCACCTGGGCTTCCGCATCCACCTGGTCGATGCGGTCACAGGCCGCAAACACCAGACGCCGCCCCCGCCACTGGCGCACATCGGGTTGCCGGGGCGGGTGGATGGCCCGCTCCGGGCAGGCGGGCACGCACAAGCCACAGCCGTCGCAGCGTTCCGTGTCGATGCCGAGCAGCTCATCGTCGATCACCCAGGCCCCGGTGGGACACCGATCCACGCAGCGCCGACACTGCGCCTGCTCCAGCAGGCTGTGTACGCACCGGGTCTCGTCGACTTCGGGCGTATGATCCCCGGCGTGGCTGCGCAGCTCGGCGAGGACGCCTTCCACGGCCCCTTCCTCAGTGCGACAACACCCACTCGGCCAGTGTCTTGGCCTCGTCTTCGCTGACCGCATTGGGGGGCATGGGGACGGAGCCCCAGTTTCCGGAGCCGCCTTCTTTGATCCTCTTGGCCAAGGTCGCCACGGCATCGGCCTGGCCTTTGTACTTGGCGGCGACGTCCTTGTAGGCGGGGCCGACCACCTTCTTGTCCACGGCGTGGCAGCCGAGACAGCCCTTCTCCTGGGCCAGCTTGGCCGCGTCTGCCCAGACGCCCGTGGCGGCGAGGGCCGTCAGGACCCCCGTGAAGATGGAAACACGCAGTGACTTCATCTGTGAATCTCCTCGGTTGCTTACATCGCTTTCGGTCATCGACGGGTTCACCAGGTGGGACCGACCCCGGGCACATAGGCGGCCGGCTGTGCGAGATCCGGACGCTGGCCGGCGCGGGTGGCCTGCTGCATGCGCCGCTCGATCTCCTCGGGGTCGGGTCGGGGTTCGCCCAGGATCTCGGCCAACACGTCGCGGAGCTCGTCCAGGTAGGCGGCGGTGAGCAGCGCCAGTCCGGCGTAGAAGGGCTCCTGCGCCCGTTGCGCCACGCGCTCGGCGAACGTGCCGATCCAGCGCAGCGGATGCTCGTCCAGGAAGCGGGCCGGTTCGGACAACGGTGCGTCCTGTTTGCGCTCCAGGAGCTGGGCGACGAATTCGAGCTGATAGGCCAGATGGTCATCCGACCGGCGGCGCCAGTCCGGCACACTCAAACCGTAACGCCGGTACCAGGAGCGGACCTGGAACATGGGCTCCTGCATGGCCAAGTGGTCCTCGTCCAGCCAGACCGACTCGAAGGGTGAGGCCTGGTAGCTGTGATTGAGATAGATGGCCGCATAGTCTGCAGCCAAGGGATCGAGCAGCTGCTCCGGTGTGGTCTCGGACCAGCTGGCCACCACCTGGCCGAGAAAAAGGAGGGCGTCCCTGCCCGAACTGCCCTCCAGCCGCAGTCCCAGATCGCGGGGGAAATTGGCCTGTTGCAGGGCTTGCAGCTCCGCAGCCTCCAGCTCCCGGTCGTGCAGCCGCGCCAGGAGCCGCAGATCGCCAGCCACCGCCTGCCGAAACGCTTGCAGATGCTGCTCGCTCATGTGTCCACCCTGCCCTTGCTGTGTGGCACGAAGACGATGGACGGATTGGTGAGGTTGGGGTCGGCCATCCCCTTGACCTGCCGCACGGGGGTCTCGTATTCGCTGATCGCGGTAGTCGGCCACTTGTTCTCACGCAGCTGGTCGATGGGGCCGATGTCGAGCACCCGCATCATGCAGGCCATGACGCAGTAGGGCTTGCGGCCGGCGTCGATCTCGTCCACACACATATTGCACTTCTTGACCACATGCTCTTCGGGGTCGTACTGGGGTGCGCCGAATGGGCAGGCGGCCTCACAGCGCCGGCAGCCGATGCACAGTGTGGAGTCGATATCGACGATGCCGTCCTTCTTGCGCTTGAAGATGGCACCGGTGGGGCAGGCGGGCAGACAAGCAGGCTCTGCACAGTGGTTGCAGGACATGTTCACCTTGTAGGCGTAGACCTCGGGGTAGGTCCCGCCCTCGATGTACATGACGCGCCGGAACCGAGGGCCGGGTGGCAGCCCGTTCTTGTCCTTGCAGGCGATCTCGCAGGCTCGGCAGCCGATGCAGTCCACGTTGTTGTGGATGAAGCCGAGCTGCATCTCCGGCACCACCGGCTTGTAGACCACCTTCTTGCGGCGCTTGATGGCGGCCTTGATCTTGTCACGGTTGCGTTGCACGTTGGCGTTGGCCATGGGGCTTGTCCTCCTCTCGGCGGCTACAGGTCACGCCTGAACACGTGGGCGCGGGACGTGGCCAGCACATCCCATCCCGGCCGGTGCGCGAGCTTGGTCTTGCGGATGTTGACCAGGACGGTGTTGTAGGCGAAAGACCCGGCGGGGCTGGGCTCGTCCAGGGTGAGGACGTCGGGATTGCCGGAGCGGTCCACGCCGTTCTCGTCCGGATCGATCCAGGAACCCTCGTAAATGACCACCACGCCGGGCATCACACGCTCGGTCACATAGGCTGGTACCACCACGCGGCCTCGATCGTTCCAGACCTCCACCGTATCGCCGGTCTTGATACCGAGCTTCTTGGCGTCGGAGGCGTTGATGGTGACCTCCTGCTCGTAGGTCTCCCGCAGCCAGCTGCAGTTGTTGAAGATGGAGTGGGTGCGCCAGCGTGGGTGCGGCGAGATGAGATGGAACGGGTACTTGCTGGTCTTGGGACTGTTCAGCGACTCCCAGGGCTCGATCCACTTGGGGATGGATGGGATGTGATAGCCGTAACGGGTGCGCTTCCAGTCGGAGATGCGGGCCAGCTCCGTGCACAGGATCTCGATCTTGCCCGAAGGGGTCTGAAAAGGCTTGCCGTCACGGATCTGCTCGCGGAAGGCCACGTGCGGTTCTTTGAGCACGAACTTGTACACGCCGCGGCGCTTGAACTCGTCCCAGGGCATGGTCACGCCCTGATGGTGCATCACCTTCTGCTCCCACCACTCCCGCAGATAGGCCTCGTCCACCGCATCGGGATTCTGGAAGTAGCTGCGATCGGCCTTGGGGTTGTAGGCCTTGCCGAAGACGTCTCCCCCGATGCGATAGGCCAGCTCGGTGAAGACCTGGAAGTCGGTCTTGGACTCACCCAGGGGCTCGATCACCTTGGGTCGATGGATGTAGTAATGGCCCTTGTACCAGGGGAGGGCCACGTCGTGGCGCTCGAAGTGTGTGGCGATGGGCAGCAGATAGTCCGCGGCGAAGGCGCCGGTGGGCGTGATGGTCGAGTCCATGCACACGCACAGCTCGAGCTTCTTGATCGCAGCCAGTTCCTTGTTGATGTTGGTGAGCTGGTTGAACCAGTCCGAGCCCTGCCAGAAGATGCCCTTGATGTTGGGGATCACCCCGTCGAGCTGGTCGTTGCGCGGCCATAGCCCAGCCTCCTCCCGGGTCACATTCGGGTAGTTGAGGACGATGTGCGCCCAGCGGTCGGACTTGATGGAGGCGAACCAGATGTTGGCGTACTGGTCGTAGGGATAGGCCACCGCCTCGGCGTGCCATGCCTTGCCGACCCCCTCTGCGCAGCCACCCAGGATGCCGATGTTGCCGGTCATGGCCTGCAAGGCCGCGGCCATGCGACTGTACTGCTCCCCGTACGCATTGCGCCCAGGCGCCCAGCTGGCCTTGAGGGCCGCGGGCTTGGTGGTGGCGTACATGTAGGCGAGCTTCTTGATGTCCTCTGCGGACACGCCGCAGATTTCCGAGGCCCACTCGGGTGTCTTGGGGATCCCGTCGTACTTGCCCAGGATGTAGTCCTTGAAGTTTTCGCGCCCGTTGGGGGAGCTCTTCGCCCAAGCCGGCATGGTGCCTTCGTCCATGCCCTGGCAGAACCGGTTGATGAAGTCTTGGTCCTGGAGCTCGTTGGTGAAGATGTAATGGGCCATGCCGGCCATCATGGCCGCATCGGTGTTGGGCTTGATGGGGATCCACCAGGCGTCGTAGGCGGCCGCCGAGTCGGTGTACTGCGGGTCCACCAGCACGAACTTGCAGCCGCGCTGCTTGGCCAGGCGCATGTAGTAGAACGTGTTCCCGCCGTGGAACGTGTAGGCGGGGTTCCAGCCCCACATGATGATCAGCTTGGAGTGGGCGAAGGCGTCGTCCTCGTTGCCATCCTCGATGGTGCCGAAGGTCCAACGCGAGCTGGTGGTGGTGCCCTGATACGAGGGGACCGACCAAGAGGAGGTGCGACACCCGAACATGCCCAGGAATCGCCCGAGCAGACCCTCGATCTGGTCGGACTTGTGGAGCACACCGTAGGAGGCCCCCGCATAGCTCTGATCGAGCAGGGCCGTGGGGCCGTACTTGTCTTTGATCTCCAGCATCTTGGCGGCGATCTCGTTGAGCGCCTGGTCCCAGGTGATGCGTTTGAACTGACCGGGTTCGCCCTTGGGGTTGATGCGCTTCATTGGGAACAGCAGCCGCTCGGCGGAGTACAGACGCTGGCGATAGGAACGCCCGCGCAGGCAGGCGCGCAGCTGGGGCTCCTGCTCGGTGTCCTTGCCGAAATAACCATCCTTCTGATAAGCGCCGTTGTCGGTAGACAGGCGCACGATCACGTCGCCCTTCTTGTGGGCCACCAGCATGTGGCGTGAGCCGCAGTTGTGCGCACAGCTGGTGACCACCGTGGTCAACTGGTCGTCCTGTGGATACGGCTCGTAGGCAAAGGCCTCGGCCTTCTTGGGCAGGCTCACCAGGCCACTGCTCAGCGCCGCCGTGCCCAAGGCCGAGGTCTTGAGGAAATCGCGACGGCTGAGACGGATGCGCCGGGCCAGGAAATCCAGCGTTCGTTGTTCGGTCATGATGCCTTCTCCTGTCTTTCCTTCTGGGCGGGTTGAGCCTCAGGTCCGGTGTCGAGGCGGAAACGCGCCGGGGATTCCGTGGGACGGTCCTTGGCCCAGTCGGGCACGGGACCTTCGGAACCGGGCCAGGGATGACGCGGATAGGGATAACTCACCCGGAACCAGGCGCGTCCTCCATGGCAGCCGAAGCACACATCGGAATTCTCGGCGCCGGCCTGCTCGATCGCCTCGGGCTTCAGGAAGTTCACCTGATGACGGTTGGTACGGATCGTCTTGTGACAGGTCAGGCAGTCGTTGTTGAACAGCTTGGCGCTCTGATACCAATCGCCAGGGATGCCCATGACTTGGGCATCGAACTTCCCGTGGCACATGAGGCAGATCTGCGGATCCACCACCTTGCGCATGGTGAGGTCCGGCTGCGCCGTGGCCGAAGAACCGCTGGCCTCCTCACGCGGATCATGGCCTTGATGGCAGGTGTTGCATTTGAGATTCATGACCTGCTTCGCCAGTGAGGTCACGAGGTGCCGGCGATGGAAGGTCTCCTGCGGGCCCTCGTAGGTCGTCAGGGTCTGATACCAGGCCAGCGTCTCTTCGGCCGGAACGCCGGCCGGTGTCTTGGGCAGCACCCGCCGGTCCAGGATTTCCTGATGGCAGGCCAAGCATTGCTCGTCTTTCGCCTTGTCGATGGCCGGCTTGAAATGGATGGGGTCCCAGCGGGCGGCGTGATAGGCCTCGGCCTTGCGCAGATCATCGTTGGCCTGCCCACCGTTGGCTTGCCCGGATCCGCCGGCCCACACCTGGGTGGTGCACAACAGGACCGCGGCGGTGATCAATCTCGTCCCGATCATTGCTTGTTCTCCGCTGGATGGGCGCAAAAAGGTGCACATCCCTGTGCATCAAGATCCCAGAGGTAGGCGCCCCGAAGGGCCGTTCGGGATTTTTTGCTCAGCTCTTGGGGGGCTTCCAGCCGCCCATGCCGGACATGCCGCTCATGCCACCCATACCGGACATTCCCGACATGCCGCCCATGCCGGACATCCCCGACATGCCCCCCATGCCGGACATCCCCGACATGCCGC
>Ga0256832_1001662_pt1 | contig 15164 bp, 23 predicted proteins | sample 134614metaG_FD_190534 | JGI IMG/M metagenome (GOLD analysis project Ga0256832, IMG submission 190534) | Hydrothermal vent microbial communities from Lau Basin, Pacific Ocean - 134-614 | ecosystem: Environmental > Aquatic > Marine > Hydrothermal vents | place: Pacific Ocean: Lau Basin | collected...
TACAAAAAGATTGCATAGCTATAATGACTATTGCAGTCCATTGGAAATGGAGCTTAGGTGGTGGCAGTCTCAATTTAGAGAACCTGCTTGATTCTTTGTACCAAAAAGGGTTGACAGATCATATAATGTTTTTCTATGAGTTTTCGTACATCTACAAGACGTTGACAATTAAAATCTAATGTTTCATTATGTTTATGTTTCAACTTTAATGCAGACATATAGTGTAAAAGTGTTTCCAATAGAGCACGTAACAAGGGGTAGTTAGTACTCTTTTTAAGATATTCCATTTCTAAAAGTGACATGGTAGGAAAAGTTTCATAAAAGTATTTTGGATCAAACTCTATGTATGGTGTCGTGTCCATAGGGTCAAAGAGCTTGAGAAGTTCTCTTTCTAACAGTTTATTGCCATTGAGAATAAAATCTTCATTGAATGTAACTAAAAATCCTTTGTATTCTTTGTTGTATTGCTTTATATTCCACGCATGTGCCTGACCAGGGGCAATGAAGTAGATACGCCCAGCTTGTAGTGGATAAGTAATAAAATCAATATTATGCGAGTAGCTACCTTCTAGACAGTCCGTGATAATGACTAGTTCATAATATTTATGTCTATGTGTTGGAAAATATTTGGCAACATGTTTCTCTTCAAGGCGAGAAACCCTTACTTGATCATTTTCTAGTAGTATGTAGTGTGGTATATCTTGTTTCATTGGTTTGCTATAAATTGCCAAAATGACTCACCCTTCATCATATCTTTTTTTTTCTCGACCAATATAGGTGTAAAAGTTTTAAAATAATCATCATAGACTGTGGTTCTTTCGTGATTGAGCGGTATAGTACAAAAGCATGTTTCATACCATGTGACAAGATTGTTTTCATCAATCTTAGCGCGTTGCATGGAAGCAAGTATCTCTTTTCCGTCAGGTTCTTGTGCTGCGATGGTTCCATCCGTGAGTTTCATATAAAATTCTTTGAGTTTATTTTGTTTATATGTAGCTGTTATTTTATAGAGCATTTTTGAATCCTTTATCTTTAAGTTTATCATATTATGCGTACTAAATATAACACTATTTGCTGATAGTATATAATTATTTGAACAATTAGCTTATCCAACTTTCCATGCTCTCATAGAAAAAGCTTTGTTCTGAAATCCTTCATGGATAAATGTGTTTTTTTCACCTAATGCTGCAATACCTGCGATGTAAAGTAGGGGGATGTAATGTTCCAAAGTTGGATGTACATCGCGTAAGGGTATACCTGAAGATTGTTCAGGAGTTAAAAGTGCCTCATACTCCTTGTTTTCTATGGTTTCTTTCACAAAAGTATCAAAAGCTTTTGCAGATGTCTCTGGTGTGCTATCGATATGTTGTGTATCAAAATAGCCTAGGTTATGTGTCACACCCCCACTACCGATGATGAGTACACCATGCTCCTGCAAAGAAGAGAGTCTTTGCCCTAACGCATAATGCTCTTTGAGTGACATATTCCTATTGATACTCAGTTGCATGACAGGGATATCTGCTTTAGGATACATATGTGTAAGAATACTCCACGCACCATGGTCAAGTCCTCTGGAAGTTACAGGTATACTGAGTCTATCTGCCAATATGTGACTGCCTTTAGCAGGATAACTCACTTCATAAAGTTCTGATGGAAATCCTCCAAAGTCATAGATGGTCTCTGTCTCTCTTACAGTAGATAGGGATGTTTCAAAGTTCACCCAATGCGCAGAGATAACCAATATCGCTTCAGGTGTAGGGATAGACAGTGCTGTTTTTTTTAGCATTTGTGTAAAGCTATTGTCTTCTATGATGTTCATTGGAGACCCATGCCCAAAAAACAGTGCAGGCATAGAGGCACTCTTAGGTGTTTTGGCATCTACGGGTAGTAAAGTTCCTGCCAAAAGTAGTGAACAGAGTTTTATAAATGTTTGACGTGACATCATATGTCCTTTGCTTATTTACTATGTGTCCCATCACAAAATGGAAGGTTTCCACTTTTTTTGCAGGCACACAGATAGTATTCATCTGTTTTTGCTACTGTAAATTCTGAAGGTGTCAATGATGTACCTTTGTGACTACCATCACAGAGTACACCATCTGCACTTTTACCACAGTTACAGAAATAGTGTTTTTTGTTTGCCTCTAATTTTACTTTAACTGGTGTTGCCATGATTTATCCTTTATTTATTTTTTGTTGCAACTTTGATACCTTCAATGACAATATCTATCTTCACAGTGTCTCCTACAAGCAGTCCACCTGTTTCAAGGACTTTGTTAAAGTTGATATTAAAGTCTTTACGGTTTATTTTACCATGAAGTTCAAATGCTGAACGTACATTTCCCCATGGATCTTTGACTGGTCCATTGATTTCTTCCATCTCCATAGTAATGGTTTTTGTGACATCTTTGATAGTGAGTTCTACTGTAGCTTCATTTCCAGTTTGTTTGAGAAGTTTGAGTTTCATTTGTGGGTATTTTTTTGTATTAAAAAAATCAGGACTTCTAAGGTGGTCATCCCGATCTTTTTCATCGGTGTTTAGTGATGCTACGTCTACAGTACCCTCGAGTGCTGAAAAGTGTTTTTTACTCTCATCCAAAGAGTATGTCCCTGCAAACTTTTTAAATGTGCCTTTGACAGAACTAATCATAAGGTGTTTGACCTTAAATCCTATTTCAGAATGTACCGGGTCCACTTTATAGTCTGATGCATTGAGTAGGTTTAATCCTAAGACGGCTGTGATTGCGAATGTATTTACTAATTTCATAATATTTCCTTTTCGTAATTTCATTTCACACTTTCTAGTGTAATTACTCTAAAAGTATAACCAAATTAATTATCTTTTGTCAAGAGTAATTACTCTAAATTTAAAAATAAAGCACATGCTTTAGTTTATTACTTACATTAATTGTGTGGCAAAAAATATCCCAGTATTCTGCTGATTAAGTACTGTATTAATGTTTATTTGTGGAGGTGAGTGCCTATATTGGGAGACTTGACATATTAGTGTAAATACACTATAGTTAAATAAATTAAACTCAAAAAGGATATATTGTGCATCAAGATGAGATAAGAGACAGAGCTGTTGGCGCTATCATGGGAGCATTTATCGGTGATGCTATGGGACTTGGCGTGCATTGGTATTATGATTTAGATGAAATGCATAGAGATCATGGAGAGTGGATAAGCACCTATACTACACCAAAACCTGGGAGATATCATGAGGGAATGAAAGCGGGTGAACTTTCACAATCAGGCTATATTTTAAAGCTAACGATAGAATCCTTACTTCGAACGAAGGGCTATAATCATGAAGATTTTTGTGCTACATTGGATAGAAACTTGCTTCCACACCTAGACGCTAAACCGATGAGTGGACCAGGAGGATACACCAATCAATCTATGAGAGAAATATATAGACAAAGAGTTGAGCAGAAAAAAGAATGGAACGAAGTAGGAAGTCGCGCTGATACCACGGAGTCCATAGAACGTACTTTGGCAATGGCAATACGTTATGCATTTGAACCGGGTAAATTAGCACAGAGCATTGCACAAAATACACAGCTAACACAGATAGATGATTTGGTGGGTGCTATGTCTGTAGCGTATGGTGCAGTGCTTGGACAACTGGTACAGGGTAAAAAGTTTGATACTAAAATATCTGAACGGTTGATGATACTTGCCAAGCGAGGTAAACTTCCTTTTCATGTGGTGACAAGTGATGATTTAAAGCCACCTTCTAAGCAGAGTGATGACCCTTCAAATATAGGTCTTTTTGCATCTCCAGATGCGCTATTGACTCCTTCGTATATGGCAAAGTCAGTAAGAGATGAAACGATTATGATAGAGCCTGCATGGAAAGTCTCTTTGGTCTATGGTATGCCCTGTGCCATTTTTCATATCTTGCCTGCATCTTACTATTTGGCTGCACGCTATACAGATGATTTTGAATCTGCCATATTGCATGCCATTAATGGTGGAGGACAAAATATGGCACGTGCCATGCTATCAGGTGCATTGGTAGGTGCACAAGTAGGTTTTTCAAATATCCCTCAGCATTTTATAGACGGTCTTGTCGAAAAAGAGACATTACTTGCTTTAGCGAATCAATTAGCACAAAGTATTGGAGAATAAAAAATGGTAAAATCTACTATGAAAAGAAAAGATCTTATACTGCAAACAGCATTAAAAATGTTTAATGAAAGCAATACACAGGCAGTAACAACAAACCATATAGCCAAAGAAATGGGGATAAGCCCTGGTAATTTGCACTATCACTATAAAAACAGAGAAGAGATTATACGAATTTTGTATAAACAAATGAGAGAGAAAATGACTCTCTCTATAGATGAATTACCTCAAAATATCAAAGAGCTAAATGAACATCAAAAGCTTCTTATAGAGGTGCAATGGGAGTATCGCTTTTTCTTTAGGGAGATACTTTTTTTACTCTCTCGAGATAAAGAACTAGAAAAGCAGTATATAGAGGACAATCTTGCGCACCGTTCGCGTATAAAGATAGTGATGCAACATTTTATAGCCAATGGTGAACTTGAAATTATGTATGACCATACCTTAGAATATTTGGTGGATTCTATCTTAATGTCTTGGCAGTTTTATACTTCTTATTTGCAAACTTTAGGAAAAAAGGTAGATCTTAAAGCCGCACAGGAAGTTGTTGACTTTACCAATAATTGTATGCGACCATTCTTGACAAAAAAGGCGTTTGCATGAGTAGAAGTATACAACTAAGTTTCAATATGAAACTTCTTTTATTGGTTTTCTTTAGTAATCTAATGCTCTATGCCCAAAGCTTCTATGTACTTACAGGTGTAGATAGCTACGATCCCATTGTTGTGAATATGTCTGCCAAGACAGAAAAATACAGTGAGGATATTAAAACACTTATGACTGAGACTTCCAAAGAGATGGGTGTCGATATTTCAGGGCATCCATCCCGTGTGCTTGCGTTTGTGATCAAAGATATATCACTGGGGCATACTGTAGGACTCAAGGTAGACTTGGAGCTTGGAGAGTATGTGCGCAGAGAGGGAGCTACACAGCCTGTTTTTGGGGTGACCTATATGGAGAGCCGTCTTATCAGCCCAGATTTCAAAGATGAGGATGAGGTCGAGGATCAACTCGCTGATACAGTGGAGGAGATGCTGGAGAAGTTCAAACGCCAATGGATTTCAGACAATAAAAAACTCTCCAAAAAGAAGCGATCGGTCACCCATGAGACCTTTGCAAAAGTGATGGGATATGAGATCGAGTATGATACGGCAAAAAAGAGAGCGCTTAAAGCCGGGAAGCCTCTGATGGTCTTCATGACAACAAGCTACTGCCCATGGTGCCGCAAACTCGAAAACCGCATCCTCTCCCAGCTTGATATCGATGCGAAGATCAAACAGCGCTATGTCCCTGTCATGCTCAACCTTGACAAAGACCGCTACCCTTCACAACTTGGCAAGACACGGTTTACGCCGATCATCTACATCGTAGACCCGGATACAGATAAAATACTGCATCAGTTTACCGGATATAGCAGCATGGATGCGTTTGTATATCTCTTGACAAAGAATAAGTAATTATAATCGGACAAACAACTCATCATGGCTCAAGCGACTCTTGGGAAGCTTGGCATTGAAATCTTCTTTGTGTCGATAGCCAATTGCGAGTGCTACCTCGCATTTGTAGCCATCTAGTTCTTTAGAAAACTCTTTTTCTACCATTAGACTGTCAATACCTTCTAGGGAAGTTGAGTCTATCTCCAGTCGTGCCAAAGTATGTAGAGCATTACCAAAGGCAAGATAGAGCTGATTTTTTGTCCATACCTGTGTATTGCCTTGTTCATCTGTATTGAGCTCAGCAAAGAAGAAAGCTCCAAAGGCTTTTTCTCTATCTTCTTTTGTGATGCGCTCATCTTTAATGTACTGGTCTATGACTTTTGCATAGTCATCACGGGTATAGCGTGGGTTATGAGCAAACAAAATTACATGTGAAGCTTCTATAACATGGGCTTGATTAAATTGATATTTGTTTGCAAAAGTCCTGTACATCCGCTGTTTGGCTTCATGACTCTCTATTACAATAAACTTCCACGGTTGAGAATTGATAGATGAGGCAGAGAGGCGAATGCTCTCTAAGAGGATTTCGATCTTCTCTTGTGGTACTTTTCTGCTGGGATCGTACTTTTTACAGGTATACCTTGTTTGTAGATCATGTAAAATAGGGTTTTGCATGTTCACTCCTCTATGGCACGTATAATAGCTTGGGCAATACTATCACTTGCAAAGGGATTTTGACCGGTAATGAGTCTGTTGTCTACTACAACATGATTTTCCCAATTTGGTTTTGCTTTGAACAATGCGCCCTGTTCTTTAAGTTTGCTCTCCAGCATAAAAGGCATTTTTGCACTTTTTTGTACTTCGTCTTCTTCGCTGTTAGTAAAGGCAGTTACATTTTTCCCTTCAACCAAATATTTGCCGTTAGCTAGTTTGACATCTACAAGTGCTGCCGGTCCATGACAAACTGCAGCAACAATTTTGTCAGTGTTGGCAAAGGCAGCTATAGTTTCTTTGAGTAAGCTATTGTCAGATAGGTCAAACATTGCTCCATGACCACCTGGTACGTAAACAGCTTGGAACTTGTCAGGGACAATGTTTGAGAGTTTATCAACATTTTCAAGTGCAGCAATGGCTTCTTGCCATTCATCTTTTTTTGTTTCCAGACTTGTAGGGTCTATGGGTACCTTTCCCCCTTTTATACTTGCAACGGTGAGTGCATAACCTTCTTTTTTGAATTTCATGTAGGGTACAGCATACTCTTCCAGCCATACACCTGTTTTGTCTCCGCTTGTCATAGTTGACGTACTTGTTACGATTATTAAAATAGAAGTATCCATTGGGTTCCTTTAAAATTTTGTTTTTAAGACGTCTTGGTAGCATTATAGTTCATAAAATGATATAATGTCAAATTATATTTTTAATACAAAGGTATAAATAAATTTATGGTTAATCTTGAACTTTATCGCATTTTTATAGCCATCTATCGTGCTGGTACCATCTCAAAGGCAGCTGTACTTTGTGACATTACTCAGCCTGCTGCTAGTCAACAGTTGGCAACTTTAGAAAAAACACTAAAGGTCAAACTATTTGAGAGGACACCACGTGCGATGGTGCCTACCAATCAAGGACATGAACTCTATACCAAGGTCTCAGACTCTTTTGACTGGCTGGATTTCGTTTCACAAGATTTTGTAATGCAGAGGCAAGAAGAGGAAGCATTGCTGTCGGTAGGGGTTCCGTTGGCATATTATCAAGAAGTATTATTGGAGAAACTGTGCAACTTACCCTTTAGAGTCAATGTAAATTTTGGAACAGATGAGGCATTGCTGCAAGCACTTAAAAGTGCCAAGATAGATCTGCTTATAAGTAACATCTCGTTGGAGAATACGAATTTTATTAGTGAACGCATGATGGAGCAAAAGTTTGTTTTGGTGGGGCACGGCAGTATTGAAACACCCCAAAATGGTTTTGATAAAGTGCAGGATGTTATTTCGTGGCTACGCAAGAAAAATTGGGTAAGTTATGATATAGAACTCTCACTGATAAGTCACTGCTTTAAAGCAGAGTACGGCATACAACCCAGTAAAAAACCGAAATTTATTGTACCTGACCTGCATTTGATACTGGAGACAATAAAGTATGCTGAGTGTTTAGCTATTGTTCCTGAATATTTGGCATTACCTCTTTTGGAGCAGAAACAAATCAAACTTTTTCATACTTTTACCAAGTATACTACACAGCTTTATCTAAATTATGAACATAGTGCCAAAAACAGTATTTTGATCAAGGAGTTTAGAGCGAGAGTGTTCGGTACCGGAGAAAAATAGTAAAAGAAAGATTGGATTTTGCTGTTTGACATTTAAGGTTTCATAAACTATAATCAGTTAGGAATCCTAATTATATACACTAAATTAAAAACAGTAGTGTTTTTTAGAACCGTTATTTAGTTAGGATTACTAATTAAATAAAAGGAGATATGATGTCAAGCATTATATATTATCATGCGGGATGCCCCGTATGTGTAGAAGCAGAAAGAAGTGTGGTTGCAGAATTACAAAAAAATTCTGAAGTAACCATCGTACATTTAGGAGAAGACAAAGCAGCTATTGCAGAGGCTAAATCTGTAGGTGTTGAGTCTGTTCCGGCACTTGTGATAAATGGTTTGCCATTTCACATCAATTTTGGGGCACCTATAAGTGCTCTTGAATCATAAGGAGTAGAAAATGAAAAAGATTTTAATAGCAGTAAGTGTAATTGCAAGTTTAAGTATAGCCGGCGAGCATAAAGTCTCATATCCAAATGACTATAGAACCTGGAGACATGTAAAGTCAATGGTAATCAATGATGCACATAGTCTTTCCGATCCTTTTGAAGGAATACATCATATATATGCAAATAAAAAAGCATTAGAGGGGTTGAAGTCAAATTCTTATCAAAATGGTGCAATTTTTGTCTTTGACTTATTGACTGCAGAACGTACAAAAGAAGCAATCGTTGAGGGTAAACGAAAGTTTATCGGTGTGATGTCTTATGATAAAACAAAATACAAAAAAACAGGAAACTGGGGTTTTGAGGCATTTGCGGGCGATAGTCAAGAGAAAAGAGTTGTAAAAGATTCAGGTATTTCTTGCTTTCAGTGCCACGTAGGTGTAGAAGATAAAAGTTATGTATTTTCAGAATACAGGAAATAATATTGTATGCAAGAAGAGTTAACCTCTCTTCTTGCATATCTTCAAAGGAAATAAAATGAAAGTTAAAATATATGACACTCATGTCAATACTAAAAATGCGTATTTTCATTTTGATGTTGTGGTAAAAAAAGCAACACAAGATGAGGTTGAGAGTTACGCAAAAGCATATTTGAAAACTATAGGTGTAGCAGATGCACACATAGTACAAGAACGTTGCCGGTTTTGTCATGAAGAGATAGCAAATCAAGCAACCATCGATGCTATAGAGAAGAGAGGTTATGATATTATCCCTATGCAAGGTTGTCCTAAAAAGGGGAATAAGCTATAATAAATTAAAAAAGTGAATACAATGTCCTCTGCCTTTAATCCCAAGGAACAAGTTACCAATTTAGATGCGAAGCTTGTGTATGCCTTAGAAAGAGTATCTCAAATATATAGATCACTTCTTTGGCAAACGCAAGTAGAAACCGGGCTTAGTCCTATACAATCCCAAATACTTATATTTATGCTTTTTCATGAAGACAAACTACTCTCTATATCGGGGCTCGCAGTAGAATTTTCAGTAACAAAAGCAACGATTAGTGATGCGTTTAAAACCTTGGAAAAAAAAGGTTTGGTACGTAAGGAAAAAGATGTTGTTGATAAACGTAGACAGATTTTAAAATTGACTAAAGAAGGGATTGCTTTAGCAGAACAGATTCAAAGTTATACGCAGCCTTTAGATGATATATTAAAAGCCTTTCCTGTCGAGAAGAAAGTAACACTTTTAACCACCTTGATAGATATAATGAAAGCATTAAATGATAAACAGTTATTGGCACCTTTGCGTATGTGCATAACTTGTCATTATTATGAAAAAAAAGATGGAAAATCCTATTGTAATTTACTTAATGCTCATTTGAAAGATGAAGAGTTACGCATAGATTGTCCTGAGTATGAGCCATAAAAAAAGTATCTCTATCCTCGGGTGCGGTTGGGTAGGAAAAGCATTAAAAGATAGCTTGGATGTGGAATGTTATGTTGTGTATTGTCTGACACGTGACATTGTAGCAAATAAACAAAGGCAATGGTATGATGTAGATGTATTGGTGATTGCACTTCCTCCTAGAGCAGGACATATAGGTGTATTGGAAAGAACACTTCAAAATATTGATGAGAACGTACAAGTGATCTTTTTAAGCTCTATCTCTTTTTATCAAGAGAAAGTGTCAATAGTAGAAGCTGAAAAAAGAGTGCAAGAGTTGCATAGTTGGACAATTATACTACGATTAGGTGGTCTTATGGGCTATGATCGTATAGCAGGTAAATATACAGCAGGGAAAATGCTCGCTTATGATTCTATGACAAATTATGTTCATCGTGATGATGTTGTAGCTATTATTAAAAAGCTTATTGATAATAAGATCCAAAATAACATTTTTGATATTGTTGCACCTGAACAAACAACAAAGAAAAAAATATTTTTACAGAATGCACAATATTTTGGTTTTGAAAAAACAGAGTTTTTGCCCCACTTTAAAAACACCAGAGCAATTTCACCCGATAAGGTTTGTAAAGTTTTAAATTATACTTTTATAAAAAATAGTGTAGAGGATTTTTGGAAGGAATAAAATAATGTACGCAGTAATATTCAAAGTAAAAATAAAAAACTAGATGATGAGTATTTCAAAACGGCAAAGCGGATGAGAGAGTTGGAGAATAATCTGTTTAGTTAAAAAAACTTGACTTTAGTACCAATTGGTACTATACTTTCTATTATGAGAAAAAATATAGGTAGACCTAAAACATTTGACAAAGATGAAGCCTTGGAAAAAGCGATGTACTTCTTTTGGGAGCATGGCTATGAGAGTGCTGGACTTAGTGATTTGTTAAATGTTATGGGGATTAAAAAGAGTAGTTTCTATCAGACTTTTGGCTCGAAAGAGGAGCTGTTTAAACTAAGTCTTGAGTGTTATACACAAAACTCTGTTGCCTATTTTGAAGCTCTGAAAAAAACGCATGGAGCGAAAGGGGCATTGGTAGAGGTGATGCACTTTTTACTCCAAGAGGTCAAGAGCCAAGGCGAGACAAAAGGGTGTTTGGTCATGAACTCTGGTGGAGAATGCTCTGCCAAGTTTGGTCATTTAAACCCTTTGGTCAAAGCCAAGTTTAAAGAGTTTCAAAAACTTTTTATGGGCTTCATCGTTGAGGGGCAAGAGCTAGGTGAGATAAGCAGTGAAACACCTGCTTTTGTCTTGACTACAGTGTACCAAAGCATCATTAACGGTGCTTCTGCCATGGTCAAGGCAGGAGCAGGAGAGAAAGAGATAGAGGTTTTGCTAGAGCAAGTGAAACTGTTACTCAAATAAAAAAATTTAGATAATAAAGTACCGATTGGTACTAAAGGATAGAATATGTCAAATATTATACAAAAACAAACGATTAAAAAATTTATTATAATAATCCTTATTACGAGTATATGGATAAATATTTCTGAGGTCTTACGCTATTTTCTCATTGTTATGCCTGAGATGAAATCATTTTTACACATGGTTCCCAATGTGGTAGATATGAATTTAGGTATTTTTGCACTATGGGGCATTTGGGATACGGTACTCTCAACTCTAGTTGTTTTCTCTTTTTGGCTTATGGCTGAAAAGTTTGGATACGGTAAGAAAACAGCTCTATGGGCAGGAACATTTTCATGGTTTTGGCTCTTTTTTATGTTTTGGTTTGCTTCAGCGAATATGGGTTTGTCTGCTTGGTCATTTGTTACTATTCCTATGGTTTTAAGTTGGATAGAGATGAGCATTGCTTCGTATATTGCATTAATACTTTTTAAAAGATGGAGATAATATGGCTAAAAAAACTTACCAAGAGCAGATGCGAAATTTTGAGAGATGAAAAAAAATAAAAATCTATTTTATATTTTGATGTTCTTTGCTATGACTGGTTGGGGAGCATCGTGGATTAATGCTAAGGTATTAAGTGCCTATATTAATGAGTTTGAAATGATATTTATTCGTTATGTTATAACAGTTTTCACGATGATACCAGTTATTGTCTATATGAAAAAGTCCTTTAAGATAGACTTGAAGAGTTTTCTTTTGGTGTTGTTGACCTCGATAGTATTTATCGGCTACATGAAATATTATTTTTTAGGTACAAAATTAGGAACAGCTTCTTTAGGTGGGGCATTTGTTACCACCCTTGTGCCTATTTTAACTTTTTTAATGTTGGTTATTTTAAAAACAAAAAAAGTAGCACTAAAAGATGTTTTTGCACTCTCTTTAGGTACTGTTGGTGTTTTGAGCATCTTAAACATTTGGAATTCAAACTTAGATGAACTTTTTGTAAAAGCTAATGGATATTTTATATTGGCATCATTTCTTTGGTCTTTTGTTACAATTCTTAGTGCAAAGTCCATAAAAATTTCGCCTATTGTTTTTACTTTTTATCTCTACATTGTAACGGTTGTGACAGATACATTATTTTTTGTCAATTTTAATGCTATTGCTTATGAAAAATTTGACAACACTTTTTGGCTCAATATTTTTATTATAACCATTGTCGCGTCTACATTTTCTAATACTATCTATTTTTTAGGTATAGAAAAGTTAGGAACAAGTGAGGCAAGCTCTTTTATTTTTCTAGTACCTTTCTCGGCAATAGGGTTGAGTTATCTGTTTTTAGATGAAAAAATAAATTTTTCTATGCTTTTAGGTACAATTTTAACCATTGTGGCTATTGTTATTTTGAATGATATTAAACTGTTTCGTAAAAGCTTAAAATAAAAACCCTAACAACTCCCATCACACCCAAAAAAATCAACGACCTCACCATGAGCATTACGTTCATAACTACAACAAGAAAAAAACCTCTTTGCCAATGCTTTTTTAGCTCTAAAGAGTTGAGATTTCGCTGTGTTTAGAGGGATGTTTTTACTTGAAGCGACCTCTTTTAGTGAGTATTGTTCAAGTTGGGTTAGTTTGAGTATCTCTTGCTCCTCTTCTTTAAGTGAGTTTAACATGGGAGTAAGGCACTCCAAAAGTATATGCCCCTCTACCTCAATCTCCTCTTCAAGTTCAGGAAGTGGTCTATTGGCTTTACGAAAATAGTCATTTATAGCATTTTTTGTAAGGGTGTAGAGCCAACCACGTAGATGCTTTTTTTGCGTATGAATGGAGGTGAAGATTTTTAGAGCCACCTCTTGCATAATCTCTTTTTGAATCTCTACATCACCCACACGAGAGAGAACAAAAGAGCTTAATTCTCTTTCGTACTCTTTCCAAATATTCTCAAACTCCATTAGCTACAATAACCACTATTATTAGAAGCAGGAGAACATGAAGGTAGTGTATCCGAAAAACTCCCTGCTGTTGGTACACAACAACCATCAGCTGTATCTTTTCCGTCTATACCAAAGACCTCAATATCTTCCATAGAGTGGTAGTTCTCCCAAATCATTCCTGTTGGGTCTTCTACCCAATATTTGTTGGACGCTTTGTAACAACAGACAGCCCTTTTGTCCTCTTTGCCTTTTATACCTGCTTTTTCAAACAGCGTTTGAGCCTCTTCTAACGCCTCATCACTTTCATATTGAATACCTAAATGGTTCACGCCTTTGTCATACCCTCGTGTTGAGATAGCAAAGTTTAACGACAAATCATCAATGAGCCATTGAGCGTAATCCTCTTTGACCTTTGTCGGTTCTGCCTGAAGTTGTGTTTTGTAAAATATAATGCTCTGCTGTATGTTCTCTACTGAGATGTGAATGTGTAGTCTTCTTTTTTCGTTCATGACAAATCCTTTTGATATATTGTACAGCGAAGACGCAAAAAACTTTAAAAAGGGTGCATTTCTTATTTATATGAGAAACAACCAAACAATTTCTAGTAAGGGGAGGTTGAGATTATATCTATTTGACAAGAAGTAAAAAATAGACTATACTTTTACAAAACGAACGTTTGGATAAGTAATGGCAATTAAAAAGACTTCAAAAGAAGAAATCATCAAAGAGTCTATTAAGCTCTTTAAGATCAAAGGTTACTATAACACTTCTATGGCAGACATTGCCAAAGCGTGTGGACTTCTAAAAGGTAGTATCTATCATCACTTTGAGAACAAAGATGCCATTGGTGTAGCCGCTTTAACTTACATTCATGATTTTTTTGTAAAAGAGGTCTATAGTATTGCTTATGAGACCCACCTACCTGTAACAGAGCGTATAGAGCTCTTTATACAGAAGATAGATGACTATTTTTTGCACAGCGAGGGAGGTTGTCTATTTGGAAACTTGGCACTTGAACTCGCCTCTGAAAAGCTCTCTTTTACCCAAGTGATCAAAGAGGATTTTAGAGCTTGGGAAGAGGCATTGGCTTTTATGTTAAAAGAGCGATATAACGACAAAGAGGCGATGTCACTTGCCAAAGAGTATGTGGCGTTGACCCAAGGGTCAATTATGATGATGAATTTGCATAATAACTCTGAGCAGTATCTGCAAGTGGGTCAAAAGATTATTAAATTACTAAAGGATTAAAAATGACAGAACAAAAACACCCCTTACCACCTTTTACACTAGAGACAGCCAAACAAAAAGTACGCATGGCTGAAAATGCTTGGAATTTAAAAGACCCGCAGAACATCTCGATGGCATATAGTCCCGATAGTAGGTGGCGTAATCGAAATCTTTTCATCAACGGACGCGAAGAGATAGTCACATTTTTAACAGCAAAATATAAAAAAGAGTTAGAGTACCGACTCTGTAAAGAGATTTGGGGATGTTTGGGAAATAGAATCGCTGTAAGATTTGCCTATGAGTGGCACGACAAAGAGGGGCAATGGTGGCGAAGTTATGGCAATGAGAATTGGGAGTTTGATGAGAATGGGTTAATGAAAATACGATTGGCTAGTATTAATGATTTGGCAATTGAAGAGAGTGATAGAAAGCTTACTTGGGAGGGAGATATTCGTCCTGATGATTGGGCTGGGTTGAGTGAGATGGGGTTGTAGAGTATGAAATATAAAATCTTTGAAGATGGACAATTTGGTTCTACAGGTTTAAATATACATGAAATAATCAGGCTAATTTGAAGAGTAAAAAATGTAGACTATCTTACTAAAAAGATAAAAAGGCTTGAAAAATAGAAAGAGAAGTTTTTAATAAGTCATAATAGAGTACCATCGGTTATTATCTTTATTTATTCGTCAAAAGGGAAAAAGAATGAAAAGAATAGTGATGTTATGTATCATATTTGGTGTGGGGATGGTATTTGCCAAAGATGCAGTAGGTGCCAAGGATCATCCGCTGCTCAAGAGGTATCCGGGATTTTATATCCGTCAGTACAAAGTATCAGAATATGATGAAGCAAAGGTCATCTCCGGAAAGTTTGACCACAAGCATTCTACGGCACCGGTTACCCCTATA
>Ga0256832_1001663_pt1 | contig 15158 bp, 16 predicted proteins | sample 134614metaG_FD_190534 | JGI IMG/M metagenome (GOLD analysis project Ga0256832, IMG submission 190534) | Hydrothermal vent microbial communities from Lau Basin, Pacific Ocean - 134-614 | ecosystem: Environmental > Aquatic > Marine > Hydrothermal vents | place: Pacific Ocean: Lau Basin | collected...
TTATGTTTTAAGAAACATAGATGTTAAGGTAATATTGGAAATTATAGAAAATTTACCTACACCCATAAAATCAGATGTTATGACCGCTTACGATACATGGATAAAACAAGGAATAGAGAAAGGAATGGAGAAAGGAATGGAGAAAGGAATGGAGAAAGGAATGGAGAAAGGAATAGAGAAAGGAATAGAGAAAGGCAAATCAGAAGTAATTCTAAATGGCTGGAAAAATGACCTATCTATCAATATCCTTTCTAATATCACAGGTTTAAGCGAAGAAAAAGTAAGAAAGGTTCTTGAAGACAATAACTTGGTATGATTAAGTAAATGCTTATCTTAATAATAACTTATCACTTATTGATAAATTCCTAAAAGAACAGCGATTCAGGGTAAGACTATAAAGTGTTAAAAAATAGCAAATAACAAATAGCTGTATAAAATAAAATAAGTTTACAGCTATTTAAAAGAGTAACAAGAAACGAACGTAAGTATAGCAGAATAATTAGTTTTTATTACTTTTGCAAAAAAAATTAATTAGATGCGAAAGATAATACTTATTTTTTCAATGTTTTTTGTACTATTAAGTGGTGCTCAAGCAAAAAAACTATCGAATGAGTCAAAGGTTTATTTGATGACAGTCGGACCATATTACAAAGATTTTGCTTCTATCTGGGGACATGTTGCGATATGGATTGAAGACAAACCAAATGGTATTGATAAGGTATATAATTACGGGGGGGCAGCATATGGTGGTAATTTTATGCTCAAATTGGTTACAGGAAATTTGACATTTTTTCTGGATACTCACCAAACTTTCCAACAAGAATTGAAGACTTACAAAAGAGCTGAAAGAGATGTAGATTTATATGAATTAAATCTCAATATCTTGGAAAAACGTCGATTGTACAACCTTTTGGAGCAAAATGCAAAAAATGAAAATCGATACTACAATTATGAGTTTTATTTGAGAAATTGTGCGACATTTACCATGAATGCAATTAAAAAAAGTATCGTAGGTAAAATTGTTTATGAGGATACGCACAATGATATTACTTATAGGGATATTTGTGATGACAAGTTTCAATTATTCCCATGGACAAATTTTTTAATACAACTTATCGCAGGAACCAATAACGACAAGAAACTTGAGCTCGAAGAAATATTCTTTGTTCCGGTGTATATGGTTGATAATCTCCAAAAAGCAAAAATCGTAAATAGAGGGGGAGAAAAACCTTTTTTTAAAAATCATAAGGTAATTTACGATTTTCCCGATATGACTATTACAAATAGCTTAACACAAAAACCGATATTCCCGATCAGTATTCTATTCATTATTGAAATTTTACTATTTGCATTTTCGTATATTAAATCCAAAAACTATTTCAAGATTTATGACCGGTTATGGTTTATCCTCGCTTCATTATTCTCTTTATTTTTGCTCTTCACAATGCTGTTTACCGATTATGTTGTGACTAAATGGAATCTCAATTTGCTATGGCTAAACCCATTGTTCATCTTGACATTCTTTTTAAAGGAAGAAAGAAAGAAAATGATTTTCAAAATCATAAGTGTAATGATTTTGATTGTATTATTGGGATTTGCAATACTACCGCAAACTTTTTATTTAGTAAACTTACTCCTTGCGGCAATACTACTGTTAAAATCCTTGAAATACGGTTTCCTTTTCGATAGATTTAATAAATAATTATAATGTTTGAAAGTATAATCAGATCTTGGGGAATACGTAATATTTTCGGACCACAGACTTTTTCAGCATTTATGGGATTTTTTGCATCTAAAAAAATCCCCAAATGGATGCTTAATCCGGTTCTAAAAAAATATGTTAAGTATTATCATATTGACATGGATCAGTTTGAAAGAAAAATAGGAGATTTTGATTCTTTTGTTGATTTTTTTACCCGAAAATTAAAGCCAAATGCAAGGCAATTTCAAGGCAAATTACTCTCTCCGGCAGACAGTATTATTACTGATTTTGGCAAGGTCAGTAGTGATATGATTATCGAAGTAAAAGGAATGGCTTGCAAATTATCTGCTTTTTTGAAGAAAATCTTAAATATAAATTTTAAAAGCTTTGCTATTTTCTACCTTTCTCCCGCTGACTACCACCGGTTCCATGCTCCCTTTGATATGCAAATCGAAAAAATCATATATATTTCAGGAGATCTATACTCCGTAAAACCAAAAAATGTTGATAAATACGATACTCTTTTTTGCGATAATAGAAAGATAGTCCTATATGGAAATAGTGAATTTGGCAAATTTGCAATGGTATTGGTAGGTGCCTTAGTAGTGGGAAAAATAGTCTTGAATTTTGGCACAAAAATGATAACAAAATCAATTGATGAAGAAAATATCATTTTCAATTTCAGAAAAGGTGATGAATTAGGAGCTTTTGAACTGGGTTCAACTGTGATTTTATTAACAGAGACTGATATTTTGGATAAAATAAATATCTCAAAAGGAGAACACGTTCTTGTAGGCCAAAATCTATTAGCTTAATTGTTCATCAACTTAATCGCTTCAACAGCTTCCTTTACGTCATGAACCCGGAGGATATTCGCTCCATTCATTAGGGCAATCGTATTGGCAACCGTAGTAGCATTGAGACTACTCTCCGGAGTTATACCCAAAGTTTTGTACAACATTGATTTTCGCGAAACCCCGGCTAATACCGGTATTTCCAATATCTTAAACACATCAAGGTTTTTCAGCAAATTAAAATTATCTTCAATTGTTTTACCAAATCCAAAACCCGGATCGGCAATCAACTGCTCTATTCCTAAAGATTTGAATTTTCTTAATTTTTGCAATAAATATTTCAGCACATCAGCAACAACATTATTGTACCGTGGATCATTTTGCATATTCTTTGGAATTCCTTTCATATGCATAAATATATAAGGTGATTTGTATTTAGCTACCACAGTCAAAATTCCTTCATCAAGTTCTCCGGCACTTATATCATTGATAATATCCGCTCCCTCTGCCAATGACATATCGGCAATTTCGGCTCTAAAAGTATCTACTGAGATAAAAACTTCAGGAAATGTATTTCTTATTTCTTTTAGTATGGGAATCACGCGTTTTATCTCTTCTTCAACCGATATAAAATCAGCTCCCGGTCTTGATGACATCCCCCCAATATCGATAATGGAAGCACCTTCCTCAATCATTTGTTCAACTCTATCTAAAGATTTGGAGATAGAATTATAACGGGCTCCATCGTAAAATGAATCCGGTGTTAGATTGAGAATTCCCATCACTACCGGTATGTCTAAAACCAACTTTTTCCCTTGACTATTTATTTCAAACATTACAGCAGAGTTTATTCAATAGGAAAAAGACCAAATAGTGTAGCATCTATTTTCTCAATCACTTCACCAAGATGCTCTTTATTATTTAAAAAATCTTTGCCTTTTATATCTATGATCAATAGATTACCAATATCATAACCATCTATCCATTGATTGTACTTTTCATTGAGTTTTTTTAAGTAATCAAGATTAATTTTGCCTTCATAAGCTCTACCTCTTGCCTGAATATGATCTACCAAAGTAGCAACATCGGCCTTTAAGTAAATAAGCAAATCAGGAGGTTGAACGAATTTTGACATCAATTCAAAAAGAGATATATAATTATCAAAATCTCTCTTTTTCATAAAATTCATCTCGTATAGATTGGGAGCAAATATTTTAGCATCCTCGTATATAGTTCTATCTTGGACAACCGTTTGATTCCCTTCTCTGATTTCATTCACTTGCTGAAATCTGCTATTTAAAAAATATATCTGCAAATTGAATGACCACCGCGACATATCAGCATAGAAGTCCTCAAGGTAAGGATTAACTGTAGTATCCTCATACAAAACTTTCCAATTGTAATTTTTCCCAAGCAGACCGGTCAGAGTAGTTTTTCCGGCTCCAATATTTCCTGCTATAGCAATATGCTTCACTTTTTCTTTACCCATATATCTATTTTAAGTATTGGTTTTTCTATTATATCAAATCTGCGTTTATAAAAAAAACTCTTCAAATTCTTAATTTATCTGCTAATATAAAACTAAATCTTATTTGAACAATAAAAATACTTGAAATTTAATTATCTTTGTATTATAAACAGTAGAATTCTAAATATACATGTCGGAAGAAAAAGAAAAATTAACAAGAGAAGAAAAAATTGAAATTTTTGAGAAAGAATTTCTTCCTCATGTTGAGGCTTTAAAGACATTTGCTTATTACCTCACTTACAATGATAATGATGCAAATGACCTTGTACAGGAAACATATATGAAAGCATTTAGATTTGCAGAAAAGTTTGATAAGGGAACTAATGCAAAGGCTTGGTTGTTTAGAATACTGAAGAATGCTTATATAAACGATTACAGAAAAAAGAGTAAGCAACCTGATAGAGTTGATTTTGAGGACGTGATTAATTATCACAAGAGTGACGATGTAACTGATAATAAGTATTTGAATCTAAAAGAGGAGTCGATAGAAGAAATGATGGGTGATGAGATTACGAAAGCCATTAATTCATTGCCTCCTGAGTTTAGAACAGTTATTTTGTTAGCCGATATTGAAGATTTTTCGTATAAGGAAATATCTAAAATAATTGGTGTTCCTATCGGAACCGTAAGATCAAGGCTTTTTAGGGCTCGAAATACTTTGAAAGATTTATTAAAAAAATATGCTTTTTCATTGGGATACAAGGATTATAGATCCGGTAAAGAAGAAGAATAGTTTTAGAAAATTAAATTATGTGTAAGTTTTAAATGAAAAACAATTCATTTATCAAATAGAAACAAGTAAAAAATCTGCATTATGAACAAGAAAAACAACACAACAGATTTCCTAAAGAATGTTCACAGATATCTTGACAATGCTCTGAGCACTAATGAATCAAAAAACTTTATCCAAGATGTTTATAAAAATCCTCTCCTTGCAAAAATCCTAAACGAAGAACGAAACCTCAGAACTACCATAAAAAACAAACTTCAAAGACCTGAGGTAGCACAAAATCTTATCGACTCTATAAGAGATAATATATATTCATAAAACCATATAGCAGATTTTGCTAACAAAAAAACTTCTTTAACATAAGTCTTATTCCTCACTCTTCATATAATACTCGTAAATACAATTACTTCTATTTCAGAAGTGAATAAGCGAGGTCAGAGACACTCGCCTATTAGAATATTTTCAATAAAAAAATGGAATACTTAGGACTCAAAAGCTCGACTAGAAGGAGTGATTTCGAAGCCGGTTTGTATTTGGAGGTTTCAAGTTTCAAGTTTCAGGTTTGGGAGTTTCTGGTTGAAGCAAAACGGAAGCTAAAGAGAAACGGAAGCTTGAGCGTAGCGGAAGTCTCGAGTAGCGAAGAGGAATTAGATTATGATCAAAAAACCGCGAAAGTGGTTTAATGTGAATAGCCCCGTATGAAATGCGGGGTGAAGGAAAGAGGGAGATTGAACGCCGGTAGGTGTTCAATGTGAAAATATAATGATTGAAATATTTTGAGGGGTTAGTAATTTCGAATATCGATTAACCCTGTGAAATAAATTTCAATTTAGGCTATGCCAATTTCACGGGGTTAACGATTTAAGATTTTAGAAGTGAATAAGCGAGGTCAGAGACACTCGCCTATTAGAATATTTTCAATAAAATAAGGGAAAACTTAGGACTCGAAAGCTCGACTGTAAGGAGTGATTTCGAAGCCGTTTTATAAAAAGAGGTTTGGAATTTCAGGTTTCATGTTATGCAAAATATTAATTTTTTTATGACAAAATTGTAAGTATAATCCCTTTTATTACACTAATACATTGTTAAAAATTAAATCCTATATACAATGAGAAAAAAAATATTAAGTCATAGTTATTTTTCAAAACATGAAAGGTCTAAGCAATATATACAGATTCTTACTGTTTAGAATTTATTTAAATAACAATATAAACAAATGAGAAAATATTTATTTCTATTTCTAACTATTTTTGGAATGGCTATTATCATGACATCCTGTAGTCATAAAAACGATAACATTGACGCACTTCCTGAAGTAAGTTTTTCCAACGAGGTGCTTCCTATTTTTCAAACAGGCTGTGCTATTAGCGGATGTCACGATCAATCTACAGCTAAAGAAGGAGAGGTATATACCAATTACGAAAATATCTTAAGCTCTGTTGATCCCGGAAACCCCGATAATAGCAAATCTTATAAATCTATGACCAACTATTTTCAAACAATGCCTCCTGACAGACCTCTATCTGCGGAAGAAAGGACAAAAGTCAGGGTATGGATATTACAAGGAGCTAAAAACAATTAAAAAAATGAAAAAAATGAAGAAAATATTAATTTTACTGCTATCATTATTTGCATTCTCTATTCAGTCTTGTTACTATGACAATGAGGAAGAACTCTATCCTCAAATAACCGATGGATGTGATACGACTAATGTAACATACAGCAATAATGTACAAAAAATAATATCATCCAGATGTCTTGGATGTCACAGTGATGCAAGTTACAAAGATTATGGCGGTGGAGTAGCTCTCGAAGGATATAACAACTTAAAATCTTCAGCGGATAATGGGGGGCTAATAGGTACAATCACACATAATCCGGATTATTCAGCTATGCCAAAAGGAGCAAATAAATTGGACGATTGTAAAATAGAGCAAATTAAAATTTGGGTAGCTCAAGGAGCTAAAAACAACTAAACAAACAAAACATGAAAAAGATACTTTTATTAATATCAATAACTTTTCTATCACTTAGCAAAACATTTGCTCAGGATATGGACGATCTATTGGATGCAGAACTGAACAATACAAAAACATATACTATTGCTACTTTCAAATCCACTCACATTATAAATAGTCATTCGGTAGCACAATTGAAAAAGAACCATTTGAATTTCATCATTTATCACCGTTTCGGAGCTATTTCCGGAGGAATAAAGCAATTTTTTGGTATAGACCAGGCGAATATGCGCCTTGGCTTTGAATATGCAATTAATGACTGGCTGACTCTTGGAGTAGGTAGAAGCAATTTTGAAAAAACCTATGACGGCTTGGTAAAAATCCGGTTGCTTAGGCAGAGCAAAGGAGGAAAGTGGGCAATGCCTGTTACATTGACATACCTTGGAACTTCAGAGATATTCACAAAACCATTTGATAATCCGGATAGGGACAATTATTTCTCATCAAGACTATCTTATACGCACCAATTGTTAATAGCAAGAAAATTCAGCGAAAGATTATCTCTACAACTTATGCCAACTGTAGTTCATAAAAATCTTGTCAAAACAGCTTTGGAATTGAATGACCTACCGGCTTTGGGGATTGGAGGGAGATATAAATTAAATAAAAGGATTGCCCTTACATTTGAATATTATGCAACATTTAGGTTACCAAAACACAATATAGATTATCACAATCCTATCGGAATAGGTGTTGATATCGAAACCGGAGGACATGTATTCCAATTGGTCCTTTCCAATTCCGGAATTATGCAGGATGGAGGGTATATTTACGGGACAAATAATAATGACTTTTTTAAAGGCGATATCCATTTTGGATTTAATATAACGAGAGTTTTTTCATTCAATAAGCATTGAGTTTACTATGGGAAATAATCAGGTGCATTTCATTTTTTCGCGTTGCGGGTTGATTCTCCTTTAGGAGTCAGAGGCAAAGCAATGGGTAAAGCGAAAAAATGAAAAACGCCTAAATAATCAATACTGATAATATTTATTTGAAAAAAAACCACAATTTAAAGAGAAGTCTCAATATACAACAACACTTTTTTACATATTTTATTAACAAAAAAAAATCATAACACATGAAAAAATACATCTTTATTTACATCGCATTTTTAGCGATAAGTTCTAGTCTATCAGCACAAAAAACATTTTACACAAAAAGCGGTTATATAGGGTTTTTCTCGACTACTCCGTTAGAAAATATCGAAGCCGAAAACAATCAGGTTGTCAGTTTCATCAAAACAGATAAGGCGGCTGTAAGCTTTGGCCTTTTGGTAAAATCTTTCAAATTCAAAAATGCATTGATGGAAGAACATTTCAATGAAAATTATGCAGAAACAGATAAATTCCCCAAAGCGAAATTCAAAGGAAAAATCACCAATATTTCCGATATAGATTTTGATAAAAACGGCACTTATAACGCTGATGTTTCCGGAAAAATAAAATTTCACGGTGTCACAAAAGATATTGATATAAAAGCCAAATTGACTGTTGATGGAGATGAACTCAAGGCAATTTCTACTTTCTTCCTAAAACCCTCAGACTTTGATATAAAGATACCAAGTGTGGTGCGAGAAAAAATAGCAAAAGAAATCACTGTCAAAGTAGATGTGGAATATAAAATTTATAAAAAATAAACACATGAAGAAGAAAATAATATTTAGCGTTCTTATTTTGATGATTCTTGGTGCATTCGGAGCATATTACTACACTTTTCATATGCCACATAAAAACACATTTAATCTAAAACCGGAATATACAGTCAAAGCACAAAATCTCTTTTCGAGTTTTGATGATGATGAAGACAAAGCAAATGAGAAATTTTTAGGAAAAATCATTGAAGTGGAAGGCAAAGTAGTAGGTGTAAAAAAATTCAATAACAATTACGAAATTTCTCTTTTGGATGATATGGAAGGTGTAACTTGTTTGGTGGACAGTAATTACGCAGTACAGCAAAAAGCCATTCTTGACAATATAAAAACTGATGATATCATTAAAATAAAGGGGCAATGCAACGGGTATCTTATGGGAGTAAAACTCGATAGATGTGTTGTCGTAACCAAATAATAATTTAAAAACATTCTACAATAGCTCTCGACCAAAACAATATTTCCATAAAATAATATCCTTGTTTATTTAATTTCTTATATTTGGAACACGAATTAAAACAAGGATATTATGTTTGAAAACCGGAGTGCGAAAACCAACTACCAAAAGACACTTAAAAACATCGGATACGTAGAGAGAAAACTGGCTTCTCAAGAAGATTATGACAGAATAGGATTTATGTCCGGTCTTGAAGTTCATCAACAATTGGACACAAAAAAGAAGCTTTTCTGCAATTGTCCCGTTGGTCTTTACCAAAAAGCCGATGATTTTGATGCTGAAGTAATACGCCATATGAGACCAACTATGAGCGAACTGGGAGAGTATGACGGAACTGCATTGATGGAATTTAAAACCAGAAAAAACATAACCTATAGGCTAAAAAAGGAAACCGCCTGTACATACGAAGTTGATGACACACCTCCATTTCCTATAAATAAAGAAGCTTTGGGAATTGCATTGAGAATCTCTTTATTGTCCAAACTCAATATCGTAGGTGAAGTACATATCACCAGAAAACAGTATCTTGACGGAAGTATTCCTACAGGATTTCAACGTACGGCAATCTTAGGAGTCAATGGAGAAATAGAACTGCCATACAAAAAAATCAGATTAATCCAACTGTCTATCGAAGAGGATTCTTGTAGAGAAGTTTCCGACATTGGGCATGACCGTATTTATAGAACAGATCGACTCGGGACTCCTCTGATAGAGACCGTGACACACCCTGATTTCGCAAATCCTGATGAAGTAAAAGACGGATGTGATTATATCCGTTTTCTCAACAGAAGTACAGGTATGGTAAAAACAGGAATTGGCGCCGGACGAGAAGACGTCAATGTAAGCTGCAAAGGGGGTACAAGAGTAGAAATAAAAGGTGTAGCTCACACCAAATGGATACCCGATTTGACGCACAATGAGGCATTCAGACAATGGGCATTGTTAAATATCCGCTCTATTCTGAATAAACGTATCAAAGACAAAGACAATTGGAAGATCGAATACGAAATTCTTCCTCAAAATCCTGAATTATTCAAAAGGGGAATTGTGAAAGATGCAGTAGCGACAGGCAAAAAAGCAATTGTTGTAAATCTGCCTAATTTCAAAAAAATCTTATCGCATTTCACTCAACCAAACAAAATATTTGCTGATGAAATATATGACAGATTGAAGGTGATCGCTTGTCTCATCCCTCCATTTATGTTTCATACCGAAGAATTAAGCTCTGCATTATCTTCAAAAAGAATAAAACAAATCCTGAATTTATCTCAGCTCGAATTTGGAAAAAATGATGCCCAAATGATTGTTTTGGCACCGGATGAAGATATTGAAACTGCTTTGGAAACGATAGAAGAAAGATGCAAAATGGCATTTGAGGGAGTACCAAATGAAACAAGAAAATCATTGACAAACGGTACTACTATTTTCGAGAGAGTTCTTCCCGGTGCAGAAAGAATGTATCCTGATACAGACTCTGCACCAATTCCACTTCCGGAATCATATATTGAAGAGTTATCAAAAGATTTACCCAATGAAATTATCGATAATTACAAGCAAATGAAAAAATGGGGTATCCCCGAAAATTATTATAGCTACATCTTAAGTAAAAATATTTTTGGCTTACTCAAAGATTTAATAACAAAACTAAAAATCAATCCTAAATATGCAGGCAAATTCATTGGTCAAATACTAAAGCATGAGGAAGGTCAAATCAAATTAAAAGACAGGTTTAACTACCAACTGATATATAAACTTTTTGACTTTCTTATTAAAAATGATATTGAAATAGAATTGGCAGAGCGTATGTTACCGGAGCTATTGGAGCACCCCAGAATGGAATTTGAATCAATATTGTCCGTAATAAAATTTAAGAAAATCAAGCCTGAAAAAATATTGGACAATATCGACTTCATCAAAAACAAATTTGTTCTGCTCAAGGGGAAAGATGATAAAAAAGATTATATCAATTGGGTAATGGGCGAATTGAGATACTCAGCCATTGGCAATATACCGTTAAAAAAGCTTTACAAAGCTGTTACCAAAAACTTATTTTAACACTATAAACCAAATCAAATGAGCAACGATTTATTTCAAGGATATAAGGGTGATGCATTGAAATTATTAAAAAAATACAATGTTAGAGTTTGGGGACAAACCGATATCAAAACAAAAAGAGGGGATTTCACAGGAACAGTATTACCAAGATCTGAAAATGATGACGACCAACATATAGTGGTCAAAATACCAACAGGGTACAATATAGGAGTTGATGTCAAGACTGTCTTGGATATGGTAGAAACCGGCTACAAAAAGGCTAATTACAAGATTCCTGAAAAAGAATTTCCTGTTACTCCCGGATTGCCTAATGTGAAACTTCTCGGTACGGGGGGAACAATTGCTTCAAGGCTTGATTACCGAACAGGAGCGGTCATACCCGCCTTTTCTCCCGGAGAACTTTATGGTGCAGTACCTGAATTGGCTGATATATGCAATCTTGAGACAGAAAAAGTATTCGCTGTATTTAGCGAAAATATGGGACCGAAGCAATACATCGCTCTTGCAAAAACAATCGGTAAAGAAATAGAAAAAGGTGTCGACGGAATAGTGATTGGACATGGAACGGACACTCTTCAGCATACAGCGGCAGTTCTTACTTTTATGGTTCAAAATCCACCTGTCCCGATAATACTTGTGGGCTCTCAACGCTCTTCAGACAGACCGAGTTCTGATGCTGCATTGAACCTAATGCATGCAATGTATGCAGCCGGCAATTCCAAGATAGCTGAAGTGATGGTCTGTATGTTTGGACCTACCTCTGATGAGTATGGGTTATTGCATAGAGGTACAAGAGTACGCAAGATGCATTCATCCTACAGGTCAACTTTCAGGACTATTGGTGATGTTCCTTTGGCAAGAGTCACAAGACAAGCCGTGACGCCAATCAAACAAGATTTTAAACCCAGACGGGAAGACAGAAATGTCGATATATATCCATATTTCAATGACAGGGTGACAATGATTTATTATTACCCCGGAATGAAGCCCGATATCATAGACAATGCAGTTGATGCAGGATATGAGGGTATCATTTTCGTCGGAACAGGATTGGGGCATGTAAATATGGATTTATTCCCTGCAATCAAAAGGGCGCAGGACAAAGGAGTATTTATGTATATGACAGTACAAACAATTTGGGGTTACGTCCATATGTTTGTTTATGATACAGGAAGAGATTTGATGTCAAGAGGTGTAGTCCCTGCTTGGAATATGCTACCCGAGACTGCTTGGATAAAACTCAGTTGGGTATTGGGACAAACCAAAGACCCTGATAAAGTAAAAGAAATGATGGAAACCATTGTCAATGATGAATGGACAGAACGAGAACCATACAACGGATATTTGGTCTATCAAGGAGGAGCACCGGAAGTAGAGAGGTTTATTAGGGAAGTGCATAAATAGTGTCTGGTCGAAAACACATCAAATTTGAAATTGATTGTTTTCTACCAGACACTAAATTGTTTAGAACAAACTAATGTATCCTAAATGAATTTTAACATCTTTGTAATCCACCGGATTACAAAGGCGACTCCCCAAGGCTGTGGTCAAGCGTATAATACCCCCTTTTGTATCAAAATTTATCCCTACTCCAAAACCATAGGGTCTGTCCCAATTATCCTTATCCATAAAAGGGTCTCGCAATATCGCATAGTCAAAAAATGCAAATAAAAAAGAGTTTCTATCTATGATTAATCTCAATTCTGCGGTAGATAAATTGTAAAAGTCAGCAAGAATACTTTCCTCGTCAAATCCCCTTAATATTTTATTTCCACCAAGCCGGAACAATTCGTTTTGGTACAATCTACCCTCTGATTTTCGCCATGCTGCTTTATCGGCAATCTTTACAACCAAATTTCTATTCAGAGAAAAATAATACGAGATATCAGCAGAGACATTAAACTGATAAGTCGTCAATTTCAATGAGTCATAACTATTGGAAAAATCAAAATTATCCCCTTTTAAATTTTGAATCTGTGGATTCTTGATGATTTTCCTCTGACCAATTTTGGCATCCAATCCAATATTAAAACCCTTACTAGGACTGAAATTATAATCAAGAACATTATAATCCAATTTCAATCCAAAACTATTGGTTGACACGTCAAGCTTATTTGGTAATCTCCCAGAACTAACTATCGAGGACGAATCTATACTTGTAAGTCTGGAAGTAAACAAACTCCAATATGTCTTCAAATAATTAGCACCGTGAAATAGGTATTGAACGCCAAAATCAAAATTTACATCGCGATAGCTGTTTTCATTGATATAAATATTGAATTTTGAATCTATCCCATAGGGCAAATCCAAAATATACGGATAGTTTGCATCCAATCTCAAACTCTGCTTGCCTTGTGAAAGATTCTTGTACTTAAAATACAATCGCTCCCCATGCCCTAATTTATTAATCATCTCCGCCATGAGCTCTCCGGTCAATTTATACTTTCTTAGCCCTGTTTTATCAGGCAAAAGCCCGATGATAAAATTAAATCTATTTACTTTTCTGGATTTCAACAGCAAAATAACACTCGCTTCATTTCCAAAAAACCCAACCCTAGGTTGCTTATCTATATCGACAAAAGGCAGATTATCAATCTTTCTTTTTATTTGATTTATTTTACGTTTATCAAATATATCTCCCTTTCTAATCCCCAGATAATTTTCCAAATATTTATAGGATAAATCCACCTTTGAATTCACCTTAATTGTATCGAAATAAACTTTTTTATTCAGTTTAATATCCAATTTGGCCGAAATAGAGTCTCTTGAATTAAATACTATGCTATCAATATTGACACTTGCAAAGGGATAGCCTGAATTGTCCAAATAGTTCAATATTTGCTCTGAGACAAAAGCTAATCTAGAAGTGGAAACATAGGTCTTATTCCATTTTGACACATCAATTCTCAATTTTTCCAATATATTATTTTCATCATTACCAATTGACAATTTGAGCCATTTGTACCTTACACCGGGCGAAAACTTCAAAGTTCTCACTAGGTCTTTTTTCGAGCTATCAATCACAGGATTCAGATATCCCAAGCCGGATAAACTGTCTTTTATAAAATCTATCCTCAATTTCAATTTCAAAGAATCGGAAAATTTAAATAAAGTAGATGCTTTTTGGATATCATTGCTATCCAATACGATAACTCTGGTATAAAACTTTTTCACAATAGGCTTTTTGTCTTGTGCATAAGACACAAAATTCAGTAGAATCATAGCAAAAGATAAAAAAGCCTTTCTCAATTAACCGGTGTTTTATCTTTAACGAAAATAGCTAACAATTCTTATAAAGTTTCAGTAAGAAAATAAAGGTGTATTTCATTTTTTCGCTTTTCCCATTCTTTGCCTCTGACTCCTAAAGGAGAATCAACCCGCAACGCGAAAAAATGAAATGCGCCCAAGAATAATAAAGGGACGCTATTCATCTCAAATATTAATATATTAGTTCTCCCTTTCCCTGTCTTATAATTTCAAAATCACTACCTGTACAGTCAACGATTGTTGATGGTTCCCCTATCACAATTCCTCCGTCAATTACAATATCGACAAGGTGTTTGTATTCTTCGTAAATTTCATAGGGATCGCTAGGATACAAATCCATTTCTTCATCAATTTTCAGTATTGAAGTTGACATCAAAGGATTACCCAGATTTCGCACTATCTCATTAACTATTATCGAATCCGGCATTCTGATTCCAACTGTTTTTTTATTATTTTTCAGCATCCTTGGTACAGAATTATTGGCATTTAGAATAAAGGTAAAAGCTCCAGGCAGATTTTTTTTCAATACTTTAAAAACCTTATTATCGAATGGTTTTGCATAGTCATTGATATGCGTCAAATCTTCAATAATAAATGAAAAATTCGCTTTTTTAGGATCTACTCCTTTTATTCTTGCTATTTTTTCTACTGCTTTACTGTTTGTTATATCACAGCCCAATCCATAAAGCGTATCTGTAGGATAAATTATTACGCCACCATTTTTAAGAATATCTACGATATGTTTTATTTTTCTTTTTTCAGGGTTTTGGTGATGAAGTTTTATAAGCTCAGACATAGTAAAAAAATTTAATTGAGTGCAAATGTAAAGATTAACCTGCATTATTCATATAGGTGCATTTCATTTTTTCGCGTTAAACAGCATTTTTATAAATAATTTCTTCTACTTTAGTGAGCTCTGTCCATTGATTATATGGAGAGATAAAATTTCCCCGGCA
>Ga0256832_1001664_pt1 | contig 15157 bp, 10 predicted proteins | sample 134614metaG_FD_190534 | JGI IMG/M metagenome (GOLD analysis project Ga0256832, IMG submission 190534) | Hydrothermal vent microbial communities from Lau Basin, Pacific Ocean - 134-614 | ecosystem: Environmental > Aquatic > Marine > Hydrothermal vents | place: Pacific Ocean: Lau Basin | collected...
GCGGAGGCTGTCGCGGCCAAGATGAAGAAGAACCGCGCGAAGTACCCGGCGGACGAGTGGCGCGGGCGCTGAGTCGTTCGATGGCCTCGATCCGCAGCGCTTCGAGTAGCGGTGATGTTCGAGCAAAGCCCTCAGGCATGGGACGGAGAGCGGGGATCGGAAGCAGCCGAAGGCCACCTGAACGAACGCTCGTGGGCGCTCGCCGCGGTGGCCTTCGACTCGGAACGGAACCGAAGAAGCGAGGAACTCAGCGGACGCGGACGAGGTAGATGAGGCCCACGTAGGAGGGGACCGTTGCGATGTCGTGGGAGTGGACGCCCGTACCGGGCTGGGTGTAGTAGTCCCGCACGGCACCGTTCTGATCTCCGAATGGGAAGACGCCGGCTCCGCCGAAGCGGCTAATCCCATCTGAGTCGTAGTCCGCCAGGGTGAGCTCCGTTCCCGCGGCGTCCCACCCGTGGATGCGGCGCACGTTTCCCAACTGAATCGACTTGCGCAGCCACACGTGCGCGTGGTCGCCCCCGGTGACCGTGACGCTGTCGCTGCCGCCGGTCGTGAATCCGACCGTGCTCCCTTCGACTCCCCGCACGAAGCGCCCGGTCAAATCGGGCTTGGTCGTGCCGGCAAGCGGGCTCTGGGGGTCGGCGACCGCGCTGCCGTCGCAGATCTCGAAGCCTTCCGGCACGGGGGTCTCCGCGGTGGGCCGCCACCACGCGATGACGCCTCCGACCGGCAACCCGTTGTGGGCGTTGCGCGCCCGAACGGCGTAGGGTGCGGCGTGGACACGCTCGATCGGGAAGACCTCCGGTCCGTCCCCGAAGTCCGCGGTCACGGCGATCCAGGCCTCGTCGCTCGCCTCGACGGCGTCGGTGCAAGCGTCGGGTAGCTCGATGGCGAAGCGTCCGTCGGAGACCGTGACGAGCTGCGAGGTCTGGCAGAGCATGGTCGTCTGCAACGCGGAGTCGAAGAGGGTGACGCCGATGGTGACCTCCCCGTCGACGGGCACGCCGTCCCGGCGCAGGGTTCCTTCGTAGCTCATCGCGCCGGGGTCGGGGATGCCGAGCTCCGCCTGGGCGGTCGAGAACCGCCACCCGAGCAGGGCGAGGACGATCGCGCCCGCCCACACGGCGGGCCTGTTGAGTCTCTGGATCTTCATCGATTCTCTCCTCCTGAAAGCGTCAGGCCACCGGTCAGCCGGAGGGTCCCATTGGCGCGAGGTCCCGCGGACCTCGGCGTGAAGCTCAAGTCGCCGTGCAGTTCGAGGCCGCCGCTGGCGTCTCGGATTTCGGCGATGCCAAGACGCCCTTCGAGTTCGATCCCTGTCGCGGGGGCCACGCAGAGCTCCCCCATGCATACACGGCCTTCGCCGCAAGGTGCGTCCGGGACCAGGACACAGCGGTTGACGAGGCTCTCGCCGGAGCCGGACGACTCGCATCGTTCGGCGGGGCAGGTGCGGCCTTCTTCACCGCACTCGAAGGGGCCGTACACGCACAGGCCCTCGGTGCAGGCAACGGCGACCTCGCAGGCTCGGGGTGGGCAGTCCGCCTCGAAGGTGGTCGGCCCGCACTCGGTCCTGGGCATCGCTGCGTCGGCCTGCCCGGCGTCGGGCTCCGGCATAGCCTTGTTGGAGCCGCATGCCGCGCCGGCGAGGGCCAAAGCGATCAGGAACTTGGTAGCTCTCATGGACGTACTCCCGCGACGTAATCGAACCGAATGAAGATGTCGTCGACCCGTGAGAGGTCGAGCGCGTTGCCGGCGGAGGAGCCGCACTCCCGCCCGTCGGGGCAAAGGGCGCGGATGGCGTCCGCTGGGAAGAAGAGCGCGTACTGTCCGAACAGACCGCGGCCGGCAAAGCCGGACTGTGCGCCCTGGCCGTAGTCCTCGCGCTCCATGTCGCTGCGCGCCACATCCGTGCGCACGTTGCTGAGCACCACCCGCGAGTAGGGGGACGGGTCGGAGGTCGCCACCGCGAGGAACGAGCCGTCGGCGTAGGGATCGAGGAAGAGGTTGGTCGAGGGCTGGATGCCGGTCCGTTGGTAGGGGGCGTTGTCGCAGGCGGTTCGGGGACGACACCACTGGCTGAAGAACTCGTTGTGCTTGAGCATCTCGACGCGGGTGAGCGTGGAGCTCCCCGTGATTCCCTCGCTACCAGCGATGCCGACGTTGACCGACCACACCCGCTCTGCGCAGTGGTTTTGCGCGAAGTACCCGTGGCCCACGCTGTACCCGAGGGGCTCCTCCTGAGGCGGCAAGAGCTCGAAGGGGATGCGCTGGCCGAGGTATCGACCGTCGTCGTACACGGCGTAGCGCGGGTCGGTGAGGATGAGCCGCAGCCGCTCCGACGGCGAGAGCTTGGCTTCCCCTTCCGGTGCGTCTCGACGGTCGGAGAGCTGGAAGATGTCGTCGCGGAGGCTCAGCACGACGAAGGCGTCGCCCACGGTTCCGTCACCGATTTGACGATTCGCGGTGCTCGCGAGCATCTCGTCGCGCACCATCGAGAGCTCCGCGGGCGTGTGCGCGGCGAGGATCCGGTCGCGGAAGCCGTCGGCGTTGCATTCCTGCCGTTCGTAGTCGACAGCCATTGCGGCGAGGAAGGTCACGCGCCGGGCCAGCCGCATACGTGTCTCGAAGAGGCGCAGGGATTCGTCGAGCCAGAGCATGCCCGCGTAGGGTTGAGGGCCCACGTCGTCCGAGAGGGCCCCCACGCCGCTTCGCACCAGCGTCGCGAGCTCGCGCTTGAGGTTCTGCAGCTCGAGGAGGGTGGACGCGAGCTCCTGGGACGCCCGCTGGATTTCCAAGCTCGCGGTCCGCAGGCCGACCATCTCCTTGCTCGCCTCGTTCATGCACAGGCGCAGGTCGAGCTCGCGCTGGATCGCCATCATGTAGCCGTCGTGGGCCTCCTGTTTGGCGTCCACCTCCTTTTGGAGCTCGTCGGCGGCCATGGTGAGGCCGGTCGCAGCCAAGGACGTGACCGCGACGGCGGCAGCGGCATAGGGACCTGCTGCGGCGCCCACGGTGCCGGCTGCGGACGCTGCGTTTGTTATGCCGCCGAAGGCATCAGCCGCCATGCCCAGGTTGTTGATGTCCTTGTTCAGCCCCGCCACCTCGCTCTCGAAGCGGCGCGTCTCGTCGGCGAAGAGGCCTTGCGCCTGACTCTGCAGGGTGCAGGTCCCGACGGCGATCCGGTAGCGCTCGTAGTGCTCTTCGAGCCGAGCGCGGGCGGCCTCGAGGTCGGTGAACGCCGCTCGGGTCGCCAGCGCGGCCATGCCAAGGCCTCCGCGGTAGCACTCGGCGCGGTCGAGGGCTTCGGGGGCCTGCGGTGCGACGGGCGGCGTACCTCCGACATTTGCGTCGGCGATTTGTTCGCAGCGCGCCCGCGCCGCCGTCAGGGCGCTGAAGGCGTCGAGGTCTTCCACGGTGGAGGGCTCTTCGGTGCGCGGCATGAAGTCCGCGAAGCCGTCGATGGCCTGGGCGGGAGGCTGCGTAGGCACGCCGAAGGAGATGCGCGCGAGGGCCGCCTCCGGGAGCGTGTGGGTGGTCGAGGCGGTGGAGAGCACGAAGCCCTCCGGCGAGCGGGTGGCCCGAAGGCTTTCGAGCTCACCGGCGATCGTGGCGAGGTAGGCGTCGTGCTCGGGGTCCTCGGGGAAGCCGGCGCGAGCGCTGCTGCGGCGAAGGGTCGCGGCCATGCAGACATCGACGACGACCTGGTAGGGCTCGACCTGTCGAGGCGGGGCGAAGTCCGCGCAGTCCGGGTTGGTCGTATCGATGAAGCAGGTGTCGGGATCGAGCTCGAGCTCGCCGCGAGCGAGGGCGTCGAGCAACTCGACGTCGGTCAAACCGTCGACCGGGCAGAGGCTCGCGATCTGCTGGCCGTAATCGCGCTTGACCGCCTCGCGATGGGTCGCGAGGTCTTGAGCGATCTGCAGCTCCTGCGTGTCGAGCAAGAGCCGCGTCGCCCAGGCGTCGCGGGCGGAGCGCTGGGCCTCTTCGGCGTGCTCGATCGCGCGGCCGATCCAGTTGTCGCCGCTCGGGTCCAGGAGGTAGTTGGTCAGGGCGAAGGCGCGCGCTTCGGGCGACTCGACGTCCCGATCGAGGTAGAGGGGTACGGAGCCTTCGTCGATGCCCAGGGCGTTCTCACCCCGTCGCATGGCGACGATGCGAGTCGCGTTGCGCGCGAAGAGCCGATCGAACTCCCGTGCCTGGGCGTCGAAGTCCTCCGCCTCGGTTCCCTCCAGGCCGGCGCCGTCTTGAGCACGGGCAGCGAGCGCCGAGGCAAAGGCGCGGAGCATGAGCGCCTTGCGCATCGTCGAGACGCCCACGCCCTCGGGGGGTGCGTCGGCGCCCGCGAGGTGCGCCTCTTCGAGCAGGGTTTCGAGCAGTTCGAGCCAGGCGACGGACGTCCGCATCATCGAGTAGGCCAACGGTGGGCCGTCGTAGCTCACGCCGAGTCCCGCGGCGGCGGCGTAGTCGACCGCAGGTTGAGTGGGCGCGACCGCGTCGGCGAGCTGGCCGTAGCGCGGGTGGAGCAAGAGGTCGGCGGCTCGTGATGCAGCCCGCAGATAGGCGCCGAGCTCGTCCAGCGAGGGGCAGCTCGCCGAACCGCAGTCGCCGCCAAGCGCCGCGTTGAAGCGCGTGGCCTGCTGGCCCTCCCGGGCGATGTAGCTCCCGAGCTCCACCACCTGTTGCAGCGCCCGATGCGCCAGGAGGGCGGCCTGGAGGTCCACGCTCGTCGCGTTGCGGACGCCGTCGACGGTCGACGCCAGCACCCCAAAGACGCGCAGGGGATGCAGACATGCGCCGGAGGCCCCCGAAGACGGGTCGGCGCCGAGGCTCGCGAGCTCCGAAACACAATCGTTCAGGATGCCGAAGCGGTCCGCCGCCGGTGAGCTCTCGATGCGCAGCACGTAGTCCAGAGCGAACGCGCGCCCCGTGCTCTCGCAGGCGACATCGCCGCTGGTGCGGATGAGCGCGTCGGTGAGCTGCGCGGGGTCGCCGAGGGTGTCGAGGTCGTCGGTACAGGCGAAGCGCTCGGCCTCGGCGAGGGCGCAGCCCGCCCCGCCGCAGCGTGCGTGGGCGAGGGATTCCCAGGGGGTCGGTGCCTCCGCGCGACTCGGCGCGAAGGGCGAGACGTAGCTCGGTGGGACGCTTGGGCCCGGGCCTGCGGGGGCGTCGCCGACGCGCTGCAGATCGAAGAGGATGCGGAGGTAGGGTCGGTGCTCCGAGAAGCCTCCGAACATCAGCTCGAGCTCGAACGCGACCACTCCGTCTTCGAGGCGAAGCATCCGCACCTGGGGCTGAGCGACGACCTCGCTCTCGGGGAGCGTTAGATCGGAGGCGGGGATATGGCGCCAGGCGGGGAGGGTGATCTGCTCGCCCCGGAGGCGCCCCAGGGTTCCGCCTTGGGGGAGGATCAGGCCGAGCGGCTCGCGAATCACCACGACCTGTGTCTCGACGCCGGGGTGCACGTCCATTTCGACCGGCACCGCGGGGAGGCCTTCGACGGAGACCGGCTGCGAACCTTCGGCGCCGGCTGCCAGGACTCGGGCGGTGCCCCGGAGGCGAGCTCCGTTCGCGAGCGGGCCCCACGTTCGGGGCGAGGCGAGGGAGCCGGCGTCGCCAACGCCGAGCTGCGCACGCACGAAGCTCGGGGCGCCGCGCCGGGGGTGGATGGACACGCGGGCCGCGCGGCCATCGATGGCGTCCTCGTTTGCCCTCACCTGGAAGGATGCGTCCGTGCCCGAGGGCACATCGAGGAAGCAGTCCTGTTCGAAACTCACACCGTCGCAGGAGACATCGAGACCGGGCTCGCCGGCCACGCGAACGGTGAGTGTGCTTTCGGCGTCCTGCGCGATGGCGACGGTGTGGGTGAGGTGCTCGTCGGTGAGCAACAGGAAGTCCGCCGAAGTGCGGAGCGTGGGATCGGGCACCACGATGGCCGGAGCGACCGTAGCGTTGCTCGCGTCGTCGCGGCAGCGGCCGAAGGCGTCGCAGTGGCCAGAGGCGCAGTCCTGATCCGAGCGGCATTCGTAGGCGCAGGTGCCGAACTGGCAGGAGGAGCCGCAGGGGCAGTCGTCGTCGATGGCGCACAGGCGTGGCGTTTCCAAGAGCGTGTCATCCGGGATGCACTCTCGTGCGCCGCCCTCGCCCCCGCATCCGACGGCAAGGGCTCCGAAGCATCCCAGGGCGAGCAAGGCGTGGTACAGCGGCCAGCACCGCCCGCGACAATCGCTCGACTCCGCACGCCGAGTGCGCATCGTCCCGTTCCAAACAGCCACCAATTCGACCTCCTGGGCTTCCGCCCGCCGACCCTCGAAGGATGGGGGGCGAGCGGGCATCTCGTCAGATGAATGAGTACGAAGCTGGGGTCGAACTAGTACGACCCCGGGCTCTTGCGCGTCCAGTTCTCGTCCCCGCCGAGTCAGGCCCCGCTCATTCGAGCAGGCCGTGCCGCATGGCGTAGCGCGCCATTTCGGCTTGCGATTCGACCGCGAGCTTGTCTCGGATGCGACGCGCGTGCGTGCTTACGGTCTGCTTGCTGAGCCCGAGTTTGGCCGCCACGTCGCTAGGGCGCATGCCGCTGGCCAGCAGCATGAAGACTTGGAGCTCGCGGTCGGTCAGGCGCGTATGCGGGGCGCCATCGGGGCTGGCCAGGAGTGCCTGGGCGGCTTCGCTCGTCACCGTGCGGCGCCCGGCATGTGCTTCGCGCACCGCCGCGATGAGCTCGTCGATGGGCCGCGTCTTGGACAGGCAGGCGAAGGCGCCAGCCGACAGCACGCGCTGGGCGAACTCGTACTCGTTGTGCATCGTGAAGACGACGACCGGTAGATCGGGGCGCACCGTGGGCAGATGCTCGAGGACGTAGAAGCCCCCTCCTCCGGGGAGCGAGAGGTCGAGCACGAGGACGTCCCACGAAGAGGTTGCTGCGAGTGTGAGGGTTTCCTTGGCGCTGGCGCTGGAGCCGGCGAACTCGAAATCGGGTTCGATGTGGAGCAGGCGTTCGAGACCGTCCCGAACGATGGCGTGGTCGTCGGCGACGAAGACGCGGATCATGAGGTCTCCGGGAGCTCGAGGGTGACAACGGTGCCGTGCGGTTCGGCTGGTTCGATCCTCAGAGTGCCGCCGCAGGCGTGCGCACGCTCCCGCATGCCGAGGAGCCCGAGGCCTTGGGCGCGGTCGTAGGCGCCTCCGATTCCGTCGTCGGAAACCGTGACTCGAATCTTTCCGTCGTCTCGGACGATCGACAGGATCACCCGTTGAGCACGCGCGTGACGGACGACGTTGGTGAGCGCCTCTTGCACGACGCGAAACATGGCGAGTCCGACTTCGTCGGTGACGTGCAGGTGTCGAAGCGTGCATTCGACCTGCACGGCGGGTCCGTCGCCCCGTTGCGTTTCGTCCGCGAGCCATCGAATGCTCTCGATGGGGCCGAGGTCGTCGAGGATGCGCGGCCGCAACCGAAGGAGCGTGGTCCGAACGGCCTGGGCGAGTCGGTCCACCAAGTCCGACAGGCGTTGGACGTGCTCCGCCCGGTCGTCCTCCCGCAGAATTCGGGCGAGCAACCCGAGCTCGATGCGCAGCCCCGCCAACACCTGGCCGACGTCGTCGTGGAGCTCGCTGGCGAGCACCCGCGATTCGGCTTCACGTTCGTTGACGGCCCGTCGCGCGAGCGCGCGCAGCTCTCGGGTGCTGGCTGCGACACGGTCCTCCAAGCGGAGGTTCAATTCAGCGAGGCGTTCACGCAGGTCGAAGGCGTCTGCGGCGTGGTAGTAGACGAGGTGGCCAAGCACGAGGGCGGCCAGTGAGGTGAACGAGGCGTACGCAAGGTAGGGTGCGGACACGGACGACGGCAGGTCGGTGCCGACGGTCGTGAACAGGAGGGCGAGCCAGAACGTCACCATCGTTCCGATGGACGCGATCCGCTGCCGGAGAGGCATGAGGAGCGGCGCCGTCGCGAAAGGGACGATGTAGGCTGCGTAGAACCACCCTTCATCGATGATGCTCCGTCCGAGAGACCAGACGGTCGCGTAGGAGAAGGCGCAGGTGCTGAGGGTCAAGAGCAAGACAGGATGGCGCTTCCCCGTTTTCGTACCCAGAATGCCGAAGGTCACCACGCAAAGGGTCACGTACGAGAGTCGCAGCCGAAGGTAGGCGAGCCGGAATTCGGGGCGGTCGGCAAAGACGATCGCGTCCGTCGGCCACCACAGGAGCATGATCAGCGCCAGGCTGACCACCATGCCGCGCAGCGACGCCGCATTGCGCGCGGTGGCGTCTTCCCAGAAGCGCTCGGAGGGTGCGTGGGCTCCGAAAAGGAGCCAGGCGTCGATGCGTGAACGGCTCGCATGGATCGCCTGCGTAGGCTGATCTGTGGGAGGAGAGGCCGGTCGCTCCTCGACCGTGGGCGAGCCCGCGTGCATTGCCTGGGAGGTATCAAGGGGTCACCGATGGGTCAACGAGGGGCCGCTGCCGGAGAGTTTGGCCTGCTGGGGTGCTGTCGCGGGGAGCGATGCACGGTGCGCTTCGTTCGTCGTGCGCTCGGAGGGGGCTCCTGGTTCACACCTCTGGCCTGGGTGCAGTGCGCGTCGAGGGGCTCGACGTCACGAAGCCACGTGTCGAAGGTGACCGTGACCTTCCGAAGCTCCGAGCCGAGGCGGTGCTCGCCGCGGAGCGTCCCGCGGAGTCGAGCGCCCCGGGTTGGGCGACCGTGCAGCTCCAGGGCCACCGCGCGCAGCGGCTCGGGAGGCGCCGTCGACGTCCAGCGCAGCCGCCCGTCCACCGCTTCGGTGGCGAGATCAGGGCGCAAGGTCATGTGGACGGTGGCGCTCGGACCTTCTTCGTAGGCGCCGCCGATCTGGAGCGTGAGCTCGTAGCCGCACTCGTGGGCCCGCAGCACCAGGCCGCGCTGGAGGCTGCCCCGATCGTAGCGTTCGCTCTCGCCACCGCGCTCGACGACGATGGAGGCGCCCGTCACCCGCCGGCGGGGCTTCGTGTCCGTGGCGACCACCGGGCCGTAGCGCTGCACCCAGCCGCGGCAGCGGTCGTCGCGGCAGCGTTCGGCGGCGTTGGCGAGGACCGCGAGGCAGGCGGTGCGCTCGGTCGGCGACACCCCGTCGCAGAGCCCCGGGTCACGGGCCGCCCAGGCGAGGCACAGCGGGTCGCGCCCCTCCACTCCACGCGCCGGTGGGCAGAGCTCGGGCTCGCCGCTCCAGATCGCGACGCGGCGCAGACACCCCTCGCGAACGGCCCTCACGGAGAGAGCGTCGCAGCGTGTGGGGTCTTCGGACTTGACCGCCGAGAGGCCTGCGCACACATCCCCGACGACGGAGTCGTAGGCGAGGTCGGCGAGCACCTCGGCGACCTCCGTCGGCAGCTCTGCCCGCAGCGAGGCTTCGCACCGCCGGATGTCCTCGAAGCGCTCCAGGCTCTCACGGAGGCTTGCCGCTTCGGGGGGCCACGGGCTCGGGGCGGGGGGCTCTCGGAGGGGGGGCGCAGAGTGAACGGAGGACACGCCCGGTGGCGTGGCGGGGGCCTCGGTCTGTCCGCAGGCGAGGGAGATGGGCAGGAGCAGAAAGCCGAGGCGGCGCACGCTGTCGTGATAGCACTCTCCCGCGGGACAGGCGGCGTCCTCGCTGGAGCGGACGCACGGGCACGACCGGGCGCTCTTCTGGAGCGACCGAGCGCTAAGCGCCGGCTTCCGGGAGCGCGGACCGGCGCGGTGCCGCTGAGCGACGGAGCGCTTGGCGCCGGCGTCCGGGCACGCGGTTCAGGCCACCACGCGCGCGAAGTCCAGGCCGCTGACGATCCCCACCAGGTCGCGTTCGTTGCGGGTGAGGATGCGCCGCACGCGCATCGCCAGCGCCTGCTCGGCGGCGCGGGCGAGGGGCATCTGCTCCGGCAACACGAGCACCGCGAGGTTCATCACCTCATCGGCGGGTGTCTCCGGCGGCAGGCCGCGGGCGGCGAGGGCGGCGCGTTCGTCGACGATCCCCACGGGCCACTCCCCGTCGAGCACCACGAGGGCCTGCTTGTGCGCCTGTTCGAGCCGGTCGAGCACGAGCGCGAGCGGGTCCTTCGCGTTGACGGTGACCAGCGAGCGCGTCGCGATCTCGGAGAGGGGCAGCCGGATGCCCTTGTCGTGGACCGCGCGCATGAGGTCTCGGGTGCTGAGCACACCCACCAGCTCGCCCCCGCTCGTGACGAAGACGCGGTGAATGCGTTCGTTCAGCATGGTCTTGGCAGCCCGCGACAGGGGCTCGTCGCTCCCGACGGTGATCGCCGGGCGGCTCATCGTTTCGCCCACGGTCTTGTCCGGGAGCGTGAGCACTCGGTCGTGACCATAGGTCCCCTCGGCGAGGAGATCCTTGCGCGAAAGCACGCCCACGAGGGCGCCCGAGTCGTCGAGCACGGCGAGCGCGGACATGCCCTCGGTGTGCAGGATGAGATCGGCGTCGCTCAGCGATTGCTGCGGACCAACGCCGCGGACCGAGCGGGTCATGTACTCGCTTACGGGGACTTCGAAGTGGGCCATGGGGCACCCCCAGTGCAGGGGGTGTGCCTGACTCGATGCGGCGTCTCGGGGGCCCTCTTTTCGGGGCAGGTGTCGGCGCCTCGGGGAGGCAGGGCGCAAGACTTGCGCCGCGTCCAGGCCCTCTGGGCGGAGATTGCGCGGCGTCGCCCCGGTCCGAGGCTCGCTCCGGGGCTTATCGCCCCGCCCCAATGCCTCTCCCGCGCCTCACGGCCGGCGGCGCGTCCCTGCGCATCGCGCCTCGAGAATCGTCGAGATCGCATCGGCCCAGCGGCACCACGCAGGGGCCCCTCGCGACCGCGATCCATCGCGGCCGGGACTGGGGTGGACTGCTATGCTCGGCGTCGTGACCTGGCGCCTCGCCGTTCTTCTCGCGCTCGGATCCTTTGCGGCGGCTCGTGCCCAAGTGGCGGTGCCTGCTGCGCCGGACGCCGCGCCGCCGGACGCCGCGCCGCCGGACGCCGCGCCGCCGGACGCCGCGCCGGATCCGGCAGGCCCCATCCAAGAGCCTCAGTCCGCCGGGGCCGACACACCGGACGCACCCTCCGAGGCGGGCGCGGCGGAGCGGCCGCGGGCCGTGGTGGTGGATGCGGCCGCCTACGGTATCGCGCCGGTCGTCGCCGAGCACGTCACCCGGCAGATGCGGGCGACGGCCGCCGAGCTCGGGTACGCGGTGCTCACGAGAGACGAGACGGTGCGCGCCGCCCAACGTCTGCGCATGCCGTACCCGCCGAGTCCCGCCGATCTCTGGCGGCTCACCTACCTCGCTCGCAGCCGTCGCGGTGCCTTCGCGCGCGTTTGGGCGCACCAGGGGCGCTACGTCATCGAGGTCAGCGTGGCTTCCCGAGACGGCGCCGGGCCGTTTTTCGCGCGCGGGACGGCCGGCGCCGAGGACCTGCACGAGGTCGTCGATCGGCTCACGCGCGAGGCGCTGCCCGCTCCGGAGGTCTGGGACGCGCAGGGCGACGCGCGCTTCGGACGGTCGGCACAGCCCGCGCCCACCGCACCCAGGATGGTGCCGGTTGGGAGACCTCCACGGATCCTGCGCCGCCGCCGTGTCGACCGCCGACCGACGCGCCGCTTCGACCTCGCCGTGCAGCTCGAAGGGGCCATCGGAACATCCAACGACCACTTCTTCAATTTCCTCGGTGGGGCTCGCCTAGGCTTTCGGATCACCAACACGGTGCATCTGGGCCTGTACCTCGGCTACGCGAACCTCCGCGGGCGCGACGGGCGCGCGAACAACCTCTTGCCTCTGCTTCAGGTCGAGAACCGTATCCGGCTAGGCACCGGTAGCGACATCACCGTTCCCCTCCGCTTCGGCCTCGGCTATCTGCCTTTCAACGGCCCGGTGGTCCGCCTGGCCGCAGGCCTGAACGTGCCGGTCAGCCCCCGGGTGGAGCTCGCCTTCGATCTCCTCGCGCCCACCATCTGGGTGCTCCCGGGCCGAACCACGATCAGCCTCAACTTGTCCGCTGAGCTCATCTTCCGCCTCTGAGGCGCCTTCCGTTCAGAGCTTGCCCGTGAGCGCGTCGAGGCGGAGCTTGGGCACCATCAGCACCGCCTCGGCGAAGATCCGGCGGCTCATCTTGCTTTGCCCCGCCCGCCGGTCGACGAAGACGATGGGGACCTCTCGCACGCGAAAGCCCTTGCGGATGGCCCGATAGGTGAGCTCGATCTGGAAGCTGTAGCCCTCCGAGCGGACCGCCTTCAGATCGATGGCTTCGAGCACCTGGCGTCGGAACCCTTTGTAGCCGCTCGTGAGATCGTGGACGTCGAGGCCCAGGATGAGGCGGCTGTAGAGGCTCCCGCCCTTCGACAGCACGTGGCGGCCGAGGCCCCAGCCTTCGACGCCGCCGCCGCGGACGTTCCGCGAGCCGATGACCACGTCCGCGCCCGAGCCGAAGGCCTCGATGAAATCGGGGAGGTAGCGGGGATCGTGGGACAGGTCCGTGTCCATCTCGAAGACGAGGTCGTAGCCTTCCCGCAGCGCCCACTCGAACGCCTGCAGATAGGCGCTTCCGAGGCCGAGCTTGCCTGGGCGATGCATGACCTTGATGCGCTCGTCGTGCCCGGCGAGATCGTCGGCAAGCTCACCTGTTCCGTCCGGCGACGCGTCGTCGACGACGAGGCAGTGGGCTTCGGGCAAGACCTCGAAGAGTCCTTGAAGGAACGGTTCGAGGTTCGCTCGCTCGTTGTACGTCGGAGTGACGACGAGGGCTCGCTCAGTCATGGGTATTCGTCGATCCCGCGGTGAGATAGGTGTAGCTGCGCATCGCCTCTTCGTAGTGGGACATGAACATGCGTAGCTGTTCGAGGGTCATGCGTCCTGCGACCAGGGCGCGTTCGGCCTGCTTCCGGACGCGCTCGACCATCTCTTCGGGATCGTACTGAAGGTAACGCAGGACCTCGTCGATGGCGTCCCCTTTGATGACGTTCGTCACGCTGTAGCCATAGTCTTCGAGTCGCACGTGGACGGCGTTGGTGTCACCGAAGAGGTTGTGGAGGTCTCCGAGGGTCTCTTGATAGGCGCCGCCGAGGAACATCGCCAGCAGGTACGGTTGGCCCGGCCGTACCGGGTGCACGTCGAGGGCGCGCGCGACGTCGTCGTGTTCGATGAAGGTGTCGACCATGCCGTCGCTGTCGCAGGTGAGGTCCGCTAGCCGCGCCTTGACCGTCGGCTTCTCCTTCAGGCGATGGATCGGGACGAAAGGGAAGAGCTGGTCCATTGCCCAGATGTCTGGCGCGCTCTGGAAGATCGAGAAGTTGCAGTAATAGATGGTGCCCAGCAGTTCATCGAGCTTCTCGAGCTCCTCGGGGATTCGCCGCCGGGCGCGCATCTTTTCGCGAATGCGCTCGCAGCACGCCCAGAAGAGCTGCTCGGCGTGCGCCAGGTCCTTCAGACTCAGGTAGCCGAACTTGAACAGGCTCCGGGCTTCTTCGAGCGACTGGCTGGCGTCGTGCCAGGCCTCCTGCACGTTCTTCGGGCGGATTGAGCGGTAGGTCTCCCAGAGCTCCGTCAACACGCGGTGGGAGCCTTCGTCGGGTGCCTTGGCGGCGCATCGCTCCTCATGGGTCTCGCCGACGGCGTCGAAGACGAGCACGGACTGGTACGCCGCCACGGCGCGGCCCGCCTCGGTCACGATCGTCGGCGGCGTGACGGATGCCTTCTCGCAAGCATCCTGAATGCCCGCCACGACGTCGTAGGCATACTCCTGGACACCGTAGTTCATCGACGCTTTGAAATCGGTCTTGCTGCCGTCGTAGTCCACGGCGAGGCCGCCTCCGACGTCGAGGTAGCCCATCTTGCAGCCGAGCTTGACGAGCTCGACGTAGAGGTGGGCGGCCTCCCGCATGGCGTTCTTCCACGGGATGATGCTCGAGACCTGGCTTCCGATGTGGAAGTGCAGAAGCTGGAGACAGTCGAGCATCTCGCGTTTGGCGAGCTCTTCGACGACGCGCACGAGCTCGCTCGTCGTCAGGCCGAACTTGGCGCGGTCGCCCGCCGATTCGGCCCAGCGGCCCATGCCCTTGGACGAGAGCTTGCTGCGCACCCCGAGGATCGGGCGGATCCCGAGGCGATCGGCGGCCTCCAGCACGAGGTGGATCTCGTCGGGACGTTCGAGCACGATCACGACGGTGTTGTCGAAGCGCTGCGCGATGAGCGCCGTCTCGATGTAGGAGCGGTCCTTGTAGCCGTTGCAGATGATGAAGCCGTCTTCGGTGTCCATCATCGCGAGGGTGATGAGGAGCTCGGGCTTGCTGCCTGCTTCCAGGCCGTACTTCCAAGGCCCCCCCGCCTTGACGATCTCTTCGACGAGATGCCGCTGCTGGTTGACCTTTACGGGGAAGACCCCGCGGTAGCGGCCGGAGTAGTCGTACTCGTCGATGGCGCGCTGAAAGCACTCGTTCAGCAGTTGGATCCGGTGCTGGAGGATGTTGGGGAAGCGGATGAGCAGTGGGAATTCGAGGCCGCGCTCGCGCAGCTGCGTCGCCAGCTCATAGAGGTCGATGCCGCGGGGCGCTTCCGGGTCGGGGCGGACCTCCATGTGTCCCGCCTCGTTGATACGAAAGTAAGGCGTTCCCCAGCCGTCGATTTGGTAGAGTTCGGCGCTTTTTCGGACCGACCACTCGGGCTCTTCGACGAACTCGTCTTGTTCAGTCTCGACACCGCCGTCCATCGCTCGCTCCCATTCGGTGGCTCGAGGCCTATCACATCCCGTGGGCCTGGGCTCGCCGGGCGCGGCGGGCCGACCCTGCTTGAAGCCGCCGATTGCCCGTGGTAGCCGCCGAACGGAGGGCGGGGGCGATCCGCTTTTCTTTCTTCGGTTCATGGAGGCGACGATGAGAACCGCGCTGCTGTTGGCGTTGGCCCAGGCCCTTCCGCTCGCGGTGGCGTGCGGCGACGACGAGGGTCACGAGGAGCAGGGCCCTCCGACGGAAGGTGAGGCGAACCCAGCCGGCGAGCATCGCACCGAGGGCACGGAGGGAGCGGCGCCCCAGGAGCCGGGGCAGGTGGATGAAAGCGGCGGGGGCGACGCGCCGGCCGCTCGGAGCGACGACGGAGCGACGCACTTCGACATGCTTGGGCTGCACCACCTGGCCGACATCGATCGGGAGGGGCTCTTCGTCGAC
>Ga0256832_1001665_pt1 | contig 15156 bp, 16 predicted proteins | sample 134614metaG_FD_190534 | JGI IMG/M metagenome (GOLD analysis project Ga0256832, IMG submission 190534) | Hydrothermal vent microbial communities from Lau Basin, Pacific Ocean - 134-614 | ecosystem: Environmental > Aquatic > Marine > Hydrothermal vents | place: Pacific Ocean: Lau Basin | collected...
AGATTCTCTATCTTCGGTAATCGAGCCTGAGATTCCAAGAGCTTATAAAAGATGGCCTAAAATTCATCTTGAAGGGGATGTAAACGATTATTACAGCAATTATCAGACTATAGATGAGTGGAGAGATGAGATAGAGAAGATGAGAAATTTTGCAAAAGAGAGACCCTCTATTGTGAAAAATCAGATAAAAGAGAAGTTTCAGATAGATAAAGAGGAAGTCTCTTTAAATATTAAAAATAGTAAATTTGGAACCGTAGAGGTTAATGGAATTAAAATATCAGAAGATTTTAACGGAACCTATTTTAAAGAGCAAAAAGTCTTCTTAAAAGCCATTCCAAAAGAGGGATATAAATTTACAGGCTGGGAAGGAGTTGAAGATAATAAGGATGAGATAGAGATCTCTTTAGATAGAGATATGACGATTAGAGCGGTTTTCACTCTTGCTAACCCTCCAAGAGTCGTTATAAATGAGTTTAATTATAAATCAGCTAAAGATTTTGATATGGGAGACTGGGTAGAGCTTTATAATAATTCTGATGAAGATATAGATTTAGGAGGATGGGTATTAAAAGATGATGATGACGAACATGCGTTTGTTTTTGACTCTCCTTTAATTCTTCCATCAAGAGGCTATTTGGTAGTTTGCGAAGATATGGCTAAATTTCAATCTCTTTTTCCAAATGTATCCAATGTAGTCGGAGATATGGATTTTGGTTTTGGGAAAAAGGGAGATTCTATAAGATTGTATAATAAAGAAGGAATCTTAATAGATAGTGTAACTTATGATAAGAGTTGGGATAAAGCTTACGGAAACGGAGCTACTTTAGAGCTTGTAGATCCAAACAAAGATAACTCTTTGAAAGAAAACTGGATAGAGTCAAACTCTACAACTCACGGAACTCCTGGAGCAGCTAATGTTTTTTAAAAAGAGAGGCTTTTAGCCTCTCCATCTTCTAAGAGGTCCTACATCCACATGCACAAATCCGTGTCTTGGATAGTAGCCTACTCCTCCTTTTTTATAATAATCTGATAAATGAAGGGCGATTCTTCTAAGAGTTCTTAAAGAGAGCTTTGGAATTCTAATATCTGCAGCTTTCCCATACATATGAAAGCTATGTTTTGCCACACCTCTGTGATGAAGTCTAAGCTCGTAATTTGTATGAGGAGATCTGTATCCAGATAGAAGTTCTATCTCTCTTTCTCCGGAGTATTTTTGAATGTAGTGTAAAAGATCGATAAGCTGATTATCAATCTCCATTACTTCATGAGCTCTATAATCGCCCATTAAATCATAAATCTCATTCATAGCATCTATATTATATCCACCGTCTTCATAGTATACTACTTTTATTCTTTTGCCTGTATGAATGTTAAACATTTTAAGAGTTCGAGGCTCTTCTTCATTCGCAAAAAGAGAATTTGGAATCAAACTTCCAAGAGTTGCTAAAACCCCACCTTTTATAAAATCTCTTCTTGAAAAATTTCTTTCTATGATATGAAAGCTGTTTTGAATTTCACTTTTCAATATCATACTCCTTTTATGAGTGATACATATTCAAAAGTATATCGACTTTATCCATAAAAAATTCAACTATAAAAACGATTATAAATTTTATTTCAACTTCTTTTTATTTTGTAATTAAAGTTTTACTTTTTTATATTTGAAGTGAGATTGGAAGCAAATTTTATTCTATTTCTCATTTTTTTAGATTTTAAGACAAAAAGCTGAATTTTATCGTAATTGTAAATATCTTTGTAAAAAATTACTCTTCCTTTATCGTTTGCTTTAGCAGTAAAATAGTCTATTAGAATGGGGATTTTATTTTTTAAAACAATGGTATCGTTTTTGCCAGATTCTATGATATTTTTTATGCTTATAAAATCTTTTCCCTCTTTTTTTAAAATATATCTAAGCAGTTTCATAGGATTTTGAAGACGTATACATCCGGAGCTGAAATATCTGTATCTTCTTTTAAAAAGTGTTTTATTAGGAGTATCATGCATAAAAACTGCAAATGGATTTGAAAATTGAAATTTCACTCTTCCTAAAGGATTGTGAATGCCCGGATCTTGAACGAAAACAAAGGGAATTTTATCTTTTTCACTAAATTGATACCAGTTTATCTCATTTGCGTTTATTTCATGAGTTAGTTTCCAACTGTCATATATATGAATATTTTTTTGACTGAAAGTTTCCGGATTTTTTTGAAGTTTTTTTAACAGGTCTTTTTGAACTATAGTTTTTGGGACATGCCAATATGGATTTAAAATTATGGAAGATAAATAACTTGTAAAAACAGGAGTTGGTCGCTCTTTTTTTCCTACTATTACAGGGATTGAAAGAATAGTTTTTTCTCTGTTTTTTACTTTCATTAAAAATGAAGGAATATTTATATCTATATATGGAGAGGAGACTTTCTTGGGAAGCCATCTGTATCTTTCCATATTTAGTTTAATTTTGTCTATTATTTTCTCTACGGGAATATTTAAAGCTTTTATAGTTCTTTTGTCTATTCTCCCGCTTGGAAATATTTGAAATCTTCTTTGAAAATCTTTGACAGCTAAAAATAGTTTTTTATCATAAATTTTTGGATCTATTGTATGACTTGTAACAGAAAGCCTTTTTCTAATTAAAGGAATTCTCTTGTCTTTTTGATTTAATCTTATAATTTTCCCATAGGGAATTTTAGGGAATCCTCCGTTTTTTTCTATTTCTCTATAAAAAGAGAGAGCTTTTTTTAAATTTTTATAATCTTTATACTTTGGAATCAGATTTTCTATGGACTCTTTTACCCTGTTATTTTTTAGGTTGGATATCGCATATTTTAAAACATTGAAATTTTTATCATCTCTTAACCATTCAAATTTTTCTCTATCTTTTTTTAGAAGTCTTACCGTTTCATTCCAATCGCTAATTCCAAAGCGGAGATCTTTTATTAGCAGAATATATGCATCGGTGAATAAAATTTCAAGTTTTTTTATAGTTTGATTTTTCTCATATAAAGATTTGAATTTTTTATCAAGCAGTTTTTTAGTTAGAGAAAAAATCTCCTTTTTGTGATAAAAATCTGGATTTAGAGCATGGTTTTGTGATTTTTTTATGGCTACTATTATATCAAGTGCTCTTTTGTTAAAGGATAAGTCTTTATTAAACCATATATATTTTGTTTTGTTTTTTAAAAAAGAAGTTTTTATTTCTATTATCTCTTCTTTATTTTTTATAGCCTCTTCAAAATTTAGCAGTTCTTCTATTTCGTTTTTTATATTTAATTTAACGATTTTTGTAGAGTTTACTTCAGAAATATTGCAGTGTGGAAATTTTTTTGAAAGTTCCTTATTGAAGGGTAATATTATATTATTATTGTTATTGTTGGAAGTTTCTTTTTTTTCTTCAAACTGTTGTAATATTATGGTATGTTCTTCTATTGCTGAAAGGCGTAATAGAAAAAGAATAAAAGCTAAAATTATTTTCATTTTTACTTACCGAAAATTTTATTTTACATTATCGTCACTTTTGGTATAGATTTTATCTAAAAATTTATTTAAATTTACTTTTACAGCCCAAAATTGCTACCCCTTCTTTTAGCGAATCATCTATTATTGTAACCTCTTTAAACAAAGTGCTTTCGATTAATGAGATTAGTAAGTAAATCCCGGCAATTATCAAATCTCCTCTTCCTACTCCAACCCATTTTTCTCTCTCTTTTTTGTTGAGTTTCAAAAGTCTTTCTAAAGAGATTTTAATATCTTTTATGGAGATTTTCATTCCGTTTATCTTTTTATAGTCATAGTTTTCATAATCTATACCTTTTAAAAAAGATGCTATTGTTGTGGGAGTCCCAGCTGTTGCTGTGAGTATGGAGGGCTTTTTATAGCTTTTATAATGCTCTTTTATAAAATCTTTTAAATCTTTATATGCCGTTTTGGCCTCTTGTTTTATCTTTTCAAAGCTTTTATGTTTTTCCGCAAATGTTACTATTCCAATATCCACGCTTTTTGAAAATATTTTCTCTGGATAGTTTAATATTATCTCCGTAGAGCCTCCTCCAAGATCGATATTTATAAAGCTTTCAAATTGAAAATTTAGTTTTTTAAGCCTCTCTTTGACGGCTAATGCGGTAAGATATGCTTCTTTTTCTCCATCTATTATTTCAAATCTGATATTTGTCTTTTTCTCTATCTCTTCTAATACCTCGTCTTTATTCTTTGCCATTCTCAAAGCTGCGGTGGCTACAGCTTTTATATTTTGATTTGAAAAATCGATCTCTTTTTGAATCTCTTTTAAAGCTTTTATAACCCTCTTTACGGCCTCTTTGGAAATTATTCTATTTTTTTGCAAATCTTGAGCGGTTCTTACTATTTTTTGAATATCTTTTATTCTCTCTAAATTATTGCAATCCATTAAAACAGCGCTTAAAGTATTTGATCCAAGATCTATTGCTATCATAAAACCTCTTTTTTGATATAATTTTTAAAATTTTAATGAAAGGATATTATACAATGAAACTTGGAGTTAATGTAGATCATATAGCTCTTTTAAGGGAAGCAAGAAAGATAAATGATCCCGATCCCTTAGAGGCCGCTCTTTTGGCAAAAAGAGCCGGAGCCGATCAGATAACGATTCATTTAAGGGAGGATAGAAGACATATAAATGACGAAGATGTAAAAAGAATAGTTGAAAACTCCCAGCTTCCGGTAAATATAGAGTGTTCAATAGATCCAGATATAATAGAATATATAGCCAATATAAAACCTTATAGAGCCACAATCGTGCCGGAGAGAAGAGAGGAGGTAACCACGGAAGGGGGACTTGATTTCTCTTTAATTTACGACAGGCTGGATAATGTGGTTCACTATTTAAAAGCAAAAGATATAGAGGTCTCTTTATTTATAGACCCCACTAAAGAGGCGGTTAAAGCTTCCAAGATATTGGGAGTTCAATGGGTAGAGCTTCATACTGGAAGATATGCCAATATTTTTGCGATGCTCTATAGCAATCTCTCTTTGACAAGAAATTCTATAAAAGAGTTTGAAATTCAAAGATCGAAATTAAAAAAGATGCTTTACAAATCTCTTGAGGATTTAAAAAACGCAGCAATCGAAGCGGAGGAGTTTGGACTAAAAGTAGCCGCGGGGCACGGTCTTAATTATCAAAATGTATTTGCCATTTTGGATATAGATGAGATAGAGGAGCTTAATATCGGTCAAAGCATTGTGGCAAGGGCGGTTTTTGATGGATTTGAAAATGCTGTTAGAGAGATGAAGAGAATTATTTCAAAATGAAAAAGATAGCCGTAAGCGTAGGGGATCTAAACGGAATCTCCATGCAGATAGCCCTTTTGGCGCATGATGAAGTAAAAAAGTATGCAACTCCTATCTATCTGATTAATGAAATTATGTTAAAAAGAGCAGCTAAACTTTTGAATATAAAGATTCCTAAAGATTTTAAAATTTATGAGGTTGGGGATGTTTTTGAAATAGAGCCCGGAGTTATAAGTCAAAGAAGCGGGGAGTACTCTTATGAATCTTTTTTAAAGGGAGTTAAACTTGCAAAGAATAAAAAAGTAGCCGCTTTGGTTACCCTCCCTATCAATAAGGAGGCGTGGAAGAGGGCTGGGATAAAGTATGCGGGACATACTGAGGCTTTGGGAGATATTTTTAAAAAAGAGGCTATTATGATGATAGGCTCTCCTAAACTCTATTGCGCCTTTTTTACTCATCATATTCCTCTAAGAGATGTTGCCAAAAAGATAAAAAGAAAAAAACTTCAAAAGTTTTTAGTAGATTTTTATGAAAATATAAAAGAAGAACCGATTGGAGTTTTGGCTTTGAATCCGCATGCGGGAGACGGGGGAGTTATGGGAGATGAAGAGAAGAAGATAAAAAAGGCTATAAAAGAAGCAAACAGAAATATAGGAAGGGATATTTTTACATCTCCTTTGGTTCCCGATACCGCTTTTACGCCTAAAAATAGAGAGTTTATTAAATATTTTGTAGCAATGTATCATGATCAGGGGTTGATTGCCGTTAAATCTCTCTATTTTGAAGAGAGTATAAATGTAAGTTTAAACCTTCCTATTATAAGAACATCGGTAGATCATGGCACTGCTTTTGATATAGCCTATAAAAACCAAAAGGTATCTTTAAAAAGCTATATCAATGCTTTTAAGGAGGCTGTAAGACTTAGCGAAAAGAGAGCTAAATATATCATTTAGCTTCTCTATTTTAATTTCAGTTTATCGATAATATCTAAAGTATCGGGATTTATAGTCTCCATCTCTACGCTGTTTTCTTTTATATGAAAGAAAACCACCGCATTTTGAGTGGTAAAGCTTTTTACGGCTTTGCTCCATGGAAGTTTCTCTTTGGCATAATATGGAGCTCCTCCCGCTCCGTTATTTATCTGCCAAATTTCTCTAAAAAAATCTTTTTTGGTTATTTTATCTTTATCCCAGTTTTTTGGATAGAGATTTAAATCTTTAGTAATTTTCATTCTATTATAGTTATGCTCGTCTCCCGTTAAAATAGCTACAACTTTTGGGCTTTTCATCATAATTTCCAAAAGCTCGTCTCTTACCTCTATTATCCCTTTTTTTGCTTTTTTGCCGTTTATTATCGGTCTTTGCTCATTATTTCCGTTATACCACATATCTTGTCCCCCATGTCCTCCATTTGGAAACAAAGGAGTGTGGATAGTTACGAATATATGGTCTATATCTTTGTCATTTGTATATTTTTCAATCTCTTTTTTAAACCATTTTAATTGATTTTCCATTATGTAGCCGTGCAGATTACCGCCGGTATATTTTCTATCGGCCATTGAAGGGGCGTATAAGTAATCTGAATTTAAAACAATCATAGCGGTATTTGCATAAGTGTATGAATATACATTTTCTTTATAAGATGGAAAATCAATTTTATTAGGATTAGGATCAAGAGATGAGTTATCTTCGCTTAAAGGACCGTTTTCAAAATTTACGAAAGCTTGAGCAAATATAGCTTCGCTTGAATCGGTATCGAAAGGAAATTTATCTATTTGAACTTTCCACCAAGGGTTTTTATCGTTAAATTTATAAACCAAAGCTTCATGGTTTCCCATTCCTATATAAAAGGGCATATAGTGCCAATATGGCTCTAAAATATGTTTAAAATTGTAATACTCATAGAGCATCTCTTCTTTTGTGGTTTTATATCCGTTTATTACATCTCCCGTTATTTGAACGAAAGCTGCGTTTTTATAAGCGCTTATGGCGGCTACTTTCTTTAAAATATATCCGTTTACTCCTCCAATATATCTCTCTCCTCCTCCCCTTGAGGCTCTGCAATCACTTATATATGAGAACGTAAATTCCTGTCTGCTTCCTTTTTTAGGAGCGGTTTTAAAATAGTAATCCTCTTCATAGTTGCTTTCGGGAATAAAAATTGTATAGTGATATTTTGTATTTGGTTTTAGGGAAAACACTTTTATTTCGTGATGTGTAGCTTGTCCGTTTTCTGAATAGAATATTTTCTCTCCATCATTTATCTCTATCCTTGCAAATGCCGGATAATTAACATCAAATGAGATAACAGCGCCTGTAGAGTTAACTTCATTTACAAAAGGGCCTGAGATTATAAAAGTATCTACAAAAAATGGAGATTTTCCTCTAAAGGCTACTTTTCCATCATACAATATTTTTCCGTCATTCTTCACTACCCTGTAGCCTATAAGCCCTTCTCCTTTCTCTTTCCAGTTTATCATATCGTATTTGCCGCTCATTTTGGTGATATCTATGAAAGCTTCCCCATTTTTAATTTTTTCATATTTTTTAAAAAATACCGGATAATTATATTTTCCGTCTTTTAATTTTATAAAGCCATAATATAAAATTCCATCTTTTAGACCGGGAAAGGTAAATTTTAATCCTTTTTCATCTCCTTCTATATTTCTAAACATTTTTAGAGAATATTTAGTATTTGGTTTTATTAGTTGATAGAGATTACTTTGATCCTTAACTATTAATGTATTAGACTCTTTTATAATATTTGAATAAACTTCTGGAATTTTATCTATTGCCGGATTTTGAGAAAATAGAAAAGGAAAAGTTACGCTTAATAAATTTAATGTTATAGAGCTCATTTTTTAATCCTAATATTTTTTTCTTTCATAAATTATATCACAAAAAGTAAAAAATAAGAAAACATTTAAAAGAGATATTACTTGATCTATTTAAAATATTTTAAAAGTAGATGTATTATGAGGTTAGTGAAGGGCTTAAGCCCTTCTTAATCGCTAATATCTTTTTTTATCAATAAGGCTAATTTAGCTAAATGTTCATCTAAAATAGGAGTATTTTTTATAAGAAATACTAAATCAGAGTTGGAGCATTTATTTATGAATTTAGGTTTAAGAGCCGTCCATATTTTTTTTATCTTTAAAATAGCTTTTTCTACATGAGGATTTCCAGTAGTCATTATTCCGTATCTTTCATCTCCTTTTAAGATATTTTCAAAAATTACCATTGAGCCTTTCAGTTTCTTTTCATTTTCTTCTGCGTTTATGTTTCCTTCTACTAATAATTTTTCTTTCATCATTTTTTGTAAAAGATATCTCTCTCTTTCTGCTAAAGCCACTTTTGAATTTAAATATCCGCCTATTAGAGAGTGGGCTCCTTGGCTTCTTCTAATAAGCTGTGTAAGGGCATTTGATTTGTTAAGAAGTATTTCGTTATGTTTTAAGATATAAAGCAGAGCATCTCTGTCTATTTTTCCTTTTAGAAAAGTTTTTATATTTTCGTAAAAAGGTTTCCACTCTTTTTTTACTTCTTTAAGTTTTTTTATAGCTTTTTTATCTGTAATTTTTGCTATTTTTAGATTTTCGTTTCCATTTAAAAAGGCGTCTAAGGTTTTATCAAATTTATCTGCACTCTCTTTTAATTTTTGAAGGTGTTTTGATGGCTCTACTCCCATAACTATTAAAATTATCTCTTTTACCATCTCTTGAGTTCTTGCTTGCTGAAGGTAGGCTTCATTTATGACATTGTCTTTTTGTTCTAATATTTTGGAGTATGAATTCACAATTGAATTGATTTCAGAAATTTTTATTTGTCTTTTTATGGATGTTTCATACATTTTTACGGCTTTATCCATCTCTTTTAAAGTTAAATCTAAAGCATCTATTATGGCTTTTAATTTTGCTTTTGAATATTTCTCTTCATGTAAAGTGGGATTTATCTGATCCCAATACCCTTTTACTACAAGAAGCTGTCTTTTTATATGTTTTAAAGGACAAGGCTTTAATCCAAGCTTTTTGTTTCCATTTAAAAGTCCATTTAGACTTGAATCAAACGTTTTTATTGTATTTTCCAGATTTTTTCTGTTTTTTTCTTTTTCTATTCCTAAATCTATTAAAAGAAGTTCTTTACTCATTTTTTGAGTTAGCATTCTTTGACGTCCAGCTATATTTATAGCATTTGCAGTAAATTTATCAAGTTTGGAGAGACTTCCGCTCTTTTGGACAAACATTACCACCGCTTTGTGCATATTTTTCAAAAGAGGGATATTTTTTTGGGATATATTTAATAATACCTCTTTTGAAGTATTTCCTTTTAAAATTTTTTGCAAATCTTTTTTAAAATTTTGCCAAAGGGAATTAACTTTTTTTAGCTGAGCCATAATCTCTTTATCATTTGTCTTAACGATTCTTAAACTCTTTTCTCCATGCATCAATCCCTTTAGTGTCTTTTCAAAAAGTTTCATACTATTTTGCAAATCTCTTTTATTCTTTTTTACATCTATTCCTTCTACTATTAACAAAGCATCTTTACTCATCCTTTGAGTCAACATCCTCTGTTTACCGGCTAAATTGATAATAATACCCATCTCTTTGTCAGTAACTGCGAAAGCTAAGTTTACGCTTATAAAAAACAGAACAAAGAGAGAAAGAAAAGTTTGTTTAAAATTTCTAATACTTTTCAATCTATTCTCCTTTTTTTTATTAAAGCCCCTCTTTTGGCTTATTTTACTTTAGGAACTTTTATTACTGTTCCTACCGGAACTACGTTTGGATCTGCAAGTCTATCTTTATTGGCTTCATAAATTAGTCTATATTTAAAGCCGTCTCCGTAAATTTCTTTGGCTATATTCCATAAATTATCTCCCTCTTTAATTTTTACTATTGTATATTCTTTAGTAACCGATACTATATCCATTTTGGATTTGGAAACCTCTTTTAAAAGTCCTACTACGTAACTATTTTTGACTTTAGGATTTGTTGATATCTCTTTTATTACATCTTTTATCAAGTCTTCTTTTGATTTTGGTTTTACTCTAACAGCGTTATCCGTTTTTGTCTCTTCTTTTAGAATTGAAGCAAGTTTTTTGTCTTTTATCTCTATTCCAGCTCCCATTATAAGTTTTTTTAGATTTTCTCTTAGGAGAACTTTTGCCGTTTTTTCATCTTTTTGAAGTTTAGGAGTTTCTATTTTTTCTAAATTTTCCTCTTTTGTTTTTTCCTCTTTGGGAGGCTTTTTTATAGAAGATAGTCTAACTACATTATCTCCTGCTGAGTTTTCGGCTTCTTTGGCAAGCATCTCTTCATAAGAGCTCTTTTTATTTTTAATAGCTAAACTCTCTGCTTTAACCTTTATTGCGTTATCCGATTTTAGATCCTCATCGGCCGCGCTTGTTAGCATATTCTGATAAGATGAGTTTTTTGTTTCATTTTTTACTCTCTCTTTTGGTTTATTTTTATTTATCTCTTTAGGAGTTTCTATTTTGACTTCTTTGCTATTACCTGATAATATATTAGATAAAGCATTAGTTTTTATAGAAGTTTCTTTTTTGCTCTGTTTTATTGTTTCTTTTTGGAACTGTTTATTTTGTTTTATCTGCTCTTTTTTGCTATCATTTATATTAACATTTGTATTCTTAGGAGTATTAAACAGTCCAAGCTGCCAGATTATAATAGATCCAATAATTATAAAGAGTATGAATTTCCACATGCCAAAATCCTTTTTTATTCTGGAATTACGGTAGTTAGCCCAAGTATTTGCCAGTTTTGCATACCGCCTCTGTAATAGAATATTTTATTTGGAGGATATCCCATTTTAACAAGCGCTTTTATAGCATGAGGAGATTGCGCACACCATGGACCGTTACAGAAAAACAGAAGTTTTTGAGCGTGAGAGAAATCCCATTTTCCATTTTTATATTCTGCTCCTAAAAGCTCTAATATCTTTTGTGTGTAAGGATCTTCTATTCCTCTCATAAAAAGTGTAAAAGGGATATTAATTGCGCCCGGAATCGTTCCGTTTTTATACCATTGAGGAAGTCTTGCATCTATTAACAAACCTTTGTTATTTGCCACTTCTGTTTTTAGAAAATTTAAAAGTTCTAGCTCTCCGTAAACTTTTACCCCTTTTGCTATTTGAATAGGCTGAATGCAAAACGGTGGACAAGGTCTTGAAGTTTTAGCGTAGCTATTTGTAAGTTTATGTTTTGTATCTTGAATTCTTTGAATTCTTACTGTTTTTCCTCCATGCTCTACATCAACATAAGGTAATCCTTCTGCAATATTTACCTCTAACGCAAAAAGTGAGGAAGAGGATAATATTAATATACTAATAAAAATTTTCGAGAGTGAAAATCTCAATGCCATCTTTGCTCCTTTTGATAATATTTAATTACTCTATAATCGACAAATTTTTATAACTTTGGATATTTATTTTAATTTAAACAAGTAAATTTAAAAAATAGTAATTTCTGAAAAATCTATATTTTTAATAGAAAAAGATTCTATATTATTTAAGAAATCATACCGTTTTTTATAAAAAAGAAAGTTAAAATTATATCTAAATTTTAAGAATTTAGAAAATTTTATAGTATATCTATATTTTTTAAAAACTATATCTATAAACTTGTAAAAGTTTAATTTATCCAAATAAATTTCGTTTATATATTTAATCATTATGTAACAAAAAATCTAATTTAATATATTAAAGTTTATAAAATTAATGTCGATATTAATTGTGCAAATATATAAAAACTATCGAACATTTTATAAATGTTTGATATTAAAGGAGAATATACTTATGAAAAGTAAAAAATTTTTATTTATGATTGTCTCTATCGGGATAACAGCCGGTTTGATGAGCGGATGCGCCTCTCATCCTAATCAAACCGCTCCCGTTAGCAGCTGTGGAGTTCCTTCTTTTTGTAAAACACCAGTTAGAGTGAAAATAAAAAGAGTTGCGGTTAGTGAATGTCCAAAAAGAGTAAAAACCGTTGTTTATAAAGGCGTATGCAATAATTGCGACAATTTTCCAGTTAGTGTAAGAGAAAATAGCTGTTGTGTTCCGGGAGGTTGCAGATGAAAAAATTAGCTTTTATTTTAAGTAGTTCTATTTTAGCGGCAAGCTTGGCCGTTGCGGGTAATTATCCCTATCAGCAAAAAGTTCAAACTTTCAGATACGGTTTTAATGCAAATGCGGCAGGTTATATAAATCAAATAGTAGGCACTATAGCTGATCAGCTTGCTCAAAATAAAGATTTTAAAAACATAAAAGATACTCCAATAGCTGTTGCTTCAATAGTAAATTTGGAAAATTACAAGGAAACAGATAAACTTGGCAATGTAATAGAAGAAAATCTGATTCACGAGATGCAAGTTAGAGGGTTTAAAGTCGTAGATTATAAAACCATGCCTACAATAAAAGTGGGAGAGCATGGAGATTACGCTTTTTCAAGACTTTTGTATGAGCTTAAAAAAGAGCAGCATATAAATTATGTTCTTGCTGGAACATATACCAAGTATAGAGGAGGAATAGCTATAAATTGCAGACTTATAGATTTAAGAAGCAATGTTGTTGTATCAAGCGCTCAAACATATATTCCTGCTCAATTGGTAGGCGCGGTGGATTATAAAAATGGATTTGATATCTATCCAGGCGCTATTACTAAAGTAAAAGTTGTCAAAGTAATTCCAAAAGTTCAAGAAAATACTATCAGTTTAGAAGCTTACTAATTTTTTTAAGAGCGTATCTTTTTTGATGCGCTCTCTTTCTTTGAAAATCTCTTTCTTTTCTACTCAGTTTATCCCTTTTTCAAAAATAAAAGTAAAGATATTTTATACAAGTAAAAAATTAATATTTGTTTAAGATTACTTATCATACACTTAAACTAAGAGAAGTTGCAATATTCTTTCCTTAAAATAATTCTTTAAATTGAAAGGAGGTTTATTTTATGAAAATATTTATACCGGTTATAATTGCCGGTTTTATGTTTTTTGGATGTTCGGCTCATCAAAATTGTGCAACTTCTTTCTGTAATGCTCCAGCTCCAACTAAAAGAGTTGTAAAGAAGATAAAAGTTAGCGAATGTCCAAGAAGAATTAAAACCGTAGTTTATAATGATATTTGCAGAGGGTGTGAATATCCGGTAAGCGTTAGAGAAAATAATTGCTGTTTTATAGGAGGATGCAAATGAAAACTATAGCTAAAACTTTAAGTGCTGTTGTGGCTTTGAGCTGTATGTTAAGCGCGGGAAGCATTAATTTGGTAGGAGTGGGAGCTGGAGTAAGCGTGCTTGGATTGGAGATTGGAGTAGGTGCGGGAGTTAATGTAGGATATCACTCTCCTGTTATCTCAAACGGTTCTTCTTGCGCTTCTAAAGCAGTAAAGAGAGTTCAAAAAAGCTCTAAAGGTTGTGATGCGGTTGTTTATAAACCAAAATGCTATTCCCAAAGCTTTGGAGCGCCTTTAACATTTCTTGAGGATTCTCAAAACGGGGATAGAGTAGTTGAAGTTACAGAATATTATTGCATGGGATGTCCGGTTTGTTTAAGCTGTAAATAGGAGATAAAGATGAAAGTTTTAAAAGGGCTGATAGCCTTAATGGCTATCTCTCTTCTTTGCTTAAATGCGGGAGAGAATTACCCTTATCAAAGAAAAGTTCAATTCTTAAAATTTGGAAATAATGCAAATGCGGCAGGATATGTAAATAAGATAGCAAGCGCATTAGCCGATCAGTTGGCTCAAAATAAAGATTTTGCAAACATAAAAGATACGCCGATAGCTATAACTTCGATAGTAAATATAGAAAATCTCCAAAAAACCGATAAATTTGGCAATGTGATAGCGGAAAATTTAATTCATGAGATGCAAATTAGAGGTTTTAAGGTAGTGGATTACAAAACTATGCCAAATATTAAAATAGGCAAAGATGGAGATTTTGTTTTCTCAAGGATAGTTAGTGAACTTAGAAAAAGACAGAAAATAAATTATGTGCTTTCTGGAACTTATACCAAATATAGAACCGGAATAGCTATAAATTGCAGAATTATAGATATAAAGAGCAATGTAGTAAAATCTACGGCTCAAATATTTGTTCCAATAGGTTTAATTAATGCGGTAAATCACGCTGAAGATGATTTTTATAGCACTACAAAAGTAAAATATTTAAGATATGTTCCTAAAGTTAAAGAGCATATAGTAATTTTGGAATCAATGGATTAAGAAGATAGAGATTATTTTTTCCTTTTCTCTATCTTCGCTTTTTTTATTATCTCTTTTGCTATATCTTCGGGAGTTTTGTTTTCCACATCTATTATGATATCGGCTTTTTTTTCGTAATCTTTGATTCTGCTTTCATATAATTTTTTGGCTTTATTCAAATCTTTTAAGAGGGGCCTTTTTTTTAGCTTATTTTGGGCATTTGGATGGCTTTTAATTCTGTCTATAATGGCTTTGAAACTTGATTTTAGATATACCACTTTTCCTATTTTGTTTAGATTATCTACTTTATAAAATCCTCCTCCGGTAGAGATTAGAGTATTTTTAACATTTTTTTCAAGCCATTTTGCCGTTTTTGCTTCAAGTCTTCTAAAATACTCTTCTCCCTCTTCTTTAAAAATTTTTTTTATTTTTCTGTTTTCCATACTCTCTATCAAATCGTCGGTATCTATTGCGAAAATGTCGCTTTGTTTTACTATCTCTCTTGCAATAGTTCCTTTGCCAACTCCCATAAATCCTATTAAAACTACATTTTTACTCATCTTCTGCTTTCTCTCCCCTTTTTTTTGGAATCAAAATTACTGGGCTTCCCTCAAAATTGAAATTTTCTCTTAACTGATTTATAAGATACCTTTTATAACTAAAATGCAAAGATTTTGGCCTGTTC
>Ga0256832_1001666_pt1 | contig 15156 bp, 17 predicted proteins | sample 134614metaG_FD_190534 | JGI IMG/M metagenome (GOLD analysis project Ga0256832, IMG submission 190534) | Hydrothermal vent microbial communities from Lau Basin, Pacific Ocean - 134-614 | ecosystem: Environmental > Aquatic > Marine > Hydrothermal vents | place: Pacific Ocean: Lau Basin | collected...
CTTTACAACAAGAAGCTATAGCAGCAGCAGCCTCTCAAACCTCTGTTATACTCTCTATGCATTGGGATGAAAACAACAACAGTAACCAAGCAGGTGTTTCACCTCTGTTTTTTGTTGATAAAAATAATAGTGAAGAGTTCTATTTTGAGCATAATACAACTGCTAGTATAGATATGCCACCAAGAGGGTTAGTTGGAGTAAGTGGAAGAAATAGCCATAATGCTGGAAACTCTCTACCTGCCACACCCCTTAGTCAGTGGGGTGCAGATGACGCGAATGAAACACTTTTAACACAATTTGATGATGTAGATGACTATGACAATACAGATTTAAACTTAACTGTTTTTCATGGTGAGACTACCACCTCAGATATAGGTGACTATGTTGACACTACTCTTAATATGCATACAAATATTAACTATGCAGAAGATAGACCATCTGGTTTAGGCTTTTTAGACAATAGGGACATCATCATAACTCCTACTGGGCATAATGGAAGAATCAACACTACCTCATTTGGTAAACGTTCAAATATCAAGTTTGTTCATGTCAATCTAACTTCCAATAGTGGTATAGAAGAGCTAGATAAAAACATTACCTTTGAAGCATTCTCTTGCAACATTGGAACAACCCAACCACAAGGAGCAAGTCACTAATGATAAAAATGAAAAAAGCATTTTCTCTTATAGAAGTAATATTTGTACTTGTCATTTTAGGTATTGTAGCCTCTATATCTTCGCAAATTATTGTGCAAGTTTATGAAAACTACATAACACAAAAAGCACTATACAACACCACTACCAAAACAGAGATAGCCATTAATCAGATTGTCAATAGATTAACCTACGCTATAGATGGTACAACGGTGACAAAAAACCCACTTACTCCACCTTATACTGCAGCATCAAGAGGTAATAACTGGATAAGGTTAAGCGATATTGATGTTAATGACCCAAACCATCAACAATTTACTACCATAGAGTGGATTGGCTATGATAACGATAGCTTTTCTGCAATGGTTACCCCTCTTTGGAGTGGTCTAGCAAAGTACGATACAGCTGGTGGAGCAACAAGAGAATCTTTTGAAACTCCAGGGTCAAACTTAAACTCTGTGGCTACCATTATGAACAATCTCTCTCACGGAAAGGTTGACTTAAGTAACACAAATCCTGCAGCAGTTATTTTTTCACAACAAGATAACGAGTATATAATAGGTTCAGAGTATGACCCCACATGTATGGGGCTTATAGAGACAACCAATACAAGTTGTATTTTCCCTGTTAAAGTAGGTACTCTAATAGCTGGAAATGATACCAATTTAACATTTACAAGAGCTGCTGACGCAAACAATGCAAACCTTTTACCTAAAATTATAACTGAACGCTATAAACTGGCTTGGTCTGCTTATGCCTTGGTTCCTGAAGATAAAGATGGTGATAACCTTTATGACCTAAACCTATACTATAACTATCAACCATGGAACAATGAAACCTATAAAGATGGGGAAAAAAGCCTACTCATAAACAATGTCTCTGTATTTAAATTTACTGAAAACGGTGGAGTCATACAACTAAAACTATGTGCTAGTGAAAATATTGGTAAAGATTATAATATATCTAGCTGTAAAGAGAAGGCGATTATACGATGATGAACTTAAAACTTATAAAAATAAAAAATAAAAAAGCTTTTTCCATGATAACAGCTATTTTTGTTATCGTTATCATGGCATCTGTTTCAGCCCTCATTATGAATATAACAGGAAAAACCATAAAAACTACAACTCAGCAGTATCAAAAAGAACAAGCTGCTCTATTAGCACGAAGCTATACCGAGTTAGCCATACTCTATGCCATACACTATGATAGAACAGCAGGGAATAATTGTCTTGAAACTATTACAGACCATTTTGGAGAAGCTGGTAACAGTGGTTATGATATACGTATTAACATTAACTACTTAGGAAACAATACCCTCCTTGCTAACTGTAGAAACAATATAGAAGCGAATGGAGTAGTTAATTTACTAAATACTAATGCCACATGGGCAGATAATGCTATAGCAAATGGTAATATCAATAATACTGTCTCTTTAGTGGTAGACACCTACATTACCTATAAAGATTTTGATGACCCAAGCAATAGAAATATTTCTTTTCATAGGAGGACTTTACAAAAACTGTAACACAATAATTTAAAATTAAACTATTGTGTTAGATAAATATATTTACCTTTCATTTACTAATACTCGGTATAATTTAGTACTTGAATTTAGAGTTAAAAGAAGTTGAGTACCTTCTTTATTTATACAACTATTTTAAGTAAAAAACACAAAAGGATTTATCATGAGTAAAAATATAGTGGGAAGACGTTTTGATCTATCAGAATCTATAAGAGAGCATATATCAGAAAGTATAGATGGGTTAAAAAAGTACAATTTAGAAATTATCTCAAGTAACACTATTGTAACAGCTGATAACAAATCTAAAGAGGGTGTATCGGTTGAACTGGTTATTAACCTAAAAGACAAAAACACCATTGTTATTACTCAAAGAGACAAAGATGTTTATGCTGCAACAGATAAAGCAATCGAAAGAGCTAAAAAAGCACTAAGAAGACATGCAGATAAAATAAAAAATCATAAAGTTATGTCTTTTAAAGACTTAGGTGTTGATGCTGAAGCAGTTCTAGATTTAGAACCTGAAGAGGTAGAGGTTGTTCCTATGGATTTAGAACTTCATAAACCACTTGATTTTGATGAAGCTATCGAGGCACTTAAAGCTGAAAAAAAACGACAATTCATAGTATTTAATGATCATGATGGACTCATGCGTGTTATGTACAAAAGAGCTGATGGAAAATTTGGTCTCTACTAACCTCCATTTTGGTGCGTTGGAAAACGCACCCTACATGCACATAATCTACTAAAATAAAACTCAATAACCCACCTATTACCCTAACTCTCAACCTACTTTAGCTAAAATAACACTAATTGAAAAAACAAGGGATAATAATGTTTGGAATGGGTTTTACCGAAATACTTATGATTGCCATTATCGCCATACTATTTTTAGGACCAGATAAACTTCCAGGAGCCATGGTAGAGATTGCAAAGTTTATAAAAGGTGCAAAAAAAGCAATAACAAATGCTAAAGAGTCAATAGATAGTGAAATAAATATAGCAGAACTAAAAGAAGAAGCACTTAGCTATAAAGCAAAACTTGACTCAGCTACAGAAGAGTTACAAGGTTTTAAAAACCTTAATACTACAGCTGAACGCTCTATGAAAGATAAATTTGCATCGTTAACACAACTAGAAGAGAAACCACTTACAACACAAGTTGAACCAAAACAAAAAGAGATAGAGTTTAAGAAAAAAACAATTAAAAATAACTCTCTCAAAGAAGAAGTAAAAGAAGAAAGTAGTGAAAAATAATGTTTGCAGATATTAAACCCCATTTAACTGAGTTACGAAAACGATTGGCTATCTCTGTTGCAACTGTTATTGTCTTTGCCTTTGTTGCTTTTGCTTTTAACCAACAAATTATTGCATTTACAAAAGCACCTCTTATGGGTGTGGTTAATGGTGATCCATTTATTGGTGGTATCGGAATCTTCTTTACTGCTCTAAAGATTTCCATATTTACAGGTTTTCTTTTTGCACTACCTGTTGTATTCTTTCAGATTTGGGGCTTTATCGCTCCAGGACTTTATGAGAATGAGAAAAAATATGTTATTCCTTTTGTATCGGTATCTACTTTTATGTTTCTTCTTGGTGCTGCATTTGCATACTGGATTGTTATCCCTTTAGGTTTTCAATTTTTATGGATGTTTGCTGGAAATTTAGTTAACTTTCTTCAAACTTTAGATGAATACATTGGTATCTTTACAAAAATTCTTTTTGGCTTTGGTGTAGCATTTGAGCTTCCTGTTGTTCTCTTCTTTTTAGGGGTTTTAGGACTCATTACGGACAAAACATTACGTGATTTTTTTGGATATGCTGTTGTCATTATTTTTGTCTTTGCAGCACTATTAACTCCACCAGATGTGATTACACAACTGATGATGGCAGCTCCTCTCATTTTACTCTATGGTCTATCTATTATCATAGTACGTATGGTTAACCCATACAAAGAAGAGCTTGTAGATGATGACGAAGATTTAGATGTTGAAGATGTTAACACAAAATAATACAAATATAACAGATGATTAAAAAAGAACTTTTAACCTCTGGTTATGACTATGAGTTGCCAAGCCAACTCATAGCAACTGAACCTGTTTACCCTAGAGACCATGCTAAGCTCTTAATTTATAATCGCCAAACAGATAGTATAATACATACTACATTTAAGTACATTCTTGATTTTATACCCCATGATTGTAATGTTTTTTTAAATGATACAAAAGTTATAAAAGCAAGACTATTTGGATATAAAGAATCTATAAATGACCAAGGTGGAGGAAAAGTAGAACTTCTTTTTAACAAACCCATAAATGCCCATGAATATCTGGTAATGACAAAAGGGAGAGTTAAAGTAGGAACCAAAATTTTATTTGATGACAATTTAATAGCTACTGTTATTAAATTAAATGACGATGGTTCACGTATTGTGAGATTCAGACATCATGACAAAGAGATTCGTTTTGAAGAGTTGGTCTTGGTCTTCGACAAAATAGGTCATGTTCCCCTCCCCCCTTATATTCAAAGAGAAGACAACAAAGAGGATGAAAAAGACTACCAAACCCTCTTTGCTAAAAATGCAGGAGCAGTTGCTGCCCCCACTGCCTCTTTACACTTTACAGCTGAACTTTTTAAAAGATTTGAAGAAAATTATAGAATACATAAAGTAACTCTACATGTAGGAGCAGGAACATTTAAACCTGTAGAGGTAGAACATATTTTAGACCATCCTATGCACTCGGAGTATTTTCATATACCAAAAGAGAGTGCAGAGATTTTAAACTCAGATAACAAGATACTTGCCATAGGAACAACTGTAACACGAACAGTTGAGTACTTTTCACGAACAGGTAAAACAGATGGGGAGTGTGACCTTTTTTTAAATCCAAACAATAAACCACAAAGGGTTAACTACCTTTTGACAAACTTTCACCTACCAAAAAGTACACTCATTATGTTGGTTTCTTCTTTTATAGGTCGTAAAAAAACACTGGAACTCTACCATAAAGCCATAGAAAAAGAGTACCGTTTCTTCTCCTACGGCGATGCGATGTTAATTATCTAATTGCTTATAAACTTTGAATATAGGCATTGGCATTAATTTTTGCTCTAACTTTAGGTAAAGCCTCTTTGGCTTTATTACTATCAGTAAATGGTCCTACATAGACTCTTCTAATAGTGTTTCCATTTTGAGTGGCTTTTTGCACTACATAGCCAAACCCATTTGCTTTAATTTTGGCTAAATATCCACTGTCAATAGTTCCAAAAAAACTACCTGCTTTAATGTAAAACTTTTTAGTATTGGTAGTTGTAGTTTTTTTAGGCACTGTAGGAGTACTCTTTACAATAGAAGGCTCTTTAGATGCTTCTTTCTTTATCTCTTTGTCTTTTTCTTCTTCTAAAGTATTGTTTTCCTCAACAACAGGTTCTGGTTTTGGGAAAACAGTATGTCTTAAATTTTTAATAGCAAAGACTTTAAAAGTATTATCTCTAGGAAGCAGACGAATTTTTTGAATATCTTTTCCTGATTGGCTTTCAGCATCTTGCCCCTCTATCGTCCAAAGTACTGTAGTTTGAACATCAATATATTTATCACGTCGTTTTAAAATTTTCATATGGGTTAAACGATAACTACGTTTAGGCCATCTTTTATAATAATTGACTTTTTTAGAACGTAGTTGCATTAATGAAACTTCTGTTTTATTAAAGTACTGTTGCATAGGGAATGCATAAAAAACTTGAAGTTTATCTAAAAAGTTCTCTTCATCTGCCAGATAAAAATTATATAAAAAGTTTGTAATATGTCTCTTTGAAGTTGTATTTTCTTTCATCGCCTTAAGATAATAACGATTTATCCATCCCTCTAAATGGTACCCCCCAACTGGATAATTAATATAACACCACTCATCACCTGACGTATTAATTTTACAACGTTTTATACGTATACCTGTGCCATTAGCAGGAATTCGTCCAACAACAGTTTTAGAATCTATTACGGGGACTTCTCTTACATTAAGTGTTCCACCTTTTTTTATATGATTCAACTGATACTCTGTCGCTTCACCCCAGCCCATAAGTAATAGATTTAATATTATAATTTTTTTCATAACATGATTATACAATTTATGAGTAAAAACAATGTTAAAAATTGAAATTAATTAATTAATTCTAATCTTGCTTTTAAACCTAAAGTTGTACTGTAGCCAACTTCTGTAAATTTCAGCTCACCTACTTTATCATAAATAAGTGTGGTAGGATAGACTTCTATGTTAAATTTTTTAGCCAAACTAGCACTTTTATCATGTATCACTCTGTAACTTAACCGATGCTCTTTCATAAAAGAAATTAGCTCTTCATTTGAACCTGAATTAACAGCAATCGTTATGACACTATACTCCTTTGAGAGTTGCTCTATATTGGCTGCTTCTAGTTTGCAAACAGGACACCAAGTTGCCCAAAAATGAACTACTAAGGGTTTACCTTGATAGCGTTTAAAATCTACTTTTCTATTTTTAATATCTGTTAATTTGTAACTATAAATATTTTCATTAATTTCAGGTTTTCTAATATAGTTTAAAGCCATACTCACAATAAAAAGTATTAAAAGTGTTGTAACTATCTCTTTGAGAATATATTTTAAACTCCATCTCTTTTTCATAGCCACCTCTCCAAAATAATCTTTGCTGCTATAGAGTCTATTTTCCCATCTCTTTTATGACGAAAAACTCCTTGGGTTAACTCTTTAGCTTCTATAGAACTCCCTTGCTCATCTTGATAAAAAATTTCTATATTTTCTAATTTAAGTAAACCCACAAAATGTTTAATACGTCGCTCCATCTCCTCTTCGCTAGAGCCACCTTTTGGTAGACCTACTATTAGCGTATCTATCTCCCACTCTTCTAAAAGAGTTTTAACATCTCGTGCAGCTTGATTTCTATTGACCCGTAAAATGGCATCTTGAGGAAATACTATCTTTCCATCAAGACAAATCGCCACACCTATTCGTTTTAATCCTACATCTATACTTGCTATTTTCATAACAGAAGAATACAATATTTAACCCAAATAACACTAATACTCCACAAATATAGCTTATTATTAAAAATACATTAAAGGATTAACTATGAAAAAAATCTTATTTATAAGTTCAGTTTTAATCACTTCTCTACTGGCTGACAACAGTTTGGGTACACCTATTACAAGTAGGACTATAGACAAAGTTATAGAAAAACAGACCATTACAACAGAGACTATAGCAAAACAGACTCCAAGTAAAACATATACTAAAAGATATACTAAAACCGTTGTCCCTACTTCTAATCATCTGAAAGATACTCACTCTTTTAAAGCTGACCATCATCGTTATGACAAACGTTTTCGAGATTTTGACTACGATAATGAAGCATACTATAATGATGATGGATACTACTATGGGTACTATGATGAGACTGGTTACTTTTATAACAATATTTTTTTCACCTATAATAATCTATATACCTATCATGATAGACGATACCGAAGAGGTTATTTTATACCTAGACACCATCATCATAGGGCTTATAGACACCATAGAGTAAATGACTGGAACCGAGTTCACTGCTATAGAGAACCTAACCATATGGTTTATGGACACTATTATGACCATAGATACTATCCCAACAGATATAGAGATAATGCGAGAATGACTATGCCTAGAATAAACCACAATATAAATCAAAGCCATAGTAGAAGTAGCATCACTAACCATAATAGAAGATATAATTATAGTCGGTATACTGGCAGAGAGCATGAGTACCATAGAAATAATAACCGAGGAAACTACAATAATTCAAGAAGTTACAATAACAGAACAAGAATGCAACTTCATAGAAACAGTGGTCTAACAACACAATACAATAACACTCCTCAACAAACTACTTCTCACGTACAACATCGTTCATCTAGTGGTGGCTCTGCACATATGCAAATGTCAAGATAGAAAAACTCTTTTCTATCTTTAATAACTTAGTATTTCAGTTGAATTAAGTTCTTTAATCTGAGCTCTTAAATTTTTTAAATGTTTTTCAATATTTTCTTTTGTTACAAATACTCCAAAATCAGAAGGAACATCTACTGACTTATCATTAAAAACTCTTGCCATTATTGGAGTCGTTACATTTACTCTTAAATGTGATCCATCCCAATAGTTCTCTTTATTATTTGTGATTGTATTATGCCCCGTAAAATCTATGTAATTTGTTACTTTGACCAATTCTCTTTTAAACTTTTCAAATTCATCAAAATAACCCATTGAGTTAAGAGAGTCAAAAAATGAACTGTACATTGGAGGGATATAGACCCAAATTTTAATATTTCTAGCTTTACACTCTTCTATAATTTTAGAGAAATAATACAAATACTCTTTTGAAAATTTATAATCTTTATAAATTCCATTAACACGATTATAATATTCATTAAATGAGTAATGAAGTCTTTTATCAAAACTATACGTTCCTTTTTTTAATCTATCTATATAGGGGTAAAAGACCCTCATACCATTATTAAAAAACATATCTGTAACTATTTTTTTATTCATTAAATTTTTATAGAGTACAGTGAAACTAGATTCAGTAGTATCTAAATTAAAATATAAGTCATAATTGCTAATTTTCTCTTTATTAATAATTTTTTCATTTAATTGATTAAAGTGAGGATATGTTTTTTCTAAAGTACGGCTCCCATTAAAAGTCATAAAGTCAATACCATAAACCAAACTCTTGATATTGTTATATTTTAGTGCATACATAAACAATTTATAATGCATCTCTGTTATGGATGCTGGTGCTTCTAAATTAAATGTTTTTCCCTTTGTATAATGACTAACAACATTAGGATCCATAACTCCTATTCTTGATGTCCCAAGCATTAATGTATTAAATTCATCATCTATTAAACGATTAACTTTAAACCTATAGCAATACCCTGTATTTGTTTTTTTAAAAACATTTACTCTTGGAATATGTACCTTATTATTCATACCATTAGGATCAATAATATAATTAAAGAGGGCTATGATTGGAATAAATAGTGTTAGGAGTATCCAAAGTTTTATCCATTTCTTTTCATTTAACATTATTCTCCTTTTAAAAATTAAAATATAAAAACTCTGAGACTTTATTTAGTGATAATACACTTACCACAAATGCAGTAGCTGCCCAAAAAAGTGAAAAATAATTTAATTTAAAACTATTTAATTTTTCACTACTATTCTCAAAAAAGAGTACAATAATAAATCCAACTAAAATCCATGGAATCATTATTATATCTCCACCTAACCTATTTAACCACCCATTAAATATAACACCATATGGCTCAAGAAATGCAAGTTTTGTAGCAAGAAAACTAGGTAAAGCTATACCATTTAATCCTACCATCCCCGAGAGTACTTTTATAGCATCACTCCATGTAGTTGCTCTAAAGAAAACCCATGAGACATTAATAAAGTTAAAAGTAATAAACCATGCCAACCAAACAGGTAAACGTCCACCCATATCTTTCCAAATACGGTGAATCACTAAAGCCACACCATGTAAAAGTCCCCATAGCACAAACGTCCATCCTGCACCATGCCAAATCCCTCCTAAGATAAAAGTAATCATCAAATTTGTATAAAGTCTGATTTTTCCATGCCTATTACCACCTAAAGGAATATAAATATGATCTCTCAAAAATCTACTTAAGGTTATATGCCATCTTCTCCAAAAATCTTGTATGCTTACTGCCTTATAGGGGCTATTGAAGTTTATAGGCAGTCTAATATTGAATAGTAGTGCCAAACCAATCGCCATATCTGTATAACCAGAGAAGTCAAAGTAGAGCTGAAATGTATAAGATAGACTTGTTATCCATGCTTCTATAAAATTCAAATACTCTGCTACATCAAAGCCCATGGTTGCCCATTCTGAAAAGGTATCAGCAATAATAACTTTTTTAAATAGTCCTATAGAGAAAATAAAAAGTCCCAAAGCAATATTTTTATAGTTCAGTACCCTATTATTGATATCTTCAAATTGAGGAAGCATCTCTTTATGATGTACGATTGGTCCAGCAATAAGCTGAGGGAAGAAAGTGACAAATACGCTATAGTCTATAAACGTATATCCCAGTGTCTCTTGTCGATAAGAACTTACCAAATAAGCTATTTGTTGAAAGGTAAAGAAGGATATTGCTAAAGGCAGTGCCAAATGTAAAAGTTTAATATCTGTACTAAACATTAAATTGATATTTTCTAAAAAGAAATCACTATATTTATAATAACCCAAAAGTAAAATATTTACAATAATAGCAAAAATTAATAGGGTTTTTCTCTTAAAAAAAAATGATTTTTTTTGACTTAGAATGGTTCCCATTCCATAATTAAATAAGATAGAAGAGAGCATAATTGGTAAATATGCTATATTCCACCAACTGTAAAAGAATAGACTACTAAAAAGTAAAAAATATTTACTTAGTTGCGTAAGATTCTTATGGTTCAAATAAAAATATATTAAAAATGTAATTGGTAAAAATAGAAATATGAATTCGTAACTATTAAATAACACTGTATCCCCTGATGATAAAACACAAAATATTGAATCTTTATTACTGTGATGGAATCATATAGCAATTGTTATTTAAAAATGTTTAATTACCAAAGATGTATCATTTGTTTATTTTAATTATATATTATATATAAATTATTATATATAATATAAAGTAATTACTAAGTTTATCCTAAATACTATCACAGTCTTAGCAATGTATAATAGAATAAACCTAAACAAGGAGTCACCATGCGTAGATTATTAATCCTACCTTTGTTATTTGGAATACTTAGTGCAGACAGTGGTATTTTAGATATCAAATGGCCAAAACCAAATGCTAAACACCTAAAACCTTCTACCCCTTATCCTAAGGTTTTAACAGAAGGAATTAAAGATGTAAGATTACCAGTTTATATTCCAAACTCTTATGCCTATATTAAAAACATGGTCGTTATAGCAGATAAAAACTTCTACACTATATCTTTTCCATTTAAAGGGGCAACGGTTACAATTTCAGGTGATAGAACTTACCAAGAGAGTGTTTCCAATAAACAAGAGTTTAAAGCTATACTAAAAGCTATTCCTCCTGTAACTTTTGAACAAGAAGAGGGAATCATGACTTCTGAGTTTAACAGACATGGAGTAAACTACTCTATGGAAATTGAGTGCGATAAACCTCAAAGAGATAAGAGATGTACTGATACAAAGCTTATTAAAGAGCTTTATAGTCGTCTTATTATGGTGGGGGGACACCCATGAGAACTCTTTTAATTATCCCTTTTATACTTTTTTTCTCTGCCTGTACTCAAGAGCAACCAAAACCTAATAAACCACTGACAGAAGAAGAAAAAAAGTTTACCTTCTCTCCTGCTGGTCAATTAGTACCTGCAAAAAGTGGACAAGGTCGCAATGGAGATAATTATATTTATGCTCCAGGTATTCGTTTCCCTATAGAGTCTGCACCAGCATACTTAAACTCTCAAGTTTATGGAATTGGTGGTCTATATGGAGCAAGAGGTAGCCTATGTAATGAAAAAAATTATCAATACCCATGGCATGATAACTACTGTGAAAAACGAAGATGGGGTATGCCTTTATGTAGTGGAGGAAAAGGGCACCAAGGTGTTGATATACGTACAGCAACTTGTGAAAAAAATAAGTACTATGCTGTTGCAGTTGAAGATGGAATCATCACCTATATCGGTAAATATACTGTAAAACTTAGAGGTAAATCAGGAAGAACCTATCGTTACCTACATTTAGATTCACCTAGTGTACTGGTTAAAAAAGGTGAAAAAGTAAATAGAGGAGATAGACTCGGTTTAGTATCAAACAACATGGGAAGCACTAAAACCTCTATCCATTTACATTTTGATATAAAAGAGACCATAAAAATAAACGGTAAATCTACTAAAGTTTATGTTCCACCATATACATCTTTAGTTGATGCCTATAAACGTTTACTTCGTGGAAACCCCTAATAGGAACTTGGACTTTAGTCCAAGAACCCATACAAAGGAACAGAACTAAAGTTCCTATTCCTAATTTAATCTCTTATTGCCTCTTTATCCAACTCTCCTGACTTTAACTTTTTTAAATAATCTGTCAGCATCTCTCTAACATCACCAGACATAAGTAAAAGACCAAATATATTTGGTACAGCCAATGCTAAAAACAGAATTGAAGAGAAATCAACCATAAGCCCTGTGTTTGTTATTGTTGCAATGATTATACATGCTAAAAAAATGAGTTTATAAAGAATAGATGTCTTAGAACCAAAGAGGTAAACCCACGCTCTCTCTCCATAGTATGACCATGAAATCATGGTCGAAAATGCAAACATAAAAATAGCAATACCTAAGATATTAGGAAACCAAGAGACCACAGAACCAAAAGCAGTAGAAGTAATGACTGAGCCTTGTTTAGCAGCAATGGCAGCATCTAAAGCTTCTGTTCCACCTGTGTAAGTTCCTGTCAAGATAACCACTAAAGCTGTCATGGTACAGACCACAACCGTGTCTATAAATGGCTCATAAAGAGATACCATTCCTTGACGCACAGGGTATTTTACTTTAGCAACTGAGTGAGCAATACCTGCCGAACCAAGTCCTGCTTCGTTTGAGAATACTGCTCTTTGAAACCCTTGTACCATGGCTCCTGCTACCCCACCTGCTACTGCTGTAGGATTAAATGCCTCAGAGACAATAAGACCAAAAGCATGAGGTATATCAGCAAAGTGAACATAGAGAACCCAACTTACCATTAATAGGTAAAAAATAACCATAAGAGGTACAATAGCTTCAGCAACATGGGCAATACGTTTAATCCCCCCAATAATCACCAAACCTGTAATAAATGCCATAAAGAGACCAAAAATATAACCATGCTCATTAATATATGGAATATGAGTTTGAACAATAGCTAAAGACTGAGAGATTTGAAACAAATTTCCTGCACCTAAAGCTCCTAAAATCATAAAGAAAGCAAAAACAATAGCTAAGTACTTCCCTAAAGTAGGCATTCCTTTTTCAGCCACTCCTCGTGAAAGGTACTCCATACCTCCACCCATAATGGTTCCATCAGCTAAAAACTCTCTGTGTTTTACAGACAGAGTTACCTCTGTAAACTTAAGTGTCATACCTAAAAAACCTGCCAATATCATCCAAAAGGCAGCCCCTGCTCCACCCCAAGAGATGGCAATAGAAACAGCAGCAATATTACCAATACCTACAGTAGCTGAAAGTGCTGTTGTGAGTGACTGAAAAGGAGTAATAATTCCCCTATCCTCTTTGGTTTTATAACGTCCTCTTACAATGTCAAATGAGTGTTTAAACATTCTAAGATTAACAAAGCCCATTTTAAAAGTCAAATAGACTCCTCCTAAAATGAGCCATGCAACCACAAAGGGGAAAGTAGTTCCCTCTATTTGTCCAAAGAAAATATCAAAAAAAAGTATATTCTCAAAAAAGGTATTAATCCCTTGAATTATTTCATTCATGTTAACTCCTATTATTAATTATCTAATTGTATAGAAAACAATCTAAGTTTTGCTATAATCCACACAAATATATAAAAATAAAAAAGGAGATTATTATGGCATTAGTATTACTTCCATTAGCACAAGGATTTGAAGAGGTTGAAGCAGTTTCACTCATAGATGTACTTAGACGTGGTGGCATTGGTGTTAGAGTGGCATCTGTTGACCCACATAAAGAGGACAATTTAGTCTTAGGAGCCAATGGCATTACCCTACAAGCGGACACCAACATAAAAAATGTTGTATCAGAAGATTTCGACATGATTTTGCTTCCTGGAGGCTGGGAGAACACATACACCCTAGCAGACAACAAAACGGTACAGACCCTTCTTAAAGAGTTTAAAACTAAAGAGAAAATCATCGGAGCTATCTGTGCCGCACCCTATGCACTTAACAAAGCTGGAGTTTTAGGAGATGACTATACCTGCTACCCTAGTGTAGAAGATGAAATAGCTAAAGAGGGTTATAGAGATGACCAAGCTGTAGTTATTGATGGTAACATAATGACCTCACGTGGACCAGGAACAGCTCTTTGTTTTGGACTAGAGATTGTAAAAAAATTTTCAGGAGAAGAGACTTATCTAGCCGTTAAAGAGGGAATGCTTTTAGATTTTTGTGAATAAAAATTATCTAACAAATTCATAAAGGAGACCATAAACTAAACTGTGTAAACCCACCTCAGTAAGTAAAAGTTACTTGGTATATTTTGACATAATTTCGCTAAAAACTAAACAAAATTATATAGAGATTTATTTCATAAACTAGCTATAATAACAGCAGAATATTAGGAGAAAAAAATGGCAAGAAAAAAAGGTCAAACCTACACATCAGAACAAAAGGCAAAAGTAGTCTTAGAACTACTCAAAGAAGAGCAAACAATAGGTGAGTTAGCAACACAATATAAAGTGACACCAAAAACCATACAGAATTGGAAAAAAGAGTTTTTAGCTAATGCTTCAAAAGCATTTGAGACAGATAATAATGTAAAAGAGAATAAAAAGCAAATAGAGACACTAAAAAAAGAGAATGATGCCTTAGCTAAAGCATTAGGGCGAACTACAATAGAGCGAGATTGGGCAGTGGGAAAGCATGTAGCGTAGCGAAATTCCACAGGAACGAGGACAAAAGAGCTTGGACTTATCTGATAAAAAAGAACTTGTCGACTCCAAGCTCACAATACTCTCAAAGACAAGACAAACAAAACTTTTAGGCGTTAATAGAACAACACTCTATTATAAACCTGTACCATTTAGTGCTGAGAAACTTCATCTACTAAACCAAATAGATGAGATATATACTAATAATCCAGATTATGGCTATAGAATGATTTATCAACAACTTAAAGAGGATGGTTGCAATATAGGCAATAACAGAGTATTA
>Ga0256832_1001667_pt1 | contig 15141 bp, 16 predicted proteins | sample 134614metaG_FD_190534 | JGI IMG/M metagenome (GOLD analysis project Ga0256832, IMG submission 190534) | Hydrothermal vent microbial communities from Lau Basin, Pacific Ocean - 134-614 | ecosystem: Environmental > Aquatic > Marine > Hydrothermal vents | place: Pacific Ocean: Lau Basin | collected...
AGGATGACCTGGGTGCGTTCCCCGGGCAGCCAGGGATCCACGTTGGGATTGGCGATGCGCAACTCGCGGAACCCCACGTGGTAACGTCGTGCCACTTCCAGCAGGGTCTCCTCCTGGCGTGTGGCTACGTGCTGCAGCTCACCCACCACGGCCTCGCCGGGGGGTGGCAACAGGAATTCCCGCGCCGTGACGGTGGCCGATACGGACAGCAACCCGACCCACAGAAGGAGCCGGAGCACTGTGGGGATGTGATGGAGGTGCATGATGATTCGTACGGAAGATGACTGAGGCACTGGACTGGCACCACGTGGAGCAGTGGGCTCGCGCGGGGTGGCGGGTCGTCGTCCATGAGGCCGCCGATCCGGCGCGCGGAGGGCTCCATTATGCCTGTATACAGACCCCCGCGGGCCCGCTGTGGTTCGCGTGGCAGGATCGGCTCCTGTGTTTTGCTGGATTTGCCGCCGGCGCCGACGAGTTTCTGGAGGCCCGCGATCTCGCCAAGGATGCCCTCGCGCAGCGGGCGCACGTGGTGCCCGCGGACCTGGTGCCCCCCCGCGGTGCGGTTCACGTGGCCCTGCAGGGCACGGCGTTTCAGTGCCGGACCTGGCGGGCACTGCTGGCGATCCCTGCAGGGCAGACCGTCAGCTATGGGCAGCTGGCCGCCCGAATGAACCGTCCGCGCGCCGCGCGGGCGGTAGGTACGGCGGTGGGCCGCAACCCCGTCGCGCTGTTCGTGCCCTGTCACCGCGTGGTGGGCGCCCGTGATGCCGGGGGTTATCGCTGGGGTCTGGGAGTCAAGCGTGCCTTGCTGGAGTGGGAACGGGGCTTCGCGTGAACGCAACGCCGGCACCCAGAATCGTCAGCGGAGGACAGACCGGGGTGGACCGCGGGGCGCTGGATGCCGCCCTGGCTGCAGGCGTCCCGGCCGGGGGTTGGTGCCCCAAGGGTCGTCGGGCCGAGGACGGCAGGATCCCGCTGCGCTATCCCCTGCGTGAGATGCCCACCGCAGACTATGCGGCGCGTACCCTGCAAAACGTCCTCGACAGCGACGGAACCGTGATCCTCCACTTCGGTGCACTGCGAGGCGGCACGGCCCTCACGGCCCGCTACTGCCGGGAGCATGGCAAGCCATGCCTGCTGATCGATGGTCAGCGGGCGTCGCCCGCCCAGGCCGGAGCCCGTATGGCGGAGTTCGTACGCCGGCATCGGATCCATACCCTCAATGTCGCGGGTCCCCGGGCGAGCAACGCACCCCAGGCCCAGGACTACGCCAGGGCCGCAGTCCGGGAGATGCTGCGCCGTTTGTCCCCGCAGCCGGAAGGCGCCATGGACTGAGCCTGCGGCTCGCTTGCGAGGAACGCCTCTTGGGCCCGCGAATCTAAAGATCGTGGGCGGCGTCTTCAGCCGTCTGAGTCCATTCGGTCTGACGGAACGGGGCACAGGCTCCAAAGGAGGCGAGGATGCTCAACCGCAGACTGTTCTTTCTGTTTCCCGACGTGGAGCACGCCCGGACGGCCATCCGCGAGCTGGAGGCCAGTGGCGTGGGCCGTGCGTCGATCCACGCCGTGGCCGCCGATCCGGCGCGCATCGCAGATCTCCCCGACCCCCGCACCCCCGAGCGCGCCGACGCGCAATGGCGTCTGGAGCACCGGCTCTGGCGCCTGAATCTGGGGGTGTTCTTTGCGGCGCTGGCGGGACTGGCGTTCGCGCTCTGGCTGGAGATCGCCTGGGCGGCCATGCTGGCCCTGGTGCTCATGTTGGTCACGTTCGGCGCCGGGGCCTGGTTCGCGCTGCGGGTCCCCGACGCCCATCTGGACGAGTTCCGCGAGGCGTTGGCCCATGGCGAGATCCTGCTGCTAGTCGATGTGCCACCGGCCCGAGTGCGCGCCATCGAGGCCCTGGTGCACCGGTACCATCCCGAGGCCGCCGAGGCCGGGGTGGGCTGGAGCACCGGCTGAGCCGAGGGTGGGCGGTCGGTCCCATGTGGGCCGGGCGCTCACCCGGCACGCGATAAAGGGGGATGTTTGATCGCAAGCATGGTTTGCTAATATCTGCATCAAATATGATGATACGTGTTTCCACAGATCGCCCCATGCCCTGGACGCGCAAGCTCCGCCAAGGCGGCCTGCCGGCACAGCCGCGGTGCGCTGTCGCAGGGTACGGGTCGGAGGACGGTTTTACATGGCACAGACACCAGGCGAGCCCGGGCTTCCCCCGCAGCGCGGCATTGCACCCAGAGCGGGGACCGGAGCATCCAGCGGGGGCCCCTCCAGCGAGGTCCTCGCCATGGAGCGCTTCGCCGAGTGCTTCGAGCGCAGCGCCCGGCGCTGGGAGATCGTCGTTTATCCCGCCATGTTCGCCTTCGTGCTGCTGGCCGGTTACGGCTTCTATCTCATCTACAGCCTGACCACCGACATCCACATCATGGCGCAGCGGTTCGACCCGCAGATGGGGGCGAACATGCACGAGATGGCCCAGAGCATCAGCGAGCTGTCGAGCTCCATCGACAACATGGCCAAGGACATGCGGACCATGACCGTGGCCATGGAGGAAATGAACGTCAAGATGGACGATCTGAGGCCCATGCGCGAACACATCGCCGCCATGGATGCGAGCATGCGCGCCATGACCGTGGCCATGGACCAGATGCGCGTAGTGGCCGGCAGCGTCGGCTATCAGATCGGGCGGCCCATGTCCATGTTCAACAGCTTCCTCCCATAGGCGCCGGGCGATTGCTGCTGGGGCTCAGCGCGGATCCGGGAACGAGTCGGAATCCGGAAGCTCCTTTTCCATCGCCTGAAGGCCCGCCCGGGCGCACGCCTCGTCCAGGTGGGCCCCCGGCGCGCCGCCCACGCCGATGCCGCCCACCACAGTCTTGCCGATGCGGATGGGCAGCCCGCCCCCCAGGATCAAGATCCGCTCGTTCATGTCCTGCAGGCCCTGGACCTGGGGCTTGTGGGCGATGAGCTCGGCGAGCTCCTGGGTGGGAACCTTGAGGCTGGCGGCGGTGTAGGCCTTGCGTGTGCTGCTGTCCACCGTATGGGGGCCGGCGCCGTCGGCGCGCGCCAGCGCCCGCAGCACCCCTTCGCGGCTGACCACCGCCGCGCTGACCGCATAGCCCTCTTCCTGGCAGTGCACCACGGCTGCATACACCGCGCGCAGCGCCGCCTCCAGATGCAGCGCCGGGGTGTCCTTGCCGGGCTCTTCGGCGCTCAGGTTGCCCAGCGGGATCATCACCGCCAGGGCCGCGATTATGGCTTTGCTTTTCATTGCGTTTCCTCCCTTCGGGATGTGGAGGGCCGCCGCACACCTGTGGCGAGTGGCATGCCCACCAGCCGCGCGATGAACACGGCGATGAACATCTGGCCCACCAGGGTCTCCACGACCACGAGGGAACGGACCGCCGGCGAAGCGGGCGTGATGTCCCCGTAGCCCAGGGTGGTGAGCGTGATGAAGCTGAAGTAGGTCAATTGTCCCACCAGGGCGGAATGGCCTGGATGGTCGAGCGGGGGCATCCGTAGCGAGCCGGGCGCGAGGGTCTCGGCGAGGGCATACAGCTGTGCCCACAGCAGTCCGAGGAGCAGGTACACGCAGATGCCCCCGTAGACCAGGTCCCGTGTGGCCTCGCCTTGGCGCAGGATGAACACCAGCAGGGCAGCGGCCACGGCGCCCAGGAACAGGGCTGCGCAGAGACTCGCCAGGACCTCGAGGCCCTCCCCGGGCCGGACCAGCGCCCCCCACCACGCGGCCAGTGCGGGGCCGAACAGGGCCAGGGCCACCACGCGCCAGCCCCGCTGGCGATACAGCGAGAACACGCCCGCCAGCAACACCAGCGAAAAGAGCAGGCTCACCAGGAGTGCACCCGGCCGGGACCCCGCAAACCCCGCCGCCAGAATGAGACCCAGCAAGGTTGCGAGCAGGGAGGCGAAGCTGAACCACCTGCGGCGGAAGAAGTGCACGGCTTGCCGGTGACGCATCGGTGGTCGGGTGGGCCTCGGTCTGCGTATTGAATCACGGCCTGCAGGTGAAAGACACGCCCGTGGGGCTCGGTTCACCGGTAGGCTCAGGGCAGGGACCGCCATTGGACGCAGGCAGCCCATCCCCTCTTCGGCCCTTTCGTACGGCCCCCGGAAAAAGGATGTTTGCGAGGGTTCGTATACTGGCAGCCGTGCATGCCTCGGACATGAGACCCAAAGACGGCGAGACATGGCCACCCTCTATGATCTTAAACCGCGTTTTCAGGCGCTGCTGCGCCCTTTGGTGCGCAGGCTGGCTGCCTTGGGGGTCACTGCGAACCAAGTGACGGTACTCACCTTGGTGCTTTCACTCTCTTGTGGCCTGCTGTTGGCGTGGCAGGCCGAGCGCTTATTGTGGTGGCTGGTCCTGCCGCCGTTTCTGCTGTTGCGCATGGCGCTCAATGCCATGGACGGCATGCTTGCTCGCGAGCATGGCATGGCGGGCCCCCTTGGGGCGATGCTGAACGAGCTCGGCGACGTAGTGGCCGATGCCGCATTGTACCTGCCGCTTGCCTTGGTTCCCGGCGTCTCCGCCACTGCAGTGGTGCTGGCGGTCCTGGGGGCGGTGCTCACGGAGATGGCCGGCGTAGTGGCGGTGCAGATTGGGGCTTCGCGTCGCTACGACGGCCCCATGGGCAAGTCCGACCGGGCCTTCGCCTTGGGCCTGGCTGCGACACTGCTCGCTTCGGATGCCGTACCAAGGGTATGGATCTCAGGGCTCCTCTGGTTGGTCGTGGTGCTTGCCGGTGTCACTGCCTTCAATCGCGCCAGGCGGGCCTTGCGGGAGATCGGAGCGTGAGCCTGGAACAGGCCACTGCACCGGTGCTCGTTACCCTGGGCGTGGTGCTCGCGGCGCTGCTCGGGGCCCGGTTGTGGCTGTGGCTGCGCGAGGGCCAGCTACCCGAAAGCATCCGTCGGGAACTGGCGCAGCGCATCGCATCGTGGTGGGTCATGGTTGGGGTTTTCTCCGTGGCCCTCCTGCTGTCGCGTACGGCGTTCCTGACGTTTTTCGCGTTCGTGAGCTTTCTAGCACTGAAGGAGTACTTTTCGCTCATTCCTACACGCCGGGCGGACCGGCGGGTCCTGTTTTGGGCCTATCTGGCCGTTCCGGTGCAGTACTACTGGATCGCCGACGGATGGTACGGGATGTTCATCATCTTCATCCCGGTCTATCTGTTTTTGTTCCTGCCTTTCCGCATGGTGCTCACCGGCGAGACGCAGAATTTTCTGCGCTCGGTGGGGACACTGCACTGGGGATTGATGACCACGGTGTTCGCCCTCTCCCACTTGGCTGCGCTGCTCGTGCTGCCCTTGCGCGAGACCTTTCCAGCAGGTCCTGCAGGTCCCGTGTTCTATCTCGTGCTGCTCACTGAACTCAACGACGTGGCACAGTACGTCTGGGGTCGGCTGCTCGGGCGCCGACGCATCGTCCCCAGCGTGAGCCCCAACAAGACCTGGGAGGGATGGATCGGAGGCGTGTTGACGACGGCGGCGTTGGGCGGGGCGCTCGGGCCCTGGCTGACTCCGTTGGGATGGATCGAAGGCCTGTGGGTCGGGTTGGGTGTGGGAGCGGTGGGCTTCGTGGGCGATGTGGTGATGTCGGCGCTGAAGCGTGACCTGGGCGTGAAGGACACGAGCTCCCTGATCCCCGGACATGGAGGCGTGCTCGATCGGCTCGACAGCCTCATTTACACTGCCCCGCTCTTCTATCATTTCCTGCGCTATGTCCATGGAGCCTGATGCCGCCCGGCGTCCGCCCGCGCGTGCATTGCGCTGGGCGTTTTTCGTCCTGCTCGTGCGTCCCTTGGTGCTCCTGATCCTGGGCCTCAACGTACGCCACCGCGAGCGCCTGCCCCGGACCGGGCCCGCAGTGTTGGTGGCCAATCACAACAGCCATCTCGATACCCTGGTGCTCATGTCCCTGTTCCCTTTGCGCCTGCTCCCGAGGATCCGCCCTGTGGCGGCGCTGGACTATTTCCTGCGTACCCGGCCGTTGGCGTGGTTCGCCACGCGCATCATCGGGATCGTGCCCGTGCCCAGGGAGCGGCCGCGCAAGGGCGAGGACCCATTGGCACCCCTGGATGCCGCATTGATGCAGGGCGAGATCCTCATTCTGTTTCCGGAGGGTACGCGCGGCGAGCCGGAGCGCATGGCGGGTTTTCGCAAAGGCGTGGCGCGGCTCGCCGAACGGCATCCGCACGTACCCTTCGTGCCGGTGTTCATGCACGGGTTGGGCAAGGCGCTGCCGCGGGGAGAGGCGATCCTAGTGCCGTTTTTCTGCGATGTATTCGTGGGCGAGGCGTTGTTTTGGAGCGGCGACCGCCGGGGCTTTATGGCACGGCTGACGGCGGCCATGGATGCCCTGGCTGCCGAAGGCCGGTTCCCGCCTTGGGAGTGACAGCCCGACAAGCCATCTGTTCGGCCGTTCGGCCCCTTGTGGCTTCGCCATGTTGCCGATTCATCGGAGGGGCGACTTGGATTATTGGGTCGTGGACGCTTGGCCCCTACGCCCCTCGGGGCAGGGGCGATCGCCTGCCACGCGTTTTTCCGAGGCCGGCGGTATGATCGAGCCGGGGTGTGGCACAACGCCGTGGACGGTGGGATCCCTGCCATGAACGAGGCCATCCAGACGGAGACCCCGGAGCTGCCGTTGGGAGTATACCGCGCCCGTTTCCGGGCGGATGCCGCGCAGCATCTGCCGAAATGGACCGGATCGGCCTGGCGGGGCGTCTTCGGCCGTGCCCTGCGGTGCGCTGTCTGCGTGACCAGGGCCCGTAGCTGCGAAGGGTGTCTCCTCCTTCGGAACTGCCCTTATCCCTATCTGTTCGAGACCCCGCTGCTGGCCGGTTCCGGTGCCCCCACGCCCTATGTCTTGGTCCCGGGAGAAGCCCGGCGGGGCCATGGAGAGGGTCCGGGTGAAACGGTGGCGTTGGGACTCGTGCTGATAGGCGAGCGCGCATTGGGCATGCTCCCTTACGTCATTCATGCCCTGGAGCGCGCCGGTGAGCGGGGGCTTACCACGCGGCGCGTCCACCTGGCGCTGGAAGGGGTGCAGGCGTGGGACAGTGGGGCGGGGGCTTGGCGTCCGATCTACACACCTGGTGCGCCGCTTGCCGGAGCTTCCCCACTGCATGTTGCACCGCCGCCCGTGCCGCGACGGCTGACTGTGCACTTGCTTTCGCCGTTGCGGATGCGCACCCATGGGTGTTTGTTGCGCCCGGAGGCCATGGATTTCGCCCAATTCTTCCGGGCCGTGGCGCGGCGTATCCAGGCCCTGGCTCGCGTGCACGGTGGAGCCGTGGACTCGGCGGTGTATCCCAGGCTCGTGCGCCTGGCAGCGGAGGTGCCCCTGGTTGATCCGCAGCTCGAATGGCGCGACTGGGTGCGGTATTCCTCCCGGCAACGGACCCGCATGCGGATCGGCGGGGTCATCGGCCGATTCCTGGTGGAAGGTGCGAATCTCGCGCCATTCATGCGATCACCCCAAGGCTTGTATATGCAAATGCTAATGATTATCATATGCGACATATTCCGGCTTGCTCTAGTCGGTAGGGCGCCCTGGGCTCGCTGGAGTTGTTTGCGTCGCGTCACGTTTATTGCAGAGGGGGTATCCATGGCTTCACCCAAATCAGACGGCGGCTGCGATGGTTGTTGCGCGCGCTGTCCAAAACGCCTGCGTGCGGGCACAGCGGTTCGCGAAATCTCCATCCGTGTATCGTCCGAGGAACGGGCTGCAGGGGCGCGCAGGCGGCCCTGCAAGGCAGGCACATCGTAGTTTTTCGCCTATGGATGCGAATGCGTCTCATATGCGTCAGTGATGTATGATCGGGAGGATCTTACGATGCGCTTCGGTTTCGTAGGCGGCCGATGCTGTGTGGTCGCCGTGGTGACACTGTCTGGGGTGGCTGGGTGTAACGGGGAGCGCGCCGATGGCCCGCCGCCGGCGGTCACAGCAGAAGCGCTGGGGGAGCAGCTGTTTTTCGACACCTCGCTGTCCGAGCCGCCGGGGCAGTCCTGCGCCAGCTGCCACGAGCCGGGGCATGCCTTCACGGATCCGGACAAGGGGGTGCCCACCTCCGAGGGCGTGCATGCCGACCGCTTCGGTGACCGGAACACACCCACGGCCATGTACGCGGCGTTCAGCCCGGCGTTTCACTTCGACGAGGCCGAGGGGTTGTGGGTCGGAGGCCAGTTCCTCGACGGCCGGGCCGCGACACTCGAGGAACAGGCCAAGGCTCCGTTTCTGAATCCGCTGGAGATGGCCAACCCGGACGTGGAGTCGGTAGTGGAGAAGGTCCGTGCCGCCGTTTACGCCCCGTTGTTCGAAGCGGTCTACGGCCCGAGGGCGCTGGACGATCCGGAGAGGGCCTTCGAGCGGGTCGCCGAAGCCATCGCGGCCTTCGAGCGTACCCGGGTGTTTGCGCCCTTCAGCTCGAAGTACGACGCTTTCCTGCGCGGCGAGGCCCAGCTCACCGAGCAGGAGCTCCGCGGACGGGCGATCTTCGAGCGCCCGGACAAGGGCAACTGCGCGGCCTGCCATCCGAGTCGGCCGGGCCCGGACGGTGCGCCGCCCCTGTTCACGGACTTCACCTACGACAACCTGGGCGTGCCGAAGAATCCTGGCAACCCGTTTTATGAGAACGATCCTGCATTCAACGCCGACGGTGCAGACTACGTGGACCCGGGTCTGGCCGACACGGTGCAAGCCATCCTGGAGCGCGACGGCGCGCTGCCCGAGGGCACCGCGCCAGAGGCCGAGCGCGGCAAGTTCAAGGTCTCGACCCTGCGCAACGTGGCCGTCACCGGCCCCTACATGCATAACGGCGTGTTCACCACCCTGCGCCAGGTGGTGCAGTTCTACAACACGCGCGATCTGCATCCGCAGCGCTGGGGTCCGGCCGAGGTGCCGGAGACCGTGAACGCAGAGGAGCTTGGCGACCTGGGGCTGAGCGACCAGGAGGTGGACGATCTGGTGGCATTCCTCAGGACGCTGACCGATAGGTATACCCCCTGAACATGAAATGTTTGCACCGACATCACCAGTCTGTGGCCGTCGCGAATCGCTCCGGCCGCAGCCCCACAACGCACTGGAGCACACGCATGAAAGGCGACGATCGAGTCATCGAGCGATTGAATCAGCTGTTGGCGGGCGAGCTGACCGCCATGGACCAGTATTTCATCCATTCGCGCATGTACGACGATTGGGGCTTCGACAAGCTCTACGAGCGGACGCGGCACGAGATGCTGGAGGAGCAGGAGCACGCAGACCGGCTGATCCGGCGCATCCTGTTTCTCGATGGGACACCTGACCTCACGCGGCGCGATCCTGTGGCGGTCGGACGAACCATCCCGGAGATGCTGGAAAACGATCTCCAGCTGGAGCGGGCAGTCGTGCAGGCATTGCGCGACGCCATCGCGCTGTGTGAGTCGGTTGGCGATTATTCCAGTCGCGAGATGCTGAAGTCGCTGTTGCACGATACCGAGGAGAACCATGCGTACTGGCTCGAGCGCCAGCTAGGCTTGATCCGCAGAGTGGGCCTGGAGAACTACCTTCAGGCCCAGATGGGCTGACGCGCCTCCGTCGATTCCCGCCTGGCCGTGGCATTCTCCCTGGGGCCAGGGTCGGGCGGGATTTTTCAGTCTATAGGCCCGATCAGCGCAGCGCATCGGGCGGAACGGCCCTCAATGCCGGGTGCGCTTCGGTTACCCAGCCTCTACCCATGGGGTAGCGTGGAAGAACTCACCACAGAGGGCACAAAGATCACGGAGCGTTTGCGAATGGTGCCCAGGGTTTCCCTCCTCCGCTTGCGGGGGAGGGCCAGGGAGGGGGTAAAGGGCACACGCGCCTGCCCCCCTCACCCTAACCCTCTCCCCCTCGGGGGAGAGGGGACAATCAGGACACATCTTCCATGATCATGGGTGTGGCCAACGGTCACATGAAAGTTAGGGGCGGGTTTGAAACCCGCCCCCTACGGTGTACCGTCATCGGCGCCGGCCCAGGGTGCGGGTGTGCCGGCGCGCTGGTACAAGGCGCGGAGCACACCGCGCATGTCTTCGGGCAGCCGCGCCCAGGCCTGGGCGGCGATGGCTTCGGGCAGGCCGAAGCGGGCCTCGGCGACGGCGCCGGTGATGGCGCCCAGGGTGTCGGCGTCGCCGCCAAGGGAGATGGCGTTGCGCACGGCGTCCTCGTAGTCCGAGGCCTCCAGCGCGCAGACGAGGGCCTCCGGCACGGTGCCCTGGCAGGTCTCGTCGAAGGTGTAGGTGGCGCGGATCGCCTCGACGCTGCGCTCCAGGTCGTAGCCGCATAGCTCCGCGATCGTCTCGCGCACCGCTGGGGCGCCGGCACCCTGGCGGAACAGGAAGACGGCCGCTGCTGTGGCGGCGGCGCCTTTGAGCCCCTCCGGGTGGTTGTGCGTCACCGCGGTCACCCGTTGGGCCATCTCCAGGCATTGCTCCAGGCTGTGGGCCAGCAGGCCCGCCGGCGAGACGCGCATGGCCGCACCGTTGCCGAAGCTGCCGTAGGGTGCCGTCTCGTCGGAGAACAGCCATTCGTGGAAATACCCGCCGTAGCCGGCATCCGGGTAGCGGCGGCCCCAGTCCTTGAGGGCTTCCACCGGGTCGCGCCCGTGGAGCAGGGCGTCGGCCACGGCCACCGTGAGCACGCTGTCGTCGGTGAAGAAGGCGTTCTCCGCGAACAGGGGCTGGAAGTCCTTGCGCTTGATGGGGGCGAACTCGTAGACCGAGCCGATGATGTCGCCTGCGATGGCGCCGAGCATAGAGGCGCTCCTTTCGTCAGGTCGGGTTCACGGGCCGCCGTCTTCGGCCGCAGGGGGCGGCAACTCGCCGTCGTCGAGCTCCAGGGCCGGGATGGCGGGCAGCGTGGCGCCGATGAGGCCCCGCATCTCGCCGTACATGCCCACGGTGTGGGTCACCACGCGCTCGATCTGCTTCTCGCGCTCACGCCAGATGCGTTCCATGGCGCGACGCTCGCGGGCGAGCTGGTCCTGCATGGCGGTGAAGGCCTCGACGATGCCCTGCACCCGCTGGCGGAACTGATCGCCGGCGAGGTACTGATAGAGCAGCTCCATCTTCTCCTGCTTGCCCTCGGCTGCGGCATGGGCGAAGGCCACGCGGATGAGCTGCTCGCGCAGGGCCACGGCCAGGGCCGGCCAGGACTTGGGGTCGCAGACCCAGACCCCGTCGATGCGCGCGAAGCCGTGCACGCCGTCGGGCAGGGCCACCGAGACCAGCACGGCAAGGCCCGCGTTGCAGGCGCGCTGGTCGTCTTTGAGCTTCGCCAGCCAGGCGGGCTGCCAGTGCTTGGTGTTCTTGGTCTCCCAGACGATGCGCCCGCAGTCCCGCCCCTGGGTGTCGAACACGGTGTGGATGAGGTCGGCACCGCGCACGCCCTTGGGCACGGGCTCGATGCGGTCGTGGGGGAACTGGCCCCTGAGCCGGCGCTCCAGGTCCAGCTCCAGCACCTCGCCCTGCAGCTCCTGGGAGCCCAGCTCGCTGCGCCGCTTGGCGTCCTCCAGCGCGCGGCGCAGGTCCTCGATCTGCTTCTCCTTCTCCTTGAGCTTGAGGTCCTGTTCCTCGGCGAGCTGCCGGCGCAGGCGTGCCTCGAGCTCGCGACGGGCCTCGGCCTGCTGCTCACGCAGGCGCTGCTCCAATGTTCGGCGCTCCGCGTCCAGGCGGCGTTGGAGCTGCAGCTCCAGGTCGCGTTCCTTCTCGGCGACCTCCTGCTGGCGCTTGCGCAGCGCGAGCTCGGCGGCCTCGGCCTCGCGCGCCTTCTTGCGTTGCGCGGCGAGCTGCTCCTCCAGCATCCGGCGTTCCGCCTCCCAGCGGCTGCGCGCGGCCTCGGCCTCGTGCTTGAGCCGGGACTCGATCTGCGCGCGCAGGCTCGCCTCCAGCTCTTTGCGCAGGCGGCGCTCGGTCTCCTCGCGGATCTGGGCGGACAGGGCCTCGGAGATGGGGATTCGGGTCCCGCAGTTGGGGCAGGTGATGACGGTTTCGGCCACAGGGTGTCCTCGCTCTGTGGTGGGTCGCGTGCGACACAGTGTGCCTGGTGGCACGCCCGGATGGACAGACGGCAAGCTTGCCGGATCAGAACGCCACGATGGGGTCGGACTGCTCGACTACATGGGTGATGCGCTCCCCGTTCCAGTGATAGACCAGGTGCGGGCCCTGCACCGGCAGCGACACGGTCACGGGACGCAGCGCCGCCAGGCAGTCGCCGCCGCGATGGCGTACGCTGCGGTACACGATACCGTAGGCATCCGGGTCCTGCTCGAGCAGCCAGCGTGTGAAACGCTGGGGCCGGGTATAGCACTCGGGATCGTGAAGGTCGTCGAAGGCGGGATCGCGCACGTCGTAGCAGGGTTTGCGCACCTGGCCGATCCACGCCCGCATGTGGAAGTCCTGGGCGGGGACCCCGCGCTCCCGCGCGTGGCGCTCCTTGTGATAGACGGTTTCGTGGATGGCGGTGCGCAGGGTACGGCTGCAGTAGTAGATGCCGATGCGCCCGTCGGAAAAGCGCGTGGGCATGCGGGTGTGGGTGAAGGCGCCCATAACGATGCCGGCGTTCGGGCCATGGACCATGTCACCGGGCCGCACCAGGCGCAGATCGCCGGTTTCCTGTAGGACGCGGGGATCCACGCGGGCGGTGAGCGCCCACAGCGCTCGCTTCTCCGCCTCGTTCAGGTCGAGGCGCTCGAAGAGGTCGATCCTGGGGACCTGGGTGGGGATGATGCGGTATTGGCGGCGCCAGCGGATGCGACGCTGCGGCGGCAGCGGCCAGGGCTCGGTCATGCACCGCCCCGCTCCGCGTCGAGCATCTCGTAGACGTCGGCCAGGGCCTTGAGCTTACCCGTGAGCATGTAGTCCAACGGGGAGCCGGTGCCCCATGGGCGGTACATGGCCTCGGCGGGCAGCCGGCTCGGGTTGCGCAGCCAGGCCGCCTGGCTCTCGGGCGTATAGAGCAGGTTGAGCATGGCGTAGATACCCGCGAGGTAGGCCAGCCGGTCGAGCTCGTCGTCCGAGAGGCTGCGCACGGCGGCGGGCTTGCCGGCGCGCAGGTCGTAGAAGCGCGAGCGGCTGGGATTGCCGAGCAGGCGGCGCGCCTCGTTCACGTTGAGGCCCCACTCCTTCACGATCCGGAAAAAGGCCTTGAGCCCAGCCGCCGCCTGCACGTCGCGCGGCACCTCGGCCAGACCGGCCGCGGACTCTGCCAAGTCGTCGAGAGCAAGCTCCATGCACGGGCCTCCTTGGCCAGTATTGGACGATGTTCAAATTATAGTCCAAATCCGGTTGCACCTGAGAGGGCTTGGCGGAAGATCGCAGGGCGAACGTCGGCCGGTCTTTGCCGCCTCATGCGCCTCCGGGCCAGCGCCAGTTGCGGATCTCTGGCATGTCCTCGCCGTGCTCGGTGATGTAGAGCCGGTGCGCGACCAGTTTCTCGTGCATGGCCTGGTGGATGTGGCCGGCCACGTCGGCTAGGGCCGGCACCCGGTCGGCCACGTCCATGACCAGGTGGAAGCGGTCGAGATCGTTGCGCACCACCATGTCGAAGGGCGTGGTCGTGGTGCCTTCTTCCTTGTAGCCGCGGACATGCAGGTGGGGATGGCAATGGCGCCGGTACATGAGGCGGTGGATCAGCCAGGGATAGCCGTGGAAGGCGAAGATCACGGGAACGTCGGTGCCGAACAGGGCATCGAATTCCCGATCCGGCAGGCCATGCGGATGCTCCTCGTGCGGCTGCAGGGTCATGAGATCGACCACGTTGATGACGCGGATGCGCAGCTCGGGTGCCATCCGGCGCAGCAGATCCACGGCGGCCAGGGCCTCGATGGTCGGCACGTCGCCGCAGCAGGCCATGACCACGTCGGGCCTGCCGCCCTGGTCGTTGCTGGCCCATTCCCAGATGCCGATGCCGGCGGAGCAGTGGGCGATGGCCGCTTCCATGTCCAGCCACTGGGGCTCGGGTTGCTTGCCCGCCACGATCACGTTGACCAGATTGCGCGAGTTGAGGCAGCGGTCGGCCACATAGAGGAGGCAGTTGGCGTCCGGCGGCAGGTAGACCCGCACGATGTCGGCCTTCTTGTTGACCACGTGGTCGATGAAACCGGGATCCTGGTGCGAGAAGCCGTTGTGATCCTGGCGCCACACGTGCGAGGTGAGCAGGATGTTGAGCGAGGCGATGGGCGCACGCCAGGGAATCTCGTTGCACACCTTCAGCCACTTGGCGTGCTGGTTGAACATGGAATCGACGATATGGATGAAGGCCTCGTAGCAGGAGAAGAAGCCATGGCGGCCGGTGAGCAGATAGCCTTCCAGCCAGCCCTGGCAGGTGTGTTCGGAGAGGATCTCCATCACCCGCCCGTCGGGTGACAGGTGCTCGTCGTAGTCGTAGCGCTTCGCCATCCAGGCCCGGTCGGTGACCTCGAACAGGGCCGAGAGCCGGTTGGAGGCGGTCTCGTCCGGCCCCACGACCCGGAAATTGCTGGGATTCAGTCGCATCACGTCGCCCAGGTATTTCCCCAACCGGCGGGTGGCCTCGCCCAGGTGCTGGCCTGGCGCCTCGATGGGCAACGCATAGTCACGATAATCAGGCAGGCGCAGGGGCGTGAGCAGCAGGCCGCCGTTGGCATGGGGGTTGGCACCCATGCGCCGCCCGCCCTCCGGTGCCAGGGCCGTGATGTCCGGCCGCGGGGTTCCGTTTTCGTCGAACAGTTCTTCCGGACGGTAGCCTTTCATCCACTGCTCGAGGATCTTCAGGTGTTCGGGCGTGGTGGCATCCGGTATGGGCACCTGGTGGCTGCGCCAGAAACCTTCGACCTTGAGGCCGTCGACTTCCCTGGGCCCGGTCCAGCCCTTGGGTGTGCGCAGGATGATCATGGGCCAGCGTTCCAGACCGATGAAGCCTGCCTCGCGGGCGCGTTTCTGGATGGTACGGATCTCGCCGATCACCCGGTCCAGGGTCTCGGCGAGCTGATGGTGCACGTCCATGGGTTGGTCGCCCGAGACGACGTAGGGGCGATAGCCGTAGCCTTCGAACAGGCTGACCAGATCTTCCTCGTCGATGCGTGCCAGCACCGTGGGATTGGCGATCTTGTAGCCGTTCAGATGC
>Ga0256832_1001668_pt1 | contig 15138 bp, 12 predicted proteins | sample 134614metaG_FD_190534 | JGI IMG/M metagenome (GOLD analysis project Ga0256832, IMG submission 190534) | Hydrothermal vent microbial communities from Lau Basin, Pacific Ocean - 134-614 | ecosystem: Environmental > Aquatic > Marine > Hydrothermal vents | place: Pacific Ocean: Lau Basin | collected...
CGTCTGCACGCCTGGCGCGCCCGATCGTACCACTTTTCACTCAAAGCGTAGCAACAACTACGCTTTTCCCTCCAAAGTGGCACGCTCGAACACGCCAGACGCACATCCATCCGGTATCTTCATGCAATTTCCGGGTTAACTGCCCTGCGCCTGGGCCATTACTTCCTCGGCGAAATTTTCCACCTTCTTCTCGATGCCCTCGCCCACTTCCAGACGCTCGAAGCCCGTCACCGTGGCGCCGGCTTCCTTGAGCAGTTGCTCCACGGTCTGGTCGGGGTTCTTCACGAAAGGCTGACCGGTGAGGGTGATCTCCTTGAGGAATTTCTTGATACGGCCACCCACCATCTTTTCCACGATCTCCGGCGGCTTGCCGCTCTCGGCGGCCTGGGCGGTGAAGATCTCTTTCTCTTTTTCGATCAGCGCGGGATCCACGTCGTCCTCGGACACACAGGCCGGGTTGCTGGCCGCCACGTGCATGGCGATGTCCTTGGCCAGGGCCTCGTCGCCGCCCTGCAGTTCCACCAGCACGCCGATGCGTCCGCCGTGCAGGTAGCTGCCCAGCACGCCGTCGGTGGTCTTGCACACCACGCGGCGCACATTGATGTTCTCGCCGATCTTGGCGATGAGGTTCTTGGTGGCCTCCGCCACGGTGTCGCCGCTGGCCATGGTCAGGCCCAGCAGGGCGTCGATGTCCGCGGGCATGTTGTCCAGGGCCAGCTGGGCCACTTCGGCGGCGAAATTCTGGAAGTCGTCGCCCTTGGTGACGAAATCGGTCTCGCAGTTCACTTCCACCATCACGGCCTTTTTGCCGTCGTCGCTGGACTTGAAGGCGATGATGCCTTCCGCGGCGGTGCGGCCGGCCTTTTTCTCGGCCTTGGCGGCACCGCTCTTGCGCATCAGTTCGATGGCGGCCTCGATGTCACCGTCGGTCTCCACCAGGGCCTTCTTGCATTCCATCATGCCGGCGCCGGTGCGCTCACGCAGATCTTTTACTAACGCAGCAGTAATTGCCATTGTCGTCATTCCTCACATGTCGTTGATTCGGTGGGCGGCGCAGTTCGCTGCCCTACTTGGCAAAAGATGACCGGCGGTTCGCCCGCCCGGCCATCTTCGCCTTACAGCACCCGCCTTGCTGGGCGCGGGTCTTATCCCGCCGAGGCGGCTTCCGCGGCGGCCGTTTCTTCGTCCGGCACTTCCACGAAGGTATCCTCGCCCTTGGTCTGCAGGGCCGCAGCGCGGCTCTCGACGATGGCATCGGCGAAACCACGCACGTAGAGCTGGATGGCGCGCATGGCGTCGTCATTACCGGGCACGACATAGTCGATACCATCCGGGTTGGTATTGGTGTCCACGATGCCCACCACGGGGATACCCAGCTTCTGCGCCTCGGATACGGCGATCTTCTCGTGGCCCACGTCAATCACCACCACGGCGTCGGGCAGGCCATTCATGTCCTTGATACCGCCCAAGCTGCGCTCCAGTTTTTCCTGCTCGCGGGTGAGCATCAGGGCCTCTTTCTTGCTGAGCTTGGCGAAGCTACCGTCGGCGGCCATGGTCTCCAGCTCCTTGAGGCGCTTGATGGAGCGTTTCACGGTGTTGAAGTTGGTGAGCATGCCGCCCAACCAACGGTGATTCACATAAGGCATACCGGCACGCTCGGCGTGTTCCTTGATGCTGTCGCGGGCGGCGCGCTTGGTGCCCACGAACAGGATGGTGCCCTTTTTGGCCGCCAGGCTGCCGAGGAAATTGGCGGCCTCGTTGTACAGCGGCAGGGTCTTTTCCAGATTGATGATGTGGATCTTGTTGCGTTCCCCGAAGATGAATGGGGCCATCTTGGGATTCCAGAAACGGGTTTGATGGCCGAAATGCACGCCGGCCTCCAGCATTTGACGCATGGTCACTTGAGACATGGTTGTACTCCTTTGTACGGGTTAGACCTCCACGCATCCCATGCACCAACCCTGGCCGGCAATCCCGGCGCGGGCACCCTGGTACACGTGACGATGCGTGTGCGGATTAGGGGAAACGGGCGGCCCCGAGGAGCCATTAACCACAATTTTCCCAGTGATTGCTCTGCATTGCTAAAAGAGCGCGGGCTTTATACCATATGCGGCCTTTTTCAACAATCAGAACGACGATATTTACCCCAAATGCTGGGGTTTTTTTCGCGCCTGAACCAGTGCTGGCTGACAGCAGGAAAACATCATGGGCATCACCCTGAAAACCCCGGAAGACATCGAAAAGATGCGTGTCGCCGGCCGCCTGGCCGCCGAGCAGTTGAAGTTCATCGCCCCCTACGTCAAGCCCGGCGTTACCACCGACGAACTCAACCAGATTCTCCACGACTACACCGTCAACGAGCAGCAGGCCATCCCCGCCCCGCTAAACTACCACGGCTTCCCCAAATCCATCTGCACCTCGGTGAACAACCAGGTCTGCCACGGTATCCCCGGACCGAAGAAGCTCAAAAACGGCGATATCATCAATATCGACGTCACCATCATCAAGGACGGCTACCACGGCGACACCAGCAAGATGTTCTGCGTGGGCAAGCCCAGTATCCTCGCCGAGCGCCTGTGCAGGGTAAGCCACGAATGCCTGAAGATCGGCATCGAGCTGGTGAAACCCGGCATCCACCTGGGTGACATCGGCCACGCCATCCAGCAACACGCCGAGGCCAACCACTTCTCCGTAGTGCGCGAATACTGCGGCCACGGCATCGGCAAGGTGTTCCACGAGGAGCCCCAGGTGCTGCACTACGGCCAGGCCGGTACCGGCATCATGTTAGAGCCGGGCATGACCTTCACCATCGAGCCCATGATCAACGCCGGCAAGCGCCATGTAAAGCTGCTGCCGGACCAATGGACCGTGGTCACCAAGGACCGCAGTCTCTCCGCCCAGTATGAACACACCATTCTGGTCACCGACACCGGCCACGAGGTGCTGACCCTGTTGCCCGGTGATGAGATCTAGCGCACGTTTCCTGTTATGGACTCCGGTGGTTAAATGCCGATACAGCGGGGTAAATCCTTTTCCGTATCTTTAACTATCACCGTCACTTCGGCGAAATCACCGTCATTCCGGCGCAGGCCGGAATGACGGATAAATGAAGTACCGGAATGACGGATTGAAAGAAGCGCCGGAATAACGGGCAAAAGAAACAAATAAATTAAGCAGGTCAAAACTCAACATGAACACCCCCAGCAACACCGCCTGCACCGAGGTCTGTAACTGGCAGGAATTCGACGCCGCCGTGGCACAGACCGACTCGCCGCTCAGCGTGTTTCGCAACCAGCTCAAGGCCTCCAACGAGGCATTAAAAAAGCGCTTCGAAAGCGGTGCGCCCGTGCAAGAGCTGGTGACGCAACGCGCCGAGCTGGTGGACAAGCTGCTCAGCCGCATCTGGCAACAGCGCATCGGCAAGCACGATGACATCGCCCTGGTGGCGGTGGGTGGCTATGGCCGCGGCGAGCTGCACCCCGCCTCGGACATCGACCTGCTGATCCTCATCGCCAACCAAGAGTCCATTCAGGCCCATGCCGAAAACATCGAAGGCTTCCTGTTGTTTCTTTGGGATCTCGGTCTGGAAGTGGGCCACAGCACGCGCACCGTGGACGATTGCATCGAACAGGCCAAAGCCGACATCACCGTGGCCACCAATCTCATGGAGGCCCGCCTGCTGGTGGGTCCGGAAGAGCTGTTTACGCAAATGAAGCAGGCCACCGGCCCGCAGAGTATCTGGCCCAGCCGGGAGTTTTTTCGCGCCAAACGCGAGGAACAGGTGGCACGCCATCACCGTTTCCATGACACCGCCTATAACCTGGAGCCAAACATCAAGGAAAACCCCGGCGGCCTGCGCGACCTGCAGATGATCGGCTGGGTGGCCAAGCGCCACTTTGGTGCCGAAACGCTGCACGACCTGGTAGCGCACGGTTTTCTCACCGAGGACGAATACCACAGCCTCATGGAAGCGCAGAATTTTCTCTGGCGCATCCGCTTCGGCCTGCACACGCTCACCGGGCGACACGAAGACCGCCTGCTATTCGACCTGCAACGCACCCTGGCCAGCCAGTTCGGTTACCAGGACGAAAAGAACCACCTTGCCGTAGAACACTTCATGAAGGACTACTACCGTACGGTACTGGAACTCTCACGGCTCAACGAAATGCTCCTCGACCTGTTCGAGGAAGAGATCCTTTTCGAAGGCAAAAAGGAAGCCCCCACACCCATCAATGATCACTTCCAGTCGCGCCATGGCAAACTGGAAGTACTCGATGACAAAGTATTCCGCAAACAACCCTGGACCCTGCTGGAACTGTTCGTGATCATGGCCCGCGATCCCGAGCTACGCGGGGTCAGCGCCGGCACCATCCGCCTGGTGCGCCAGCATCGTTATCTCATCGACGAAGACTTCCGCAACGACCCGCGCTGCCATCACCTGTTCCTCGAACTGTTCCGCCAGGGCGTGGGCCTCACCCACGAGCTGCGACGCATGAACCGCTACGGCGTACTGGCCGCCTACCTGCCGGTGTACGGCAACATCGTCGGCCAAATGCAGCATGACCTGTTCCACGTCTACACCGTGGACGAACACACCATGTTCGTGGTGCGCAACCTGCGCCGCCTCACCGTGCCGGAGTTTGCCGACGAGTTTCCGCTGAGCACGAAAATCATCAAGGGCATCCAGAAACAGGAAATCCTCACCCTCAGCGCCTTCTTCCACGACATCGGCAAGGGCCGTGGGGGCGACCATTCCAAGTTAGGTGCCATCGACGCCGCCATCTTCTGTCGTAAGCACGGCCTCAGTGAACACGACACCGAGATGATCAAATGGCTGGTGGAAAATCACCTGCTCATGTCAGTCACCGCTCAACGTCAGGACATCAGTGACCCCGACGTAATCAATGAATTTGCCGAGAAAGTAGGCAACCAGAAACGCCTCGATCATCTTTATTTGCTCACCGTGGCCGATATCCGCGCCACCAGCCCCAGCCTGTGGAACTCCTGGAAGGATGCGCTACTGGCGGAGCTGTATCACGCCACATCACGCGCCCTGCGCCACGGCCTGAACACACCAGTGGATCATCACGGACTGGTGGAAGAAACCCAACACCAGGCCCTGGCCCTGCTGCAAGACAGCAAGCTGGACAACGCCGCCATCGAACAACAATGGCAACTGCTGGGACAGGACTATTTTATGCGCCACTCCGCCGACGAAGTGGCCTGGCACACCCGGGGTATTCTGGAACATAGAGACAGTGACGAGCCACTGATCCTGATTCGCGGCGAGAGCCACCGCGGCAGCACAGAGATCTTCGTCTATACCCACGACCGGGATTACCTGTTCGCCACCATCACCGCCGTCCTCGAACAACTGGGCCTGAATATCATCGATGCCCGCATCATCACCTCGGACAACGGCTATGCCCTGGACACCTTTTTGGTGTTAGGCCATGACGATGAGCAAATCACCGACATCCGGCAACAAAATGAAATCTGCCAGCAACTCCATGACAGATTACACAAACCCGAGGCCATTACGCTATCCAGCGTCGCCCTCACCCGACAGCAGAAACACTTCCCCATTACCACTCGGATTCACTTTCGGCACGATGAAAAGCACCAGCGCACACAAATGGAAGTGGTCACCAACGACCGCCCCGGTCTGCTGGCACGCATCGCCCAGGGGCTGCTGGAATGCCATGTCCTGCTGCAAAACGCCAAGATCGCCACTTTCGGTGAGCGTGCGGAGGATATTTTCCTGATTACCGATAATCAACAACAACCTCTCCGTCCTGAGGATGAAGCCTGCCTACTGAAAGCCATCACCCGCCTGCTGGATCAATAGCCGCCCGTTATTCCAGACAATAAGCAGCCGGATCCCGGCCACAGCCTGTCCCGGCGAAGGCCGGGGCCGGAATGACGGAAAAAAACCCCGCGATATTCATTTCTCCAATGTCGCATGACTCACTGTTTTCCCATTGCCTCAATGACTGCCCTAAAACAAGAGACAAGTTATTAAGGGTCTCAAAATTGGTTTATCAGACATCGGTGAACATTAGCCACCTTGGGAAAGCCTGAAGCGACAGTGAGTGGAGGTAAGTTATCACATAGCGCACTAGTACAATGCCAAATACGGTGGGAGCGCCTTTCCAGGCGCGAATCGCGCCTGGAAAGGCGCTCCCACCGGGGGGACGTAACCCTGTAACAATTATTTTGAGACGATTAATAACCGGACGGCAGTGATACCGACTGAAAAACATGGAATTTTCAAACCCCATTTGAAGCCCCTCCTAATCGAAGAAGTTTTGAACGGCCAAATGCCGAAGCACGTTCAGCGATAGGTTGTGGGGCATTTGCAATGAACATCAACCTTTTATTTCACGGTGTTTCTGAGCTAGACTCAGTCTACTTGCAGGCTATCCACGGAAGGCACACGCCCGGCATCCATGAAAAAACACATGCTCCACACCCTGCTCGCGGCACTGGCCGGCATTGTGATGTTTGTCATTATGCTGTTGGTGCTAAACATCCCCGCCCGCATCGCCACCGGCAACCAGGCACAGCTCGCCATCCAGATGCTGGATGCCATGCGTCCTCCCATGCTGGCCATCGAAAAGGCAGAAGCCGGTGATTCATTGAGCAAAGAGAGGGCCACCTTTCAACAGGCGGCGAATACCTTGCGTCAACGCGTCTCCCAGTATCTTGCTCTTGCCCAGTACAACCCTGTACTGCTGGAGCGCGTCAGAAAATTTTCAGACGTTGTCGATAACTGGCTGAACACCGAACAACAATTTTTGGAAAAGAAGCAGGTTGCAGAGAATGCCGCGCATAATCCACAAGTAACACAAAACCTCATGCAGCAATATCAGGCAGCCGTTCAACAATTTCTCCACGCGTTGGACACCCTGGCCCTGGGCGAAAAGCCGATCCACCATGATATCGATCAGGGCCGCTACGCCAATTATGCCCTTCAAGTTATGGTGGTGGCCGTGGTGTTTTATCTACTGGTACTGATTATCATTTTTCAGCAGCGCAACAAAAAGGTCTTACTGGGTTCATTTCAACAGGTGCAGGAGGCTCAACAGAGCCTGGCCAAACGGGAAAAATACCTGGCGCTGACCCTCGACAGCATTGGTGACGGTGTCATCGCCACCGACGCCAGGGGTAACGTCGCTCGTATGAACCCCATTGCCGAGCAACTCACTGGCTGGACCGTGCAGGACGCCATGGGCAAGCCGCTGAAGCATATTTTTCACATCGTCAACGCCTTCAGTCGTGAACCCGTTGCCGACCCCGTGGAAAAGGTCTTGCAGAGTGGTCAGATTGTCGGCCTCGCCAACCATACCCTGCTCGTTGCCAAAGATGGCAGCGAATACCAGATCGCCGACAGCGGCGCCCCCATTTGTGATGATGATGACAATATCCTCGGCGTGATTCTTGTATTCCGTGACGTTACCGAAGAATATCGCCTGCAGGAAGAAATCCGTGCCAGCCGGGATGAACTCGAACAGCGGGTGGCCGAACGCACCAAGGAACTGGAATCTTTCAGTTATGCAGTCTCCCACGACCTGCGTGCGCCTCTGCGCAGCATCAATGGGTTCTCCCAAGTCCTGCAGGATGACTACTACGAACAGCTTGACGACGACGGCAAGGATTACCTGCAACGCATTGCTTCAGCCGCCCTGCACATGGGGGAACTCATCGACGCCATGCTGGTGCTGTCGCAGATCACGCGTAAGAATATCCAGCACAAACCCGTGGATCTCTCCCGGCTTGCCGGTACCATTATCGAAGAATTAGAGAATTGTAACGCAACCCAAAACGTGGACTGGGTCATTAGTCAGGGCCTTCACTGCACGGGTGACCCGGAGCTCATTAAGATCGCGCTGGAAAACCTGTTGAACAATGCCCTGAAGTACAGCAGCAAAAACGACCGCCAGACTCGTATCGAATTCGGCCGCATGGAGAAAGAAGGCCAGCCGGTATTTTTTGTACGAGACAATGGCTGCGGTTTCGACGCCCGCCATGCAAACAGGTTATTCACTCCCTTTCAGCGCCTGCATGGCAAGGAATACGAAGGCACAGGCATCGGCCTGGCCACCGTGCAACGGGTCATCGACCGCCACCATGGGCATATCTGGGCAGAAAGCGAACCCGAGCAGGGCGCCACATTCTATTTCAGCCTGCCTCAATGACCCCGCGACACGGTCGCGCTATAATTTCCGTGCTTGCAACATAGGCGGACATCCATGAATCTCTACTCCCTCATTCTCATCATCATCATCCTCGGCGGCATCGGCCTGAGCATCTGGGGATGGTCCATCCTCAAAAAGTCACGCAGGATGGAACAATGGCCACGCACCCGCGGAAAGATCGAGGTCTTCAACGATAGTTCGAAGGAAAATGACCTGCTGCCGGAAATTATCTTCAGCTACCGGGTCGACGGCAAAACCTACCGCCGCCAGTTCGAATTCCCCGAAGGCACCCATCCTTTGCCCGAGTTTGTCACCTTCTACAAAAACAAATACCCCGTTGGCATCGAAGTAGATGTCTACTACGACCCGCAACACCCGGAAACTGCCACTCTGGAACCCAGCACCCAGGGAGACTGGATGATCCTCGCCATGGGTATCGCCTTTGTAATTGGGGGTGTGGTCAGTTTGATTGTGGGCTACCGATAAAATCAGTCATAAGCATCGCTGTGAAAACTCCACCGGCTGCACTGCTCCCGGCCATCCATGGCCTTCGCAGTATTTGCACGTCCTGTACGTCAAGCCGGTGGCTTCGTGTTACGGCAAAAAGCCGGATTGATCGGCCGTAGGGCCGATTGTCCCCTCTCCCAAGACTGGGTGAGGGTGAGGGTTCAAGTTTCAACCTAGGTGCATGTTCACCCCTAACCCCATCCCTCTCCCCTCAAGGGGAGAGGGTGTAAAAGCGTTGTATGGATGCTTTGTGCTCTTAGTGGGAAGAGTCATATAGATGCTAGGCATTTTGTCTCATTTTGTTGTTCATACTTCGAAGCCCCACAGCGAAACCCAACGCCAGAAAACCTGCAATGAGTACAGCACTAGGGGTGGCGCCTAAATATTCAAACCACTGAGTATAAAAATGAATACCTCCAAATGTAGCGACTGTATTAAACACCCACCTGCGATTATTTTTCCATGACCATATTGCAGTTACTATTAATGCTATGGCCCACAGAACAGCAAAAATACTATCTGAGATAATCACTTCCCTTGTTTCGGATCGCTCACCCCATAACGAACCCACCCAAAAACCGAAATTAACAAGAAACACCCCAGTTCTGGCTGAAGCAAGTGCAATTCTTTCATATTCAACCGAAAGTCTCTTAGATAATTGATAAAGGCCAATTGCCAACAAGCCAAACAAAATAATTGTAATAATCGGCTCTTGGATAACTAAATAGTAACTTGCATGAAAATAGCCTGTTTTTGCGCCGATACTCGCTGATAGCATCAGGGTAGCAAGAACTGCAAGTAGCGTGCTTCTCGCAAACATGCTTGCTATGGCAAATATGGCAGTTACTGTCAGAATCGATGCAAGGCTTCCTTTGAACTCAGTTACGACTCCTCCCCCAGTCATAAGCGCGCCGACCAAAATACAAACATTTGAAAGAGCCTTCCATTGTTCATGTCCACTACGCAATAACGCTAAGCCGACAACAAGGACTAATATCCCAATTGCAAGTGCCGTTGTCGGGGTTGGCACTAAAGCAAGTGCTGCCCCGCTAACCGCTATTACACCAAACCCAATTAAGCTATTAAAAGCAAGGGAGCTTGTAGATTTTGAAGCGAGCTCACTGAGCTTTTCGTATTCAGTTTGAGTAATTTCACCTTCACTTAGTAATTGGTCAATGTCGAGGGTTATTTTCATCATTATTCCTTGAATGCCTGCCGCCGAAATCACTGGTATATTGGTGAAACGTAAGACTTGTGGTATTCGTCACAAGCGAGTGTTGCGAAAATCTGACCGAGCGGAGCTGCCTAGTTATCCGTGACATATTTAGTGTAATCCGTTACTCATCGGGAAACGGATTTCCGTAACTTCCGCCTTATAAAAAATAAAATACTCCTTGGTACCAAACATATTGCCCGCCTCGACCTTGAAAGGAAGGCGATAGCCTTGAACTTCCCGAAATTCTGACAATGTCCCTCCGAAGGGCTGAAGTCGATATTCCTTGTCGGGATTTGCATTACTCCAGCGCAAGAAAAATACTTCAGTCGGACGGCCATCTGGCGCAACCTTCACATTGACAGTTTGTGAAAATACTCCCTTGCTGACAGTTACGCGGACAGTATTTGAATCAATGCCTTCCCAAATGACTCCCGGACCCGGTAGTACTGCAGCAGGCGACCAGAATATAGATTCTGCTACGTGTCGCCCATAAGCAGATCGCGCGTGATTCTGATCACCTCCCAACCGCGCTACGGGTATCAATCCCAGGATGCGGAAACGAGTCCAATTTCCCGAATCCGACCCCGATAATGGCACCAAGCCTGCAAGTTTTAAGCGCCATACGAATCCATTTGGAGACGCAAGTATTTGTTTCGCGTGCATGCTGCGGTAGTCGGGATTATCCCGTGTCCCAAGGCTGAACTGGCCACCCATCTTAATTTCTGCCACTGACAATAGTGGGGTGCCCAGGGTAATTGCAAAATTAAAAAACCTCCGTACTGGTTCTGGCAGATCACCCACCAATTTCGGATCATACTTCAACGGATTTTTTGCTTGCAATCTAGCCAACCTTTCCCATTCAACTTGATCCGTAAACCAATCAAATAACCGTAGACTCGAAAGTGCTGCGAGAGATGCCCCAAAAAGAGCAAAAAATGGATAAATAATCTTCATAGAGGCGGGGTACCTTTACCGGCTATTGTTACATTTGTTACATTCTGCCGCCCAGGTTTTTTGGTAAACGGGGATGAAGGGATTATTATTTAACCATGTCACATCACTGCTGTCCCGTTAACTTGCCTTTTGATTTGGCGAAGCTGTTGAAAAAACGGAAAAACAGCGAGCCATGCGGCACTGGAGACATGAATAGCGCTGGTCTTTTCCCGTCATTCCGGCGAAGGCCGGAACATAAGCGCGTAGCGCGTTGAACGCCCAACGGGCGGCCCGTAGGGTGAGCGCAGCGAATAATCCAGTGATTTCATCAGGTTACTGGATCCCGGCATTCGCCGGGATGACAAATCTGAAGTAAACGGGACAGCAGTGATGTCACATTTCTATGAAGAGTCCACAGGCTGTACTGCTCCCGGCCATACAGCCGGTTGTCCCTTATTATTCCCTGTGGATGCTCCCAAGACTGTGAGTACCCACAGGGCATAAAAGGGTTAGGGTGAGGGTTCACGTTTTAACCTCGGAGCATGTTCACCCCTCGCCTAAAGCGCCGACTGTTGGCACCCCGTGCCTCCCCTCAAGGGGAAAAGGTGTAAAAGCAACGATGCTGCCCAAAGGCGGTGGATTTACTGGTCCCCGATCAAAGACATTAAACACGTGGTCTCCCCCGTTTCACCTGTCCGATCTTTATACCGTATTTATCCTCGATTTCCTGGCGAAATCTATCATCCCACACAGGCTGTCAATAGTGAGCTGCTTTATGCAATAGATGGAGGTCAAATTCACTAAGCTGGTGTTTAAATATTTCCCGGTAATAGATTTTCTGATTTGTGGGAGATGTTTGTAGATATCCCAGATATTTAATCCATGCATCCGGAATCGGCCGGCCGGATTTTGAAAATGATTCTGATATCGAGGCAACGCCACAATCCTGTCAACCATTACGGGCCCGTGACGTTATTTATAATCAGGAGTCGAATGAAATACCAGTCCAGGAGATACACCTGATGAACCCGTTTTTCAAAACCGTTGCCCGGCTCGCGATGCCTGTTCTTTTCCTGCTCGGTGGCCTGGTGCTGGCCGGTGAGCTAACCGGGGCATCCCGGATCGAAATCATTTCGCCCATGCCGGGGCAGAAGATCATCGCCGGACAGCGATTGACGTTCAGGGCAAAGGTGGATCCGGTGTCTCAACCCAGGGATGCCATGCTGATGGCCCCGCTCGACAGCGGCTTTCAGCCGATCAAATTCAGGGGGCCGCCCTACGAGGCAACCATCCTCATCCCCAACGATTGGGCGGGTCATCAGGAGCTATTCTTCGTCGTCAAGGATAGTTCGGGCAAGATGGTGGGGGCGCGCAGCATAGCGTTGCAGATCCACAATCCGGGCCGGCCGCTGCGACTGGAAGTGATTACGGGTGCGGCCGATTTCGATCTCGACTGGTCAGTGCCGCACCAGCAGCAGATTACCGTGATGGCTTACTTTGACGGTGATCGCCATCGCACTTTGAAACGGGACGAACCTGACATCCGTTACCGCTCCCTTGATGCCAGCATTGCCACCGTGGACGCAAGCGGGCTTATCAAGGCGAAGGCACCGGGCCTGACGCTGGTCGAAGTCGAATTTCGTGGTGTCCGTACCTGGATCCCGGTAGATGTTCACCAGGGGCGCAAGCCGACACCGCCCGTTGACCTGGCGGCCCGGCTGAAATTTCATGCCGGTGATATCCGGTCCGTTTCTGCCTATGGCAACTATGCGCAGACGGTAACCGTCACCAACATTTCGGACACGCCGCTGCGCTCGCCGCTGTTTCTGGTGCTGAGCGGTTTGCCCGAAGGGATTCGTCTCGAAAACAAATGCAAGACCCGCAGCATTTCACCACCCGGAAATCACTGTGTCCGCCTGGCGCGGAACGATGCCAGGAGCCATCTCCTGTTGCCAGGCGAAAGCCTGTCCGTCCGGCTCGAATTTTTCAACTGGCACAAGGTCCCGATTCGCTATGTACCGCATTTCTATCTGGCGCGGTTTCCCTGAGTTTATTAATCGTCTCAAAATAATTGCTACAGAGTTGTTTCCCCGTGTGGGAGCGCCTTTCCAGGCGCGATTCGTGCCTGGAAAGGCGCTCCCACAGTGTTTGCTATTGTGTGAGTCACTATGGATAACCTGCGATCACTCACTACACCTTCAGGTATTCCTAAGGGAATGAATACCCATCGCTGTCTGTTCAACCAATTGTGAGACCCATAATATGTGAATGCCTTGGCAAGATGGCCGGCCCGGAATCACCTACCGTTCCCGAAAGGCACACAGTTGGCAATGAATTCTGGCCAATTGGAAATTGTGACGAACCTTATGTAAAGGTAGTGTAAATATTTTTTCGCACATTTAATCGGCAGTGCTCCCTGGGTGAGCAGAATGTTGCCGCTCCAGTGATTGCTTCTCTATTGCTTCCATGGATAGGTAACAACGCGTTTTACCGCCTGAGAGAAATCACCTTTTTGTGCGTTTTATTCATCTCGTTGCCTTCCAGACTTTAAAAGGGACCCACACAACAACGCGTAACAATAAATAAATTAGAGTGACGGGAAAAAATATAATGGCAAGAATTAGCCATACCTTTTCCAGCGGCCTTGCTTCAGTAACGGCCTGGTCATCCTCTTCACGCCATTCCTCGCCTTCATAGAACAGCTTTCCACCGAACAGATCCTTTACCCTTACCAGCGCAGAAAACACTGAATCAGGAATATTTCCTTCGCAGCGAATCTCATGAGCGGAGTCATCGTAGAAAATAATGAATTCGTGTTCCACAGATTTATTGGAACCGTTCCCGTCGGCGGTATCCGTTTCCTTTCGAAACTCAGCACATGCCTCTTCATAATGTTCAGGCACTCGAATTGAAATAACCTGGCTCATGTGTCTGCTTTCACTGCTGTTCCGTTGACTTCAGATTCGCCATCCAGCGAACGACTCCATGGATGGAAGAGGTAGATAGACGCAGGATGCAAAAACCGAGGCCGGGATCCACTCACTCATTGACACCACGGAGTTCCGGCCGCAACCCTTCCCGGCCAGAGCCAGAGTGACCAATCTGAAGCTAGCGGGACAATAATGATGTTTCAATCTCTACACCTTCTTCTTTAAGCATGCTCTCCAGCTCCTGAAAACCTTCCAGCTCCATAAGCAATCTGCCTTTTTCAGTTTTTGCGATATCTGCCCAATGCTTATCCTCCAATGCGCCTACCATCGCATAAAGAAAATTCAGGCTTGGCTTGATGCTGCATTCCTCACGTAACTTTAGGAACGCTCGTATTGGGCCCATGGCTTCAAGATCACTTCTTGTTTTGATACCTATTTCATTGAGGCATCTTTCGGATTTCGGCCCCAATCCCTTGAGCTTGCTTAGATCACCCATTTTTCGATTCCTGAAGCATAACGAGACTGTCGAAAAACCCTGTCCTTATGGTGTCGCACGCGAGATTTCGTCGATTGTGTTTTGTTATCCATTTTGAAAGCGCCGATTCACCGTATCTTTGTATATTTATGGTTCCTATTCATGCTTACTCACTCTTTCGGGTCGCATTTCATCCATATCCCTATCCATAGCGGTGAATCTTCAGCATGTTCTGTAATGCCATCATCAGCTTCCATTGCCCATCCACCTTGCGCCTGCCACGGTAGCTGAACCGTTTTATCCCGATAGTATCCGTGATGTGGCCAAATACCGGTTCCACTGTGCCAAGGCGTTGACTAAAGATATGGCGGCCCTTCAGGCCATCTATTTTTCGCTTCATGCGCTCAATAACACTTTCCTTTCGCTCTGCCCTGATGTCCGGCGCCACGTTGATCTGACGGGATGTTTTCTGCTGTTCATTTCTCAGGCGGCGTTTGCGCATGCCGCAGTTTGCACAGTCCTTTTCGTATGCCTGAAACTGCATGAACCAGTAGTGGCCGATGCGGGCGCGTCTGGCTTTCAACCACAGGGCTTTTCCTGCCGGGCAGCCGCAGGTGTCTTTGTTTCGGTCGATGCTGAATTCAGTCCGGGTAAAACGGCTCTTTTCCTTTCGCTTGTTCCTTTCCTTTGTAGCCCTGTGCTCCTTGAAGCGCGGGTCGCGTGTCCGAAAGCCGGTGTCAGCAATGTAGGGATCGATTTTTTCGTCTTCCAGATACTTCAGTGTCGTTTCATTGTGGTAGCCTGCATCGGCAGTAATTTCCGTTTTCTTCAGCATACGCTGTGTCTGCTTACTGCCGCTCCGGAAGGTCTTTCTGATGC
>Ga0256832_1001669_pt1 | contig 15137 bp, 10 predicted proteins | sample 134614metaG_FD_190534 | JGI IMG/M metagenome (GOLD analysis project Ga0256832, IMG submission 190534) | Hydrothermal vent microbial communities from Lau Basin, Pacific Ocean - 134-614 | ecosystem: Environmental > Aquatic > Marine > Hydrothermal vents | place: Pacific Ocean: Lau Basin | collected...
TGCGGCGGCAAAGCCACCCCGACTCAAGCCCCCGCAGCAGAACAGCCCAAGGCCGAACAGCCGCAGGCTGAACAACCCAAAGCGGAAGAGCCCAAGCAGGAAGCCCCTTCGGCCGAAAAGGTGACCCTGCGCGTCTGGACGCACCAGAACAATGCGTTCAACAAGGGGTATCAGGCCCTGGCCGACAAATACATGGCCGAGCATCCCAACGTGGAAATCACCTTCGAGACCTTCGACTACGACACCTACATCCAGACCCTGCAGACGGCCATGCCCGCTGGCACGGAGGCGGACGTGCTGCAAATGTTCGGCTCCTGGGTCTGCTCCTATGCGGAAGGCGACAACCTGGACACCGTCCCTGAAAGCGTCATCAGCCTGGATGATGCCCAGGCCAGGATCATGGCCGCACCCATCGGCGGCTACATCTGCGATGGGAAACTCTACGGCATCCCCCAGGAATTCAACATCGAATATGGCGCAGTGCTGGTCAACACCCAGTTGGCCGACGAAAAGGGCGCCACAGGCTACAAGGACGGCTGGGCCAATTGGGATGAATTCATCCAGGACGCCAAGAAACTGGTGGAGACCCAGGACGGGGTCATGACCCGGGCTGGCTTCAACTTCACCTCGGCTGACGGCATCGCCACCATGTTCCACTCCCTCATCCTCCAGTACGGCGGCCAATACCTGCAGGATGGCCAATACAAGGTGACCACGCCCGAAGGCCAGAAAACCCTGGCCTTGATGAAGCGATTCATCGATGAGGGCCTGGTGGACCCCGTGCTGTTCAATGACGAAGAGAACTGGGTGGGCGATTCCTACTTCGAGGGCGCCTCGGCCATCGGTCTGGTCGGGCCTTGGGTTATTCCCGAATACAGCGGCGACTATCCCGACATGGTGAAAGTCACCCAATATGTGCGATTGCCCAGCGTGGGCGAAAAGCCTGTCTTCGCCGCAGCCTCGGGCTGGGGTCTCACCGTCTCCGCCAACAGCAAGGCCAAAGACGTGGCCTGGGACTTCGTCAAGTTCGTGACCTTGAACGCGGACAACGCCACGGAATGGAACCTGGCCTCGGGCACCCTGCCCGCGCTCAAGGACAACGTCAGCGGCGACAACGCCAGGAAACTGGTGGAACAATTCCCTTACTTCGAGCCCTTCCTGGGCCTGCTGCAATACGGCCAGTTCGAAGGTCACTTCCCCGACCGCGATTTCGTGTGGTATGAGGTCACCTACCCCGAGGTGTTGAACTTCCTGCAGGGCAACGCCACCGCGGACGGGACCCTGAAGAACATCGAAGACGCGGTGAACGGCTCCTTCTGATCGCACGCACCCCGCGGGCGGTGGGAGACGCGACGACCTCCCATCGCCCGCGACGGCGATGCCTCACGTCAAGGCGCCAAGGCCGGTAAGCAGGTTTGCAGGTCGCAAGTGGCAAGTGGCAGGTGGAGAGAATGCAGATTGACGCAGATGCGCCGCAGATTTCCACTGATTACTGATCACTGATTACTGATTACTGAACACACCCATGTCCCCATCACTACCTCAATTACGCGGCCTATTCACCGGGCGTGATCGTTCCATCAAAATCTTCCTGGCGGTCACGGTCATCCCGATGCTCCTCTACATGGCCTTCTGGACCCTGTTCCCATTGCTTTGGGGCTTTGCGCTGGCCTTCTTCGAATACAGCCCCCGTCGCGCGGGCGGCCCCATCCTGGGCCTGGGCGGCGCCAATCCCTATGTGGGGCTCGCCCACTTCCAGGCCATGCTCAATTTCTCCAGCGACGCGCCCAAGCATGTCCGGCAATTCCACACCGCGCTCAAGGTGACCATTATTTTCGCCATGTTGGTGGTCCCCTTGAACCTGAGCATCACCCTGCCCCTGGCCGTGCTCATCGAATCCATCCACCAACGCCTGAAGCCCCTCTTCCGCACCACCTTCTTCCTGCCCGTGCTCGCGCCCGCGGTGGGCGTGGCCATCATGTGGGGCTTCATCTTCCATCCCCAACGGGGCTTGCTGAACGCCATCCTGGGCAAACTGGCCGGGCATCTCGTGGCCATCAACTGGCTGGGCGACCCCAAACTCACGGTGTTTGGCGTCCCCGTGGCCCTGTTCGCGGTCATTGTCGCCTACATCTGGCAGGATATGGGCTACAACCTGGTCATCTTCATCGCCGCGCTCCAGAGCATCCCCCCCAACCTGAAAGAAGCCGCCCGCATCGACGGCGCCAACGCCTGGCAAATGTTTTGGAAGGTCACCATCCCCCTGCTCATGCCCACCATCTTGTTGGCCTCGGTCCTGACCATGATCTCCGCGTTCCAGGTGTTCGACATTATCCAGGTCATGACCGACGGCGGCCCCCGCGGCCAAACCCAAGTCTTGCTGCTGCACATCTATAACTACGCGTTCCGTTATCAGAAGATGGGCTGGGCCGCGGCCGTAGCTCTGATCTTCTTCCTGCTTGTCCTGGCCATCTCCATTATCCAAAGTCGTTTCCTGCGCACCCAGTGGGAGTACTGACCCATGACAGCGACCGTCCATCCCCAGGCCCGACGCGGCTTCCGTTTCCGTTACGCTTACCTCCTGCTCATCCCCCTGGCTCTCATCGACCTGATTCCTTTCGTGTGGATGATCCTGGGCGCGTTCAAAACCGGCGCGGAGATCCGTCACATCCCCCCCACCTTCTTCCCCCACACCTTCACCCTGGACAACTTCCGCACCGTCCTCCATGATCCCCACCTCCCCCTGCCCCTTTTCTACCGCAACTCCGCCATTATTGCCTTTGCCAACGTAGCCCAGGTCCTCTTCACCAGTTCCCTCTTTGGCTACATCTTCGCCAAATATCAATTCCGCGGGAGCCGCGTCCTTTTCTGGTTCATCCTGGGCACCATGATCATCCCCTCTCAGATCACCATGATCCCAGGCTACCTCATCCTGGCCAGGCTGGGCCTCATCAACAATCTCCTGGGCCTGATCATTCCTTCCGCCATCGACGCCTTTGGTATCTTCCTCTTCCGCCAGTTCTCCTACGGCATTCCCAACGAACTCATCGAAGCCGCGCGGGTGGATGGCGCGTCCGAGTTCCAGATCTACTGGAAGATTGTGCTACCCCAGCTCAAGCCCGCGTTGGCCACCCTGGGCCTGCTCACCTTCATGTTCAACTGGAACGCCTACCTCTGGCCCCTCATCGTCTTGACCGAGCAAAAGGTCCGCACCCTGCCCATCATCCTAACCTGGTACTCCACCCGCATGGGCAACAAATACAACTTGACCATGGCCGCCGCGGTCCTGGTCATCATGCCCGTGCTCATCGCCTTCGCCGCAGTGCAACGCTGGATTGTGGAAGGCATCACCCTTACGGGTATTAAAGGGTAGGAGGAAAGTTATCAGTTATCAGTGATCAGTAATCAGTAGGTTTGATACTACGAAGAGCGGCGTTTCATTGTTTGGTATTGGATAATTGGTATTGGGTATTTGAATCGTCCGGAAACGGGGAATATCCAATATCCAATTTCATCGGTAAACGAGGTTATCGCCATGACCAAGATCGCATTCATCGGCGCGGGAAGCCTGGAGTTCACCTTCGAGCTGACCCGCGACATCCTTACCTTTCCCTTGCTCCAGGACGCAACCCTGGCCCTCATGGATATCAACGCCGAACGGCTGGCCTGGGCCAAGCAAGGCGTAGAAAAGATCGTCGCCGCGGGCAACTATCCTGCCAAGGTGGAGGCCACCCTGGACCGGGCCGAAGCCCTAAAGGACGCGGACGTGGTCCTCACCACCATCCTGGCTGGTTCCACCGAAGTGTGGCGGCACGACATCGAGATTCCAAAGAAATATGGCGTGGACATCTGCGTGGGCGACACCCGCGGGCCCAGCGGCATCTTCCGCTTCCTGCGCACCATCAACCCCATGATGGAAATCGTGCGGGACATGGAGCGCTATTGCCCCGACGCGGTGCTCCTCAACTACACCAACCCCATGGCCATGCTGGTCTCCGCCATCCAGAAACAATCGGACATCTCGGTCACGGGGCTGTGCCATTCGGTGCAGGGCACGGCCATGATGCTGGCCCGCTGGATCGGCGCGCCCTTTGAGGAAATCGACTATCTGTGCGCGGGCATCAACCACATGGCCTGGTATCTGGAATTCAAATGGAAGGGTGAGGACGCCTACCCCCTCATCTACAAAGCGGTCACCGAACGCCCCGAGATTTACCAGGAAGAGATCGTCCGCAACGAAATGTTCCTGGCCCTGGGCTACTATGTCACCGAATCCAGCGGCCACAACTCGGAATACAACTGGTGGTTCCGCAAGCGCCAGGACCTCATCGAGAAGTACTGTCTGCCCGGCACCGGATGGAATCCGGGCGAATACGCCTACATCCTCAAAGAATACCAGCGCCGCGAAAAGACCTGGAAGGATGAGATCCGGGCCTGGCTGAAGAAACCCTTCACGCCCGAGGACTTGCAGCGCGGACACGAATATGCGGCCTACATCATCAACGCCCTGCAGGGGGGCGAACCCTTCAAATTCAACGGCAACGTGCCCAACACCGGGCTGATCACGAACCTGCCCCAGGGCGCGTGCGTGGAAGTGCCGGTCTGGGTGGACCGTTCAGGCTTCCAGCCTCTCTACGTGGGCGCCCTGCCCGATGAAGTCGCGATCATGACGCATCTTTCCAGCAGCATCGAAGAACTGGCCATCCGCGCCTCCATGGAAGGCGATCCCACCCTGGTCTACAAAGCCATCATCCACGACCCTCTCACCGCGTCCGTCCTCTCCTTGCGGGAGATTCGCGACATGGTCAACGAACTCTTTGAGGTGCACAAGGACTACCTGCCTCAGTTCAAGGTGCACCGGGTGTGAAGCAGACGCCACGACCGCGGCCCGCCAGTACGAGCGCAAATGGGAACGCAGATGCACGCAGATGCCACGCAGATTTCCACAGATAATTCAAACTGCTTACTGCTTACTGATCACTGATGACTGACCACTGGCTCCCCCGCCACCATCCCCCCGATCATCTTCAATCCCAATCCTGATCCTAATCCCACCACCCCATGCCCTCATCCCTCCTCACCTATCTGCGCACGGCCCTCCTGCTAACCGGTTTCTTCCTCCTCGCCGCGTGCCTGCCCGCGCCCCCTCCTCCCACCGAACCAGCCCCTATGCCCACGCGAACCCCCACACCTTCCCCCACCTGGTGGCGGCCCCAGCCTGGCCTGCGCTGGCAATGGCAACTTTCGGGCAAGCTGAACCTGGACCTGCAGGTGGATGCGATAGATATTGACCTGCAGGTGGGCAAGTCGGTAGTGGATTACTACCACGGCCAGGGAACGAAAGTCATCTGCTACATCAGCGTCGGCTCCTACGAAAACTGGCGGCCCGACGCCGACCAATTCCCTCCAGAAGTCATTGGCAAGGATTACGAAGGCTGGAGCGGAGAGAAATGGCTGGATATCCGCCGCATCGACCTCCTCGCGCCCATCATGCTGACCCGTTTGGACCTGTGCGCAGAAAAGGGCTTCGACGCAGTGGAGCCCGACAATATGGACATCCACCAGGAAGACACGGGCTTCCCCCTCACCTACGAAGACCAGTTGCGCTATGTGCAATGGCTGGCCGAAGAAGCCCACCAGCGGGGGTTGGCCATCGGCCAGAAAAATGCCCCCGACATGACCCGCGACCTGGTGGACCTCCTTGATTTTGCCATCCTGGAGGACGCGTTTTACTATGGCTGGGCTCAGGAACTGAAACCCTACACCGACGCGGGCAAGGCCGTCTTCGACGCGGAATACACGGACCTCCCGGGCGACTTCCAAAAAGCCTGTCGCGAATCGAAGAAACTCCGCTTCAGCACCATCCTCAAACACCGCGACCTGGACGCCTGGGTGCAATTCTGTGAGGAATGAATCAAAGTAATCAGTAATCAGTGATGGCTTTCCTGAAAAAAGGCCACGAAGGAGCGAAGGGGCAAATATAGGATTTTCTTCGTCTCTTCATTCCTTCGGGCCTTCGTGGCAAGACGTTTTGCGGGATACCTGTATAGTTACAAAAAGACCAGCATTCAATATCATTCCACTCCCACTCCCACCCCACTCCCAAACCATGTACGACCTTCTGGTTGCTGGTGAGATCAACCCCGACCTCATCCTCTCGGGCGACGTCAGCCCTGCGTTCGGCCAGGCTGAAAAACTGGTGGAGGACGCCACCCTGACCGTGGGCTCCTCGTCGGTCATTGTCGCTTGCGGTGCGGCCCGTCTGGGCCTGCGAGTGACGTTCATCGGCCTCTGCGGTGATGATCTGTTCGGGCGATTCATGCTGGCCGAGATGCAGCGCCGCGGGGTGGACACAAGTCATGTCATCGTGCGGAAGGATGGCCGCACGGGCCTCAGCGTCATCCTCAGCCGGGGCGACGACCGGGCCATCCTCACCTTCCCTGGTCTTATCTCCGCCCTGCGAGGGGATGACATCCCAGACGCATTGCTGGCCCGAAGCCGCCATCTCCACATCGCCTCCTACTTCCTGCAGACCGCACTCCAGCCCGACCTGCCCGCACTCTTTCAGCGCGCCCATACCCTGGGCCTCACCACCTCCCTGGACCCCAACTACGATCCCTCCGGTCGCTGGGACGGCTTCGACCAGCTCCTCCCCCACACCGATATCCTCCTCCCCAACGAGCAAGAAGCCCTGGCCCTGACCCAGGCGCCTTCGGTGGAGGACGCGGCCCGGCGTCTGGCCCGTCGCGCGGGGCTGATCGCGGTCAAACTGGGCGCTGCGGGCGCGTTGGCCGCCCGCGGCGACGAGCTGGTCCGGGCGCCTGCCATGCCCGTGCAGGTGGCCGACGCCGTAGGCGCGGGGGATAGCTTCGATGCGGGCTTTCTTTACGGCTTCTTGCATGGCTGGCCCCTGCCCAAAACCCTGCGCCTGGCAGCGGTCTGCGGCGCGCTTTCCACCCGCCAAGCGGGCGGCGTCGCAGCCCAACCCACGCTAGAAGAGGCCCTGGCGCACATGGAAGCCGCGAACGCCGCATCGGAAGTTGAAATTCGCCGCAGATAGCGCGGATGAAGCAGATTTTCGCGGATTTTCTCCGTAAAAATCCGTGTTGATCCGTCGCATCAGCGGCATCCGCGGCGAATTGGAACGCCCGTCATCCATAATATCGCATTGAATCGGCGATAAGTCCATAACAGGCTCTACCCAAATGACCATCCTTCTGGATAACATCCTTCTCGCCCAAAAACAAGGCGAGGCCCGCGGCCTCCCCTCCATCTGCTCCGCCCATCCCTGGGTGCTGAAAGCCGCCATGCGCTCAGGCGCGGCCCATCTCCTCATCGAATCCACCTGCAACCAGGTTAACCAGCACGGCGGCTACACGGGCATGACTCCCGCAGCCTTCGCTGCCTACGTGCAGGACCTGGCCCGGGAGAACGGGTATCCCCCCGACCGCATCCTCCTGGGCGGCGACCACCTGGGCCCCAACGTCTGGCAACACGAGCCCGCGGCCAGCGCCATGGCCAAGGCTGAGCAACTGGTGCGGGATTACGTGGACGCAGGGTACAGCAAAATCCACCTGGATTGCAGCATGAAGCTGGGCGATGACCCCGAAGGCCCGTTGAATGTCGAGGTCGCGGCCCAACGCGCGGCGCGGCTGGCCCGCGCGGCCGAAGAGGCTGCAGCCCGGATCGGGCGCAACCAGGCCCTGCGCTACGTCATCGGCACCGAAGTGCCCGTACCCGGCGGCGCCACCGAACATGAGGGAGGCGTGGCCGTCACCCATCCAGCCGACGCGCGCCAGACCATCGAGGCGACGCGGGACGCTTTTCGGCGTCTGGGCCTGGATGAGGCGTGGGAGCGGGTGGCGGCGCTGGTGGTGCAGCCGGGCGTGGAATTCGGCGACGACTTCATCCTGGACTACGACCCTGCCGCGGCCGCGGACCTGGCCCGCTTCATCGAACCCTATCCCTTCGTCTACGAAGCTCACTCCACCGACTATCAGACCCCCGAGGCCCTGGCCGCCTTGGTGCGGGACCACTTCGCCATCCTCAAGGTCGGCCCTGCCCTCACCTTCGCCTTCCGCGAGGGCGTCTTCGCCCTGGCCATGATGGAAGATGAACTCATCCCGGTGGACCGGCGCTCTCGAATCATCCAGGTTTTGGATGAGGTCATGGTGGCTCATCCCCGATACTGGCAGACGTACTACCAGGGCGACGCACATACCCAGTCCCTCAAGCGCAAATACAGCTTCAGCGACCGCATCCGCTACTACTGGCCTCAACCCCAGGTGCGGCGGGCTCTGAGGGTGCTTTTTAGCAATCTGGCCCAGACCGCCATCCCGCTGGGATTGATCAGCCAGTTTTTGCCGCAGCAATTCGCGAAAATCCGGCAGGGCCGCCTGCAACCAAAGTCGGAGGCCATGCTGCTAGATAAAATCCTGGATGCGCTGCGTGTGTATTTTGACGCGTGTCAAGTTGACGCAAATTCTTAGACAGTAGCCATGACCACACAGGGGGGTAAGTCTCTGTTTTGTCACGTCCCCGCCTGCACCACACACGGCCCGGGATAATTCCCCATCATGTCCACTGCATCGCCGTGATAACCTCATAAGGCCGGGACAATGGCGGATTTGTAAAGATAATAACCCGGCGGAATGAACCATGCCCAGAATAGGCGTTTCGAGCGACAACGCGCTGATAGCAAATTATACTCACGGATGATGCACGAAGGCGTGCGTCTGAAGAAAGCCCTGGATGACGTCGGGATCGTCGGAGACGGGGAGGCCGCTGGGCACGCGTTCGGGAATGGTCTTGCTCAACTCTTTGGCTGCCGGATCGGTGAGCGCATCTAGAAAGGCCAGCAAGTCGCGGATTTCTGCATCTGTGAGATCGGCGGGGACTTGCAGCATTGGATCGAGGCGATCCAGCATGGCCCGATTGAGGCTTTCGCTGATCCAGGTGCGCTGGCGCACTTCGGGCGGCAGGTGCATGACGTCGTAGTTGGCCAGGGCTGCGGCCGGATCGATATGATGACGAATGACATTTTCCAAATTATCGTATGCGCCGTTGTGAAGATAGGGGCCGGTGAGCGTTACATTGCGCAGGGAGGGCGTGCGAAAGCCGAAGATGTCTTCGTCTCGCCGGGTGATGAGGGAACGCCCATAATCGCGATGTTCGATGGCGGGCTGCTTGCCCGGCCCGATCTGCGGCGCGGCGATGTTGTGCATTTGCTGATCGGTGAACAGATTGCCGCTGTGACAGGCGCTGCAGCGGGCGCGGCCGAAGAAGAGCAATGCGCCCCGTTTGGCTTCGGGGGAAAGCGCGCGTTCATTTCCCGCCAGATAGCGATCCCACGGGCTGCCCGTGAATGTGTAGGCGTCGATCTGAAAAGCGGCGATGGCGTTGACCAAATGCTGGGGGCCCATCTCGTCCACAGGGGTGTCGGGATAGGCTTTTTGCAACAGATCGATGTATTCGGGAATGGCGACGATACGGCGCCACAGCCCGTTCCAGATGGCGGGAATGTCATTGTCTTGAAATTTGGCTATCTCGTTCTCCCGTCCGAAGATGTCCACGTCACCCGGCGATTCCCGCATGGGATCGCCTTTGAAGCCGCGCATTTCGGCCCGGGCCGAGGGCGGGAAGAGCGCCTGCACGGCCACCACGTTTTCGAGATCGGAGGGTAGCGTCACCGGCCCCTGGCTGGTGCGGGCGATGAGCGTCCCATCTTCCAGCTTCTCCACCCGGGCGTCCCAAAACATGGTGCGCCATTCGGGCTGGCCCAGATTGAAGAGCGCGGGCGTGTTGCGGGCGATGAGGGGCTTGAGCGGGCCCAGATGACGATCTGGCGCCACGCCCGTTCCTCCCGTGCCAATGGGCAAGGGCAGATGATCCACTGTGGCGACCAAAGGCTGATGACAGGTGGCGCAAGATGTGTCGCGGTTACCGCTGAGCTCTTTATCGAAGAAGAGATATTGTCCCAGACGCAGCTTGGCGGGCGAGACTTCGGGAGCGGGCTGCAAGGGTGAGAGGTGATTGTCCTGGATGACCGTTTGCAGGCGGGCGTCCAGTTGAGCAGGGCTGTGAGAGGCACAAGCGCCGTTCAGAAGTGGAAAAAGTAGAATCAGAAAGAAAATCCTGCGCATGAAAGGAAGTCCAATAGCATGGGATAAACGACGGGCCGGGAGGCGATCCCGACCTGCTGACTCATGGGGGGCGTCCTAAATGAGTTGGGGCCAGGCGAACGCACTGGCCGAATGATGAATGTTCGCAATTGAAATCGGTCATCGTGGCTTCGCCACGTCCGCCCGGCGGACTTCATCGCCGGGCTACAAAATAGCGCCGAATAAATCCGGCTAAGCCCCGCAGGGGCGCTGTTTCTAGCCGGGGGACTTTATACCCCGACACTGGCGGCGTTGAATTTCCTCAACCGAAATAGGATGCACCCGACTCATTGCACGCCTTCTCGCAATCTCATCCGCACGAACTCCCAGGCGTCGTTCGCGGGATCGTAGCGATAGGTGTAGTCGTGTTCCTTGAAATCGCTGGCTGCTCGCAGCGTGTAATTGAATTCGATGCCTTTGACCAGCATCTCATCTCGCTTGGGAAATTGAATCCTCTTGGCCCGCTCATCTTGCCCGCCGGGCGCTTGCAGCAGATAGAACTCCAGTCGTTGTTCCGCGCTCAGAGCGCCGGTTTCATCCAGCGCCACGGAGCGGATGCCGCTGTTGCGGGCGGAGCCGAAGTAGAGGCGTTTGCCCGCCGCGCCCCGATACGCGGCCAGGCCAAACGCGTCCACCCCATCCAACTGGCTGACGACAGTGGCCGTGGCGGGGTCGATCTGAAAAATGCGACCCAGCTCCTCGTCATAGGTGGAGCCCGCCACCGAGCTGGCGTAGAGGCTGTGGGCGTCGCAATCGTAAGTCAGCCCCATGACGCCGTAGGGATTCGTGGTGTTGGGCGGCTGGGCCCAGGGCAGCTTGATGAACAGCGACATGACGCCTGTGTGGGTGTCGATTTTGTAGATGTTGTTCTGCTCCTCGGGCAGATTCTCGTCCAGGCTGACGAAGGGCGCTGGCGCCACGTAAATATTGCCCGCCTGATCCAGAACGTAAGCGGCCAGGTTGCCGGCGTCGTCCCAGGTGGGATGCTGATAAACGGCTACGCGGCCATCGGGCTGTTGGGCGCTGAGGGTGAGGCCGGTGTAGCCTTTGAGATTCGTGCCGATGTAAATCTGGTCGCCCAGGTTGAGTTGTGAGACGAACGCGGGGCGATGGATGCAGCCAGTGGGCGGGCCGATGTTTGGCGGCAGGGTGGCCTCGGGCGTGGACGCAGGAGCGAGGTCTTGGGATTGAGAGGTGACGGGAGTGACAGCCGCGACCGTCGGTTGTTCGGACGCTCGTTGCCGCATCGCCCACCAGCCCCCGCCCGCAATGACCGCCACGATGATGGCTCCCACAACCAGCCAGAGCCATCGGGCGGTTGAAGCGCCCGAGGTTTTGTTTCTGGCATTGGATGAAGCTCGCTGCGAGCGTTTCTTTCGTGATTTCTTGCTCATCGAGGATCAAGGCGCGCCGGGAACCAGGGGGAAGACGAATTTCCAGACAGTCGGAGAATCGGGCGTTTGGTTGTCGGGATCATCGTTGTTGTCGCATAAGACGCCGCTGTAACCGCCGATTTCAGCGATATCGCAATGATTGCACACTGTATTGCAGTCCCGCCAATCCACACTGCCTTCTGTTTCGTTATCTCGCACATAAAGATAATCCATCTGCTTGGAATCATCGCGCCAGGTGGTGAAAGCCTTGGAGGCATTATTGCTTAGATCGTTGTATTCAACGTAAAGAATGCCATAACGATAGTCGCTGGCGCCTTCGTAAGTGTAGTAAACGAATCCTGGCCCCTGGTTGTTGTTGACATCATTGTGGTGCAGGTAGATATATCGGGAATGGGGGAACTTGCCTCCAGCGATGGCGTTGCCGTGCATATCGTTGCCTGCGACCTCCACGTTCGTACTGCGAGCCAGATCGATGCCGTATTCATTGTTGCCCGAAAGCTGGTTGGAATAAATCAGGCCATCGCTGGTTCCCACACTGCTATCATAGCTGGTTTCGATCTTGGCCGCCACGCCATGCATGCCGCGGGTGGCGTCATTGAAACGCGCCGTGAAATGCGAAGTGTTCCTGAATCCAAAAACCTGGCGGTTGGCGTCGAACGCTTCCACCTTTTCGACGAGAATGTTGTCACAGCCATAATCGAAGTTGACAGCCATAGTGTCGCCGCCGCCAGCGCTATCCGAGTTAGCGTCCACAGTCATCTCTCGCACAATGACGTTGTGCACGCCATACCCGTGCATCGCCGTGCCCGGGGCGCTGGGATAATCGGTCATGCGGATGATGGTTTGTCCCATGCCCGCGCCCTCGATGATGAGATTGCTTTTGAGGACGATGTCCTGGGGCGTCTCGATGGTGCATGCGGGCAGGATGATCTTGCCGCCTTCGGGAGGCACGCTGTCGATCAAGCTTTGCAGGGCGCTGCCGTTGCAATCAGAAGCATCCAGGTAATAGGTGTTGGCGTCGGGCACGGTAAAGCCCTGAAAGCCCCAGTCGGGATGCTGCAAGGGCAGACATTCGCCAGTTTTGATGCGGCAGAATTCATTCGCAGGACAGGCCGTTACGTCCGTCGAGCAATCGACCTGGGGCGTATCGCCCCTCTCTGCATGCGCCACGGAGGCGATCATCCACGCGCCGAAGAGCGCCATGATGGCCAGCCCCAGCAGCATCGTTATGCGGCGATAAAATCGAGAAGACATTTTCCCTTTCCTTGTGTGAGTGAGTTATTTCGAGATGGGAATGAACATGGGCCCGGACCAGCAGGGCCAGATTTTCGTTACGTACATGCCGTTTTCCACCACCTTGTCGGCCCAACAGTATTCATGGCCCGGTCGGTCGTCATTCTCCACCACGGGCACATACCAGATGACGATATCGGCGTCGACGATGGATTCGCCGTCGATGAACACCTCGGGGCCCTGACGATAGTCGAGGTTGCAACACACGCCCAGGGTGAGCATGTCCGCATCGCCTTCATCGGGGTGGTGTTTGACCACATAGGTGAATGCGTTGTCGCCGCGGCCGCCATCGCCGAATTGGCCGCGGTTGGGTTCGATATAGTAGCCGCTGTCATCCTGGTTGGTGATGCGGTAGAGATAGCCTTCGGGCGTGAGGGGCGTGTCGGGCGTTTCCTTGAACCATTGTTCCTTTTCCCACACCTTCCAATCGCTGCCGTCCCATTGGGCGAAGGTCTGTCCCCCGCCATCCGGGGCCACGGGATCGATGCGGTAGAGAAAGCGGTAGACCGCGTCGTTGCCGCAGCCGCGGCCCAGGTTCGCGGCCATCACCCGAAAACGCCCGTCTTTGTAGAATTCGTAGCGCTGGTTGTAGCGATAGTTGCAGGGCTGGGGCCACAGGGGGTGAACGAAGTCCTGGTTGATGTAGAAGCCGATTTCCTGACCGTCGTCGTCGGTGATAGGCCCGATTTCGGGCGGACTCATAGCTACCACCGCGGCGGAGCTGAACATGGGACAGCCGATGGCGTCGCTGTAGCCAAACTGATCCTGGGTGGAGTAGCTGACGTGATAATCCACCAGTTTGACGCTGCGCAGCACGGGCTCGCCCTGGAAGGCCACGTCGGAAAGGCGCAGGCCGTCGGACGCGGTGAGGATGAAGTCCATGCGCCAGCCATCTTTCTCCAGTTCGTGGCTCTGCCGACAGTATTCCTCGAAGATGTCCTGGCGCTCCACGGTCTCTTCGGTGGGCAAACCGCCGCTGTAATCACCGTAGTCGGTCCAGCGCACGGCCACGAGTTTTTTGTCGGTGAGATCGACGATGGCCCATAGCGCCTTGTCTTTCATCTCGAAGGTGGGGGCCACGCAGAGATGATGGGAAAGCTCGCAGGCAGTGTTGTTGAAGGTGGTTTTCACGCCCGCCATGGTGGGTGCGTCCGGGTCGGGCTTGAAGCCCAATTCTTTCTCCACCTCCGGCGCGTTGACCGCGATGTCCATCGCTTCGCGAATGAGATGGGGCGGCAGTTCGGGCGAGGTTTCAGGCATGGCGTCCACATTCACCACCTGCTGGTTGTCGATATCGACCATGACCACGTAGGTGGTGTTGGTGGCCCAGTTGTAGATATCCACTCGATAGCAGGTGACGGTTTTGCATATTTCGCTTTCGGAGGTGATGTCGCTTTCGCGGGCGGGATAGACGCCGAAGACTTCAGCTCGCAGCGGCTGGCCAGTTTTGGGATCGGTGGTCAGCTTTTGCAACAAGGGGCTGTTCATGGCCACGTTCTGGGCCAGTTGTTGCTTTTCATCCAGCTCCTCGGCCAGGGGCGTGATGTGATTGGCCGGGCTGAGGGTGGGGATGGCGATAATGGCCGGAGCCGTCTGCGTCGCGCCTTGTTCCACCGGCGCGGTGGGCGCGACGGGGGCGGGCGTTTCTTGCTTGCCGCATCCCGCCAGCAGGAGCAAAGAAAGAATCAGGATTGGGAGTAGAAGACGTTTGGTGGTGGTCATATTTTTATCTGCGGGTAGTAACCCGTGAAGCATGGTTCAGATCGTCCATAGACATAGAACGTCGGACGTTGGACGCTATTTTAGTAACTACTAAGGTCGCGCCGCCGCTTTTTGCCACGAAGACACGAAGAAAAGCGAAGGCACGACGTATTTTTCTTTATTTTTCCTTCGTGTCATCGAAAAACTTCGAGCCTTCGTGGCTTTTGGCGGCCTAAAGTCAAGTACGTTAGCAGTTACCTATTTTACCGCGAAATTTTGATATTGGCGATGAGAGAGTGCGGGAACAAACGACTCACAGGGGTATGATACAACAAGACGGGCGGCCGGACGCAATGCTGGACGCCATCGGAAAGATCATGGCGGAATTTTCAAAACAAGACCCCGCCAGTGGGGACGGGGTCTTGGTGAGTAAAGCGGTGGGTGGGGTATTCGACGGGTGTGGTTACATGGCCCGGCGTCGCTGCCAGAGGAAGGCGGCGAGGCCTGCCAGCCCCATGAAGAGGAGGCCCAGCGTCCACGCATACGTGGCGGAGGTGGCGTCCATGTCGTTGATGGTGACCGCATTGGG
>Ga0256832_1001670_pt1 | contig 15136 bp, 11 predicted proteins | sample 134614metaG_FD_190534 | JGI IMG/M metagenome (GOLD analysis project Ga0256832, IMG submission 190534) | Hydrothermal vent microbial communities from Lau Basin, Pacific Ocean - 134-614 | ecosystem: Environmental > Aquatic > Marine > Hydrothermal vents | place: Pacific Ocean: Lau Basin | collected...
CGCTCATGTCAGTGACATTAGCAGTGTTCCAATCGCCGATGTCCTGGTTGAAGGCGCGGGCGCCGTAGAACATGGCGCTCATGTCGGTGACATGGGCGGTGTTCCAGCCGCCGATGTCCTGGTTGAAGGAGTCGGCGTAGTGGAACATGTGGCTCATGTCGGTGACATGGGCAGTGTTCCAGCCGCCGATGTCCTGATTGAAGGAGTCGGCATCATAGAACATGTGGCTCATGTCGGTGACATGGGCAGTGTTCCAGCCGCCGATGTCCTGGTTGAAGCGCCAGGCGCCGTAGAACATGTAACTCATGTCGGTGACATGGGCAGTGTTCCAGCCGCCGATGTCCTGGTTGAAGCGCCAGGCGCCGTAGAACATGTAGCTCATGTCGGTGACATGGGCGGTGTTCCAGCCGCCGATGTCCTGATCGAAGGCGTAGGCGTAGTGGAACATGTGGCTCATATCGGTGACATTGGCGGTGTTCCAGCCGCCGATGTCCTGGTTGAACTCGTTGGCATCATAGAACATGGCGCTCATATCGGTGACATTGGCGGTGTTCCAGCCGCCGATGTCCTGGTCGAAGACGTAGGCTCTGTGGAACATGTGGCTCATGTCGGTGACATTGGCGGTGTCCCACCCGCCGATGTCCTGGTTGAAGACGCGGGCATCATCGAACATGTAACTCATGTCGGTGACATTGGCGGTGTTCCAGCCCCCAATGTCCTGGTTGAAGTGCCAGGCGTTCCAGAACATATTGCTCATGTCGATGACATTGGCGGTGTCCCAGCCCCTGACGTCTTGGTTGAAATAGTGGGCGTTCCGGAACATATTGCTCATGTTGGTGACATTGGCTGTGTCCCAGTCCCTGATGTCCTGGTCGAAGGCTCTGGCGTCTTCGAACATTGAGCTCATATCGGTGACATTGGAGAGATCGGGGGCGTCGGTGGCCGGAACGGTCAGGTTGATGCAGCCATGAAATGCATGCGCCATCGAAGTCCATTGGCCCGTTCCCCATTGTTCTACGGTCAGAAGTTTTTGTGCATCACCGCTATCGTTGAAATAGATGCGGGGGAAGCCGGTTTTCATCCCGGAGTTGTCCTTGATGCGGATAATGTATGTACCGGCGCTGGGATAGTTGCAGGTGTAGTCGCCAGTCACGCCGGTGGCCTCATCAACGCCGTCGTTGTCGCAGTCCACATTGTAGTTGTATCCGCCGCCGATGGTGGGGATGGTGAACTGCGTATCCGATGAAAGTCCGGCGTTGTCGGTTTTGACCGTGATCACGAAATCATCGACGCCCGCCGCGGGGGAAGTGACAACCGTGGACGCGTCGGTCGAAATCTGGGGGCCGCTGCGGGCGTAAGCGGCGCCGGAGAACAGGCTGATGGCAAAGGCCAGCACTGCAAAAAGTAGGAAGCCAGCAAAGGATTTCATGGTATTCTCCCGGAGAAATAAAGGTATGGAATTTTTAGAACGCCTCAATTTTGCCTTCCCTGAAGATACGCTTGCCATAGAGCTGACGAGAACACAGAGTCTGGAAGATGGGGATTTGGGGCCACTTTTCTTGGCGAATCCCATTCTTTCCCCCTGTCGCCTTGGCGTGGAACAAATGTCTTTTCTGGTTCGCGGCAGACGCAACCAGGGTTAGACAGAAAAACAACCGATATTTCTCACATCCTAGCACCCCGACATGAAAATCGCGTGAAAAATCATTCCCCAAAAGATGACAAATCAGTCACGCTTCGTAACTGCTAACGTACTCGATTTCAGGCCACAAGAAGCCACGAAGGCTCGAAGTTTTTCGAAGACACGAAGGGGAAAATAAAGAAAAATACGTCGTGCCTTCGTTTTCTTCGTGTCTTCGTGGCAAAAAGTGGTAGCGATACCTTAGTAGTTACCATTCTTTTGAAAAATCCGCGGAAATCCGCGTTATCTGCGGCGAATTGTAACTGCTAACGTAGCCCTGTTCACTCGACACGGATACGACGAAACACGGATAAAATCTTTTTTGAATGACTTCGCGCCTTCGTTTCCTTCGTGTCTTCGTGGCAAAAGAGGAGCGATTGGGGCCAACCACCTTAGCAGTTACGGCGAATTTCAACTTCCGATGCGGCGCTCCTGACCTTTGAGGGCGGCAAAGTGCATAACAGCCTCTAAGGCGCGGGGCGGTGCGTGCGCAGCCAGTTGCTCAGGGGTTTCACGCCCGGCCAGTCCTTGGTCAGGGCCTCCAGGTGCATGAACGCCTCCGCCACCGAGGTCTCGGAATCGGACAGCACCTCGCCGAAGGAGGCGGCCGCCTCGCGCAGCGTGTAGCGCAGCGGCTTGGGCAGCCCGACTAGCAGCGCGCCCACCTCGGCCGCGGCTGCGTACAGGATGGCGTCATCCGCGTGGGGCTGGTGGGGCGTTTCGATCAGGGTCTGGACGCGGCGCTCCGAAAGCTGCGCCAGCGCGTCGGAGAACGCAGCCACCACAGCCGGGTTGCCCGTGGACGCAGCCAATGAGGACGCCTGGCTGAAACAATAATCCCCGATGAGGATGGCGCTGCCCATGAGCACCCGCTGATGCTCGGTGATGGTCACCTCCCCGCGGGGAATGAACTCGTGCACGGATACGGCCATGTGCAGCATTTCGATGGCCGCGGCCAACGCCACCCGATGCTCCTGCATCGCATGCCCCAGTCGGCTGGTTCCCAAAGTGATGATAGCCCGAGGCAGATGATCGGGCATAACGTCGCTGAGCACCTCATCCACGAAAGGATAATCCGTGTGCGTGCGATCCTGGATCAATCCTCGCACCAGAGCAAGGTCCTCACCCAGCAACCATTCGAGATTGGATTCGACGACGGCGGCAGGAGAAATTTTCTGAAGCTTCCTTTTATCTGGCAACATGATGGGCGTACCTGAATGAATCAAGGCCCCAGGATCATACCATATTCTTCAGGCAGGGGGAAGATGGCGGGTGCGATTGAGCCCCGTCATTCAGAATGACGCCAGGGGCGGCCGGTCTACTGGTCTACCGGTTTCCCGGTTTCCCAAATCCATTCTCATAGCAGGCACCACGAGCAAAGGCTCGCCGATACCAATGAAAACGCCTCGCGGCCAGGTGGGCGCGGGAAGCCAGGCACGTAATGCGTAATGCGTGATGCGTAACGATCTCACGTTTCACGTTTTCACGCATCACGCCCGTTGCAGACGCGCTCAACGTCGGCATGGCGATCTCAATCCTAATCCTGATCCGAATCCTATTTTCAAAGCAGTCCGATGGCGGGCAGGCCCGCGTCGATACCGATGAAAATGAGAACGCAGATGACGCAGATGCAACGCTGATTTCCGCAGATAATCTTTAGTCTTCAGTCTTTTTTCTTCGTGCCTTCGCTTTCCTTCGCGCCTTCGTGGCTCTATTTTCAAAGCAGTCTCTATCGCAGCCGGATATGCGGCTCGATCTCGTAAACCACGAAACGCAGCTCGCCCGACGCCCCATCCTTCACCCGCAAACGCTCTTCCAGACGCAGGCCCAGGGGAGCCAGGGCCGCGTCCAGCGCCGGTTTTTCATCCAGATGCCAGGCGGGAAAGACGACGAAGCGGGCGTAGCCGTAGCGGTCGGAAGCCAGGTCGTCGACCAGCATGGCTTCATCCGCCCAATAAACCCGATCCTCCCGCTCCCACAGATACCAGTTCCACTGCCAGCCCAGCCAGCGCTGATAGATGACGCCGTGATAGTGGGGAACGTTTTCGTTCAGATAGTCGGCCACCGCCAGCAGGCCCGAGTATGCACCATGATCCCCGCCCACGGGGATGCGGGCGGTCGCGGCCCGAACCGCGCCCAGGGCCAGCGTCAGCGCCAGCGCCGCGGCCGCGCCCCACCGCCAGACCCCTTTCCACGCCCGCGCGGCGTCCCAGAGAGTGACCGCACCGCGGGCGGAGAGCATGGCAGCCAGAGGGGCCAGGGGCAGCAGATAGCGGTCCCACGGCTGGAAACTGACGATGATGTGAAGAATGAGGTAGGCGAAGGTGAAACCGGCGAGGAGGAGAGTCCAGTAATCAGTAATCAGTAAGCAGTTATCAGTGAACAGTGGGAGAGCAATGAGTGACGGTTTTCTCAACTGATGACTGATGACTGATGACTGATGACTTTGACTTTTCACCGCGCGCCAGGCGGCCCACGCCGCCGCCAGCCCCAAACCAGCAACCACGACCGTGCCGAGGGCAAACCCGCCCCACCAGCGCCCAACCTCCCACCAGGCCGCGACGCGGGCGGGCCAATCGGGCGGGGCGACCAGCCCCAAACCGCCGTAGCTGCGCCACGCCTGCGTCCAGAAGTCGGGGATGTCCGCGGGCAGGATGCGCCAATGGTCCCACTGCCAGACTTTATAGACGAGATAGCCGAATCCAGCGGGGAAAGTCATCAGTAAGGAGTAATCCGTGATCAGTGGCGCCAGATAACGATCCCGCGCCTGTTCACTGATTACTGATAACTGGTTACTGATGACTTTTACTTTCCACCGTGGACGTTGCCCTAAGAACAATGCAGGAAAAACCAGGGGAATGAACAACAGCGCATTTTGCTTCGTGGCGAAGCCCATGCCCAGGGCCAGGCCTGCGAGCAGGCCCAAGCGATAGCTCGCGGCCCACAGCGCCAGCACGATCCACAAGGTGAGCATGGGATCGGTGTACATGGTGGGGGCGAAGCTGATGGCGAAGGGGGAGAGGGCGAAGAAGGCCAGGGACCACAGCCCGACGCGGGGGCCGTAGATGCGTCGGGCCAGACGCCAGAGGACGGCCAGGGTGAGGAAGGAGAGAAGGACGTTGAGGCTGCGCCCGGACGCATCGCTGGCCCCGAACCACTGGAACCAGCGGGCCAGGGCGTAGAGGAAGAAAGGCGGCTTGTCCACAGCCACCCGCTCCAGCATGGAGTCCCGGCCCGAGGCGATGAGCCGCGCCCAATAGCCATACAGCGCCTCATCCTCCCGCAGGGGATACCAGCCGAACTGCCAGACGCGCAGGAGCAGCCCCGCCAGCAGCCATATCCCGGCTACGGCCCACTCACTCCACCTGCCGTCCGCCTCCCGCCCCTTGCTACGGGTGCGTCCTAAGTTTTTGGCCAATCGCGTTGTCATCAGGAATTCTGGCGCGCGGGCTTTGCCCCCACACCCGGCGCTGAAGCGCCCGGCTACAAAACGACGCCGGGTGAACCCGGCTTTTGACACGCGCCAGCCTGAAAGCCCCCTTAAGGGGGCGTCGTTTCTAGCCCGGAGGTTCACCTCCGGGGCGCGTTGCGCAACGCGCCAATAATTTGGGACACACCCCTTGCTACCTGCCACTTGCCGCCTGCGCCTCCTCATCCTCGCCCACCGGCCCCTCGAACCGATAGCCCACCCCGCGTACGGTCTGGAGATAGCGGGGATGGGAGGGATCGGGTTCGATCTTCTCCCGCAGCCAGCGGATGTGCACGTCCACCGTGCGGGTGTTCCCCGCGTAATCATATCCCCACACCCGCGTCAGCAGCAGATCGCGGCTGAGCACCGCGCCCTCGTTGCGCATGAGCTCGGCCAGCAGGCTGAACTCCTTGGGGCTCATGGTCAGGCGCTGGCCGCGCAGGGTGACGCGGCGGGTGATGAGGTCCAGCGCGAGGTCGCCGGAGAGAAGGCGGTCGGATTGGGCGGGCGCGGGGGGATGGGCGCGGCGCAGCAGGGCGCGGATGCGGGCGACGAGTTCGCCCAGGCTGAAGGGCTTGGTGAGGTAATCGTCCGCGCCGCTCTCCAGCCCGATGATCTTGTCCATCTCCGAGCTGCGGGCGGTGAGCATGAGCACGGGCGTCTGTGATGTTTGCCGCAAGGCCCGCACCAGGGAGAGCCCATCCATGCCGGGCAGCATCAGGTCGAGGATGATGAGATCGTGGCCGCCGGATCGGGCCTTTTCCAGCCCTTTGGGGCCGGTGGCCGCGGTCGCGATCTCATATCCCTGCTGCTTCAGGCTCATCTTCAGGGCCTTGCGCAGGTCATCATCATCTTCGATAATCAGCAAACGAGGCATGGGGATATGATAAAACGCGCGGACGAGGATCGCCAATTTGCCATACGTTTGGATGGTTCTGAGTAACTACTAAGGTGTCGCTACCACTTTTCGCTACGAAGACACGAAGAAAAGCGAAGGCACGACGTATTTTTCATTGTTTTTCCTTCGTGTCTTCGAAAAACTTCGAGCCTTCGCGGCTTAAAGTCAAGTATGTTAGCAGTTACGGTTCTAATGAAACGCTAACAGAAAGTATGGCGGATTCTAATAAACGGGCGTCATGCTGGAAGAAAACCACTCAAAGGAGTCAGGCTCATGGCCAAAAAGAAAATCGCCCCCACCGAATTGCTTCGCAAACACGATATCGCGCTCAACACGTTCGTGCGCGAGAATTGGGAAACCATCCCCAACCAGATCGAAGTGAACCTCAAAAGCCTGAAGGCGTGGGGGTTCGATCTGATCTTCGGATTGCGCGCGGGCAAGGCCAGCGTTTTCGTCTCCGATGCGGCGAAGGGCCGTCAGGTAGGCGACATCTACGAGGAAGAAGGCGAGACCTTCGAGGTGCAGGAGATCGTCAAGAGCCTGCCCAAAGGCGCCCGCATCCTGGTGGAAGTAGGTTTGCAGGATCGGCGCGGGGTCGTACGCGGCGTCTATCGGGCCGCGAATAGCGAGGAGACGGTGTTATTCACCCTGCCCGCGGCGGAGTTGCTGTTGGCCTATTTCAAGAAACATCGCCTGAACGCACTCATCGAAGCGTTCCATTCCAGCGGCCTCACCACGGAGTTCATTCAGCGCCGCGGCACGACGGGAAAGCCGTGGGATTTCGACCGCCTGCCGCCAAAGATGCGCCAGGCTTTGCGCGTGGCCCGAGACATCATCCGTGATGAGACAGGCGCGGGCCGGTTCACTCTGGTCTACTTCGGCAAGAACAAGGATGGCGACGACCGCTATATCGTCACCTGGTTGCTCCCCACCATCCATCTGTTCGACGTGGATATCGCCGAGAAGATCGACAAGTCCCTGGCCGCCCTCAAGTGACCCCCGGCTTTTTGTCGATCCTGCATCAAATTCAATCAGATGCAACATTCTGGCCACGAAATATGATCTGGATCATATCCTTTGGGGCGAAGATAGGAGATACTTGTGTGTGTCACCTCTTCGAATGTCTCGACATTCATCGGTGCACCTCCTTTCTAAGTGTGTGTGGAGAGAAATCCCGAGGTCCGCGAGCCTCGGGATTTCTCTTTTTGGCGCGTGAATCAACGCCGCCGGTTTCTCCAGACGGTCGCCCATAGCCCTGCCAGCTGATCCAGCCACGAGGGGGCAGGCTGTTCCTCTTGGGCTTCTTCTCTTGCTGCCGCCATCTCGGCCAGATAGGTTTTGGCGGCCTCGTAGCCCGCGTGGATGAGATTGTGGGTCTGGCTCAGGTCCCAGAAAGCGATGCGCTGGTGGTAGCGCAGCCGCCAACGATGAACAGGCACGCCCTGCATCCGGGCCAGTTGCATTTCCAGCTCGATATGGCGGCTCTCCATGGTGGTGAAGATCTGATCCATCAGGGCGAGAAACCCCTGGATGGGTTTTTCGGGCGGGAGGGGATAGAACAAATCCAGGGCGATGATCTCGGTGGCCCCGTGTCGCAACGCGGGTTCGATGGGCACATGGCTCACGGCGCCGCCATCCACCATCACCCCGTGTTCGAATTCCATGGGAGGGAGCCAGGGGGGAATGGCGGCGGAGGCGAGCATCCCATCCAACACGGGATCGTCAGGGTTCTCGCCGAAAATGACCGGCCGATGGTGCTGTACGTCGGCGGCGACGATATAGAGCTCAGGCCCCGCGAGGTCGCGGAAACGCAGTTCGGGCGTGATGCCGTGGCGGGCGTAGAAGGCCCGGGCCTGATCGAGATACCCGCGCTTTCCCACGCCGGGCAGCAGGGCGCGGATCATGGCCCGGGCGAAATCGCCCGGCGCGAAATCGCCGCGAGCCGCATCCGACCACACTTCAATCAACCGCTCGATCCCCTCCTGGCTGAAGCCGAAGCGGGCGAGATACGCGCCATTGATGGCGCCGATGGACGTCCCCACGATCATGTCGGGATGGATATCCGCCTCCAGAAGGGCCCGCAGCGCGCCCACCTGCAAAGCGCCGCGCGGGCCGCCGCCACCGAGCACAAAAGCCAATTTGCGCGGCGGCGCATCTTCTTGTTCCGAGGCGTCATTCGGTTTGCGATGAGACAAAAGCGACATGGTCGCACCTCCAGGATCGCTTCATTATCCCTTACGAGGAGGCGAGATGCAAGGTTGCGAAAAATTGACAAAACCGCCCGTCATCCGTATAATGCTTCTGCAATCGAATACAGTCAGGCCCATTCGTCTAGTGGACTAGGATGCAGCCCTCTCAAGGCTGAGACACGGGTTCGAACCCCGTATGGGCCACAGAAACCGCCCGAAGGGCGGTTTTTTTGTGGGTTTTTCATGTCGCGCCGCGACAAACGGCCTCGATGAAGTACCCATCAGGGGGGGTTTTATGCTAGAATAAAGTCGCTGTAAGATTGATTGCATTATCAATCCCGAATGCAATGTCGCATTCCTCTCTCCACAAATAAAAGAGGTAACCAAAATGGGAAAAGAAACCCTTACCATCATCGACAACCGCACGGGCAAAACCTACGAATCGCCCATCACCGATGGCACCATCCGGGCTATGGATCTGCGCGCCATCAAGGTCGACGAAGATGATTTCGGGATCATGAGTTACGATCCCGGTTTCAAGAACACCGCCTCGACCCGCAGCAAAATTACATTCATCGACGGGGAAAAGGGCATTTTGCGCTATCGGGGCTATCCCATCGAGGAGATCGCGGAGAACGCCACCTATCTTGAGGCTGCTTACCTGGTCATGTATGGGGAACTGCCGACCCGGGATCAATATGAACAATGGGTGTACGATATCACGCATCACACTCTGGTGCATGAGAATATGCGCACCTTCCTGGATGGTTTCCGCTATGATGCGCATCCCATGGGCATGTTCATCAGCTCGGTCGCGGCCATGTCCACCTTCTATCCCGAAGCGAAGAATATTTTCGATCAGGAATCGGTGGAATTGCAGACCAAGCGGCTCATTGCCAAAGTCCCCACCATCGCCGCATTCGCCTATCGCCATTCCCAGGGGCTGCGCTACTCCTATCCCGACAATGACCTGAGCTATGTGGGCAACTTCCTGAACATGATGTTCAAGATGACCGAGTTGAAGTACAAGCCCAATCCGGTCATCGAGCGGGCGCTGGAGATCCTGTGGATTCTGCATATCGACCACGAGCAGAACTGCTCCACCACGACCATGCGCGCCATCGGCAGCGCCCACGCCGATCCCTACGTCGCTGTCGCCGGCGCCGCGGCTGCGCTTTCGGGCCCGCTGCACGGCGGCGCCAATGAGCGTGTGCTGCGCATGCTCAAACGCATCGGCAGCGTGGAGAACATTCCCGACTATCTGAAGCTGGTGGAAAGCGGCCAGGAGCGCCTGATGGGCTTCGGACACCGCGTCTACAAGAACTACGACCCGCGCGCCCGCATCATCAAGAACTTCGCCCACGAGGTCTTCAAGGTCACGGGCAAGAACCCCATGCTGGATATCGCCATCGAACTGGAAAAGCGGGCGCTGAACGAAGAGTACTTCATCAAGCGCAAGCTCTACCCCAACGTGGATTTCTACAGCGGCATCATCTACCAGGCCATTGGCATCCCCACGGCCATGTTCACGGTCATGTTCGCTATCCCGCGCACGGTGGGCTGGCTGGCCCAATGGCGGGAGATGCTGCAGGATCCGGAACAAAAGATCGCCCGGCCTCGTCAGATTTACGATGGCTATGGCGAACGACATTACGTCCCCATGGATCAACGCTAATCCCTGCCGTTTTCTCGCTCACAACCACCGCGCCCCCGGCCATCCCTCCGGGGGCGTTTCCTATTTTGATATAATGTCTCTTCCATGAAGCGCAAATATCTTCTCCTCGGCCTCGGTCTCTTCCTGGCCGTCATCTTCCTTTGCAGCCTGGCGGGCGTCTCCGTCTGGAATCACTTCTGGCCCGATACGCCCATCCAGAAGCAGGTCATGCGTCTGGTCAAACCCTGGCGCTTCAACCTGTTTGGCTATGAGGCTGACGCCATCGCAGCCAAGGCCGGGGATATGATCCTCCGTCCGGGACGCACCCTCTCGCCCGAGGATCGGGTGACTCTGGTGAAAGATTATGTGGCGTTGAGCAATGATATCCATCGGCTGAAAAGAAAAATCGAACGCACCTACGCCGATCCCGACGTGGCGAACCCTCAGAAGGCGACCCGGGCGGATCAGGAAGCGCTGGACGCCATGCTTGCGCTTCAGGCCCAGGCCCGGCCCATGGTCGAAACCATCCTGGCGCAACAGGTCACCCAGACCATGAAAGACATGCGCCTGGATACGATGGGCGTGCTGTGGCCGCCCATCGCCTTTCGCTTCAGCGCCCTGCCCAATTACCTCATCGTCTCCCCGCGCGATCGCATCGAACTGGAAGCGGGCGTGCACCTGCGCCCGAACCTCACCGTTCCCCAAAAAGAAGCCATCGAGGACGAGGTGGCTCAAAAGCTGGATAAATCGACCCTGGTGGAGGAATTGGGCGGTTTGGGCGTGTGGCCCACGATGGTGTCCGATGAAGCCAGTCTCGCCTGGATTCTGGACACCATTTCCCACGAATGGGTGCACACCCACATGGCTTTCCATCCCCTGGGCTGGCACATGTTCGACAGCCCCCAGATGGACACCATCAACGAAACCGTGGCCACCATCGTTGGCGAGGAGGTGGGGGCGGAAGTCGCCTACCGCTACTATGGCATCCCCAAGCCCAAACCCAAGCCCCTGCCCGAAAAACCCTCCGAACTCCCCCCGCCCAATCCCAAGGAGTTCGATTTCCAGACCGAAATGCGCCGCACCCGCTTGAAAGTGGATGAACTGCTGGCCCAGGGCAAGGTGGATGAGGCCGAAGCCTACATGGAGGCCCGACGCCGGGAGTTCGTAAAACATGGCTACTATATCCGCAAGTTGAACCAGGCCTATTTCGCCTTCCACGGAACTTACGCCACCACCAGCGCCTCCACCGATCCCATCGGGCCCAAGCTGCGCGAACTGCGATCGCTGACGCCCGATCTGGCCACCTTCGTGCGCCAGGTCCAGACCATCCGCAAGCCCGAAGACCTGGACCGCCTGTTGGAAACATGGCGTCGGCAATGAACGCCCATGGAGAGTTTTTTGAGGGCGGTCGGGATTGGATAGGGCGCGTGAGCCGCGAAAACGCGGTTGACAATGCCCTCATGTGATGCGATAATCTAGCCGCACGGTAACTATACAGGCATCCTACAACATGTTCTGCCACGAAGGCTCGGCCCCCCTCCGGCTCCCTCCGAGCTCCGCTCAGGGGGAGGGGACGAAGACAATGCAGGTTTGCAAGTCGCAAGTGGCAAGTTCTTCTAAACTGAAAGCAAATTGAAACCAAGGCTTTTGGTTCGCATTAGATCATCCATGAAAGGCGATTCTCTGGCCGCGCTGCCGCCCGCAGGTGAACCTGCGGGCTAAAAACGACGCCCCATAAATGGGGCTACGGTGCATGTCGCGCGCCGCAGGAAGCCGGGTTCACCCGGCGTCGTTTCGTAGCCCGGAGCTTCAGCTCCGGGTGGCCGAGGCCGAAAACACTGATTTCAAAATGCGTTTAGTTTAGCAGCGACGTTTCTCACCGGCCACTTGCTACCTGCCACCTGCCACTTTTCCCCTTCGTGCCTTCGTGTCTTCGTGGTTTTGGCCTCGCTATGAGGGGGTGCGTGTATAGTGACGCCGCACGACCGGTTTTTTGCTATGAGCACGTCATCTTCTCGCCCGACGGGCGTCACCCTCGTCGCCCTACTCTATCTGTTCCTCGCCATCTCCACGCTGGTGATCGCCGCCCGCTATGTGCTCTTCCCCAGCGGGAACGAGGAGATGATCCTGCTTTTTACGCGCCTGGAACTGCCAGTGACCTTCATCAACCTGCTGGCCGCGCCCCCGCTGATCACGGCGGGGATCGCCACGTTGCTGTTCCGGGGCCTCTGGCAGCAGCGCCTTTGGGGATGGTCCGCCACCCTCTTCTTCAGCTTCCTCGGCATGTTGGCCTCCCTGATGGCGCTGGCCTTCTTCATGGCCTTCTATTTCAACACGCCCAAGACCATGGGAGCTGCGGCAGGCGCGTTCATCCTTTTCACTCTGATCTTCATCTACTTCCTGAAAAACTCGCCCCAACACCCCACAGCCCAGCCAGTCCCCTCGCCCGCATCCGCACCAGGCGGCAACGCCATCCGGATGCAGACCGCCTCGCCCCGGTCGGTTCCGCCCGCCTCCTTCTCGCAACCCCCTTCCCTCGCGCCCGAAGTGCGCTACGAGACCATTCACAGCGCCCCCACGGTGGCGCTTCCCGCCGTGCAGGAAGCCACCATCCAGGTGGAGCCCGAGCCGCTGTTCTGTCTCACGGCCACCGAAGGCCCGGACGCGGGAAAACAGTTCGATATCTTCAAGACGGACATCCTCATCGGGCGGCATCCCACCCTGGCGGACGTGATCCTCGCCGATCCCACCGTCAGCGCTCGACACGCCCGCATCCTCCGCCGGGAGGAGGGTTTCCAAATCCTCGACCTGGGCAGCACCAACGGCTCTTACCTCAACGGCAAACCCGTTCAGGAGAGCGACCTCCGCGAGGGTGATGTCATCCGGCTGGGCGCCACCACGCTGGCCTTCTCGCGTCATTGCGAAAGCCCGCCCACGGACACGGAAAGATGAACACCCCTGATTCTCCCCTCTCGCCCGAACTCGACGTCGTCAAACCCTCTATCTCGCCCTCGACCATCCTCATCTCCGATGAATCGCCCACGCTGGCCTGGCTGGTCGTCCTAAATCCGCCCCGCCGCGGGAAACTCTATCGCATCAAAAAATCGGGCCTGACCATCGGCCGGGCCGAGGATAATGACATCGTCCTGGACGATGAAACCGTCTCCCGTCATCACGCCCGTCTGCTGGTCGAATCGGGCATTGGCCGCCCCCAGGTCTACATCCAGGACCTGGCCAGCGTGAACGGCGTCTTCGTCAATGGCGAACGCATTGTACGCCGCCTGCTCGAAGACGAAGACCGCATCGCTATTGGCGGAACCCTCCTGGCTTTCAAGCACCTCTAATGGCATGGTTATGTCCTTCTCGACCGATCCGACCAGCCTGATCCGGGCGTGGTACGCCTGGGGGGTGGCCATCGCCTTTGCCGTCACTTTCGTGACCACGCTGTGGATCTTTTTCGATTCCCAGAGCAACGGCTATCACGCCCCTCTTTGGCGCTGGCTTTCCCTGATCATGGCGATGGTCGTCATCCCCAGCGTCATCCTCAGCTTTGCGCCCGATCTCGCCCTGGGGCTGCCCGCTGCATTCATTGATTTTCTGGCCGTCGCGGGCGTCGTCGCCACCCTCGTCTCCCTGCTCAGCCTGCTGTTGTATGGACTCGGGGTCGGCGTGACCTATCCTGAATCCGAGGCTGCGGCGGCGCCGACGGGCAATCCCTTCATCCCTGCAACCGATCCCGCCACGCCGGGGTCCGCCACCGGACGCGTGGTGACGCCCCCGCGCGGGATGCGGCCCGTCACCACCAAGGAAAAAATCACGCCCCAACGCATCACGCCCACGGGCGGCGACACCATCCGCATCAAAAACGCGCTCGACAACGAGCTGCCCCTGGCGTGGATCGTCATCCTCAACGGCCCCTTCGCGGGCGAGGAGTTCCGCCTGCAGCGCATCACCGATATCGGCCGCGAACCCGGCCACAACGACGTCGTCATTGACGACCGCACCATCTCCCGGCAGCACGCCCGCATCCGCTACGAGAAAGGCGCGTTCGTCATCTACGATCTCGCCAGCGCCAACGGCGTTTACGTCAACGGCGAGAGGGTGCAACGCCGGGTGTTGACCCACGGCGACCGCATCAAGCTGGGGCAGGTCATGTTCGGGATAATGATGGTGCAGGAGGATGAAACGCAACGCCCGGAAGAGGCGGATCCCACGGATATTTTCCTGACGCAAGGGGAATAGGGCGTGGCCGGGAAGAAGATCAAGCGTTACCGCTCTGCGGGGGGCGTGGTCATGGATGACCGCGGCCGCGTGCTCTTGTTGCGGCGGGAAGTTCCCCGAGAGGACACGCCCAGCCTGGAAATCCGGCTGCCCAAAGGGCATATTGAGCCGGGAGAGACGCCCGAGGAGGCCGCAGTGCGGGAGGTGTGCGAGGAGAGCGGCTATTGTCATCTCGCTATCGTGGCGGATTTGGGTGAGCTTCACAACGAATTCGACTTTCGCAACAAGCATATCATCCGGGACGAACGCTATTTCCTCATGCGCCTGACCCGGCCCGACCGCCAGGCTCCCCACAACCCGCATCCCCATTCCGAAGAAGCGCTCTTCGAGCCGCTGTGGGCCGATTCTCTGGACGAAGCCGAGGCCCTGCTCACTTTCGAATCGGAAAAGACGTTCATCCGCCGGGCCCGGGATTGGCTGCTCCGAGAATAGCTTTGCGTTCGTCTACAAAAATAACTCGAAGCCTGCGTTGGGCGAGTCTGCGACGGACGTAAAACGTCAAACGTGAAACGTCATGTCCTCACGTATCGCGTTTCACTCGTCACGTCTTCGGCTTCCCGCGCCCACGTGGCCGCAAGACATTTTCGTTCGTATTGACGATCTGCTGCTCAGGCAAGACGAAAGCATGACCACCCGCATCCTCTACATGGACTTCGCGCCCTTTCCGGGCGGCTCGGTCATCAGCCTGGCCCATCTGGTGCGGGGACTGGATTGGGAGCGATGGCGGCCTATGGTTGTGCTCTCGGCCCAGAATCCATTCGAGGAATTCGATGCGATGGGCGTGGAGACGGCGCGGGTGCGCACGCCGCAATGGGAGCGTTTGGCGGCCGGGGCGAGGGGGGACGCGGGGAAAACGTCCGCTGCCGGGGAGGAGAGGGGGTTGGGCGCGTTCATGCGCCGCGGCAAGCATCGGGCCCGCGTCTGGCATTTTGGCGGCGACATTCGCCGTTGGCGGCAAGACGTC
>Ga0256832_1001671_pt1 | contig 15136 bp, 13 predicted proteins | sample 134614metaG_FD_190534 | JGI IMG/M metagenome (GOLD analysis project Ga0256832, IMG submission 190534) | Hydrothermal vent microbial communities from Lau Basin, Pacific Ocean - 134-614 | ecosystem: Environmental > Aquatic > Marine > Hydrothermal vents | place: Pacific Ocean: Lau Basin | collected...
GGGCCCGGGCAACTTCTTCGATGTTTTGTTTATCGCTTAAACTGATCAAGGCGCGTTTACGGGACATCTATGCTCCTGGTTTAAAACAGACACGGTTGTTTTTCACCGTGTACGGGGTACTTAATATACGTTTCAAAGCTTTAGGAAAAAGCTCATGCTCCGCGCGTAACACTTTCCGGGCGATATCGTCCGCCTTGTCTTCGGGGCTTAGCGCCACGCACTGCTGCATGATAATAGCCCCATGATCGTACTGCTCATCAACAAAATGCACGGTGGCGCCGGAAACCAGCATGCCGCTTTCCCACACCGCGCGGTGGACATGCATGCCATACATGCCCCTGCCGCCAAAAAAGGGCAACAGGGCCGGGTGAATATTCACGATCCGGTTGGGGTATTTTTCTATCAGTTCCGCGGCTATTTTTCGCAGCCAGCCGGCCAGGGCGATCCAATGGATATCAAACCGGGATAAAAGCGCTTCCAGCTCTGTATTGTACTGTTCCTTTGAGGGGAAGTGTTTGGGGTCGAGCACATAACGCGGGATATTGAACTCCTCCGCAACATCCAATGCGCCGATATTTTCCCTTCCGGCGACAAGCAAGGCTATTTTTCCGGGAAATTGTTTCTGTAGCCCGGCCCGGCACAGGCTTTTAAAATTTGTACCACGCCCGGTAGCTAATACGGCGATATTCTTCATTACAGCCTTGGTTTTGCGAAAGCGCAAATATAGCAAAACCCTTGAATTTTCGCAATGAATTGCGGGAATAGATGGATTTAGTTTCAGACAGCTTTTCCTTTTCCTTTTTTTATCCGGTTTTTGAAAACCGAAAATTTATAAAATTTAGCCCCTACCCGAACTGTAAATAAATCAAGAGTATCCAGAGGAAGATATTCAACAACACTGCTTCCTGTATGGCAAAACAGTCCCCGGAGAACGGGAGTACAACGATGTGTTGACCTGCCAAAGCCTGATGCTCAGCATTCTGTTTTTAACGGGCTTCGTCAAAGCATCCCGCTTAAGGGAAATGAAGGGAGGGGCGCCCAAGCATGAAAACGCATCATCCTATTCATTAATCACCTCAAAGGCGATGCGCCGTTCATGGCCGCTGTCGTCAATCAATGTCAGCCGGTGAGGCCCTTTTTTCCCGGGAGGGCCATTTTATGCGGACGGCAGGTGTAGCCGGGGTACTCCTCATCCGGGAGCCAACAGAACACCGGCGTGCCGCGGCCGGCCTGTGTAAAAAACAGCAAACAAGAAAAAAGCGCCTTTTGTCTCCTGTTACCAAGAGCCTCCACATTAAGCGGTCCGCCTGACGAAAATACCACAAAAGCATAACAAATTGTTTGGCATTAACAGAGCCTTTGGTTATTTTCAGTCGATCCACACGAGGAAAGTATGCTTAAAGATATCTACAAAACGTCGCTCTCCCTCCTGACCGATTTCTACGAATTGAGCATGGCCTATGGCTTCTGGAAGTCCGGAAAGAAAGACCTGGAAAGTGTCTTCAGTCTCAATTTCCGCAGCAATCCTTTTAACGGTGGCTATACCATCGCCGCCGGTTTACAGTATGTGATAGAATATTTGCAGGATTTCACCTTCCATGCCGACGACCTGGAGTATCTGGCCGGATTGAAGGATGATGAGAGCCGGCCTTTTTTCGAAGATGCCTTTTTGCAATACCTGGCCAGCATCCGCTTTGAGTGCGATGTGGAAGCCATACCCGAAGGAACGATTGTTTTTCCCTATGAACCGCTGGTGCGCGTCCGCGGGCCGATCATCCAGTGCCAGCTTATAGAAACACCCCTGCTCAACCTGATTAATTTTCAATCGCTGATTGCCACCAAATCCTCCCGTGTGGTACAGGCCGCCGGGGAAGAACCGGTTTTGGAGTTCGGCTTGCGACGGGCACATGGCATAGACGGCGGATTGGCCGTCAGTCGCGCGGCTTATATCGGCGGTTGTTCGGCCACATCCAATGTGCTGGCGGGACGCCTGTTTGATATTCCCGTGCGCGGCACCCATGCCCATAGCTGGATTATGACCTTTGAAAGCGAACAGGAAGCCTTTGATGTATATGGCGATGTTTTACCCGATAACAGCGTTTTCCTGGTGGATACCTACAACACCCTCGAAGGAGTAAAAAAAGCCATCGAAACCGGCAAGCGGTTAAAGAAAAAGGGCTTTAAGCTGATGGGCATCCGCCTCGATTCCGGCGACCTGGCCTATCTGAGCATTCAGGCCCGGCACATGCTGGATGAAGCCGGCTTCAGGGACAGCCGCATTTACGCCAGTAACGATCTGGATGAAAACATCATTCAATCCCTTAAAGCGCAGGGTGCGCGCATCACCGTGTGGGGCGTGGGCACCAAACTGGCCACCGCTTATGACCAGCCCGCCCTGGGCGGGGTATACAAATTAAATGCCCTGAAGTCGGAAAAAGGAGAATGGGAATACAAGATTAAGCTTTCCGAACAGAATGTTAAAATATCCAATCCCGGTATGTTGCAGGTGCGGCGTTACAAAAAACAGGGGGAATATGCCGGAGATGCCATCTATGACGAAATCAGCGGCATCAACAAGCAAACGGTCATCGTCGATCCCTTTGATATCACCCGCCGTAAAAAGTTTGACGCTTCCTTTGAACATGAGGATTTATTAAAACCCATCTTTCGCCGGGGTCGTTGTGTCTATCAGGTTCCCGATATCCATAGCATTCGCCGGCATGCCCGGCAACAGTTAAAACATTTTCACAAAGGGATAAAACGCTTTGTCAACCCCCACCAGTATCCCGTGGGGCTGGAAGAAGATTTACATAAGCTTAAAACGCGGCTGGTACTTAAGGCCCGTGGTTTTAACGATACAAAAAACGGAGGCTGACATGAGTCTGTTGGATGATATTTTTAAAAAACAATATGAGTTGAACAAACGTATTCTGCGCGAACGCCACGGTCAGGATTACGATAAGTTGTGCGATCAGAGCCGTAATGACAAGGAGACCATAAAAAACCGCGTGGCCTGGCTGCTAAACTATAACCGGGCCCAAATTCACGAATCGATTGAACTGGAACAGGAGCTGCCCTGGAAATGGTGGAAAGACAAGGACAGCATCAACTGGGATCATGTGCGTATCGAGCTGATCGATGAGCTGCACTTTTGGGTCAGCAAGTGTCAGTTGGTGGGACTTGATCCGCAAAAACTGAGCGAACTGTATGCCAAGAAAAACGAGCTGAATCAAATCCGGCAAAACAAAGGCTACGGCAGTAAATATGACAAAACCGACAAACACGGTGTTGAGGATAACGACCGGATTGATGAGGTGCTGACACAGGAGCGCGGGCGCGGTAAAGGCTGATCCCGGGTAGTTTTGCCTCAATACCCGGAACAGGGGTGTCATCTTATCCGGGGGCTTTTTAGTCCTGTTCCCGCTGTGAGGTCTGCTTTTCCCGCCTTAATTATAGCCCAGCTTTTTATCCCGGCGAAAGGCAACCAGATCCACAACCAGCTCCGTTAACTTTACCAGCCAGAACAGACACAATACAATCAGGGCCACGGGCGCATAATCCCCGTAGTAGAGATATTGCAGCATGCTGTAACTGAGATGCCCCTGTACATTCAGGGCCATTTCGGTAATGATCAGGCTGCTGATCAGATAAGCGGCCTGTTCCTTCAGGGTTTGCGTATACTGATAATGGGCATTTTCATAAATAACACCCAGGACATGTCCGGGAAAACGCTTGTTCCAGTGCAAAAGCTGTTTCCGGGAGATTCCGTTTTTTTTATTAAAAGCATAGCTGTCGTGCATCTGCTTAACACGCGCCAGATCGACAAAGCCTTTGCGGCTTTCACTGTCCAGAAAGGTATAAAACTTATGGGTATACGTGATAAGCATGCCGTTGGAAATCACCCCCAGCAGGATAACAAAAAGAAACATGTCCGAGTCAAAGCGGCTTTTAAAGGAATAGGCCAGCACATAAGCCGGAGAAAACAAAACCGCATAGGCGAAAAAGCGGCCCACAATGATGACGCCCGGTTTTAACAAAGAACGGACATAAACCCAGGCCGTTTCCGCTTGCCAGTGATCGGGACGCGCGCGCAGGGCGGTAAGCCAACGCCGGAAAGCGGAGGGTTTTTGTTGCCGTTGATAGATAAACCGCAGCGTGCCCAGGGTAAGCGCCCCGTAATAGCTGATCAGCAGGGCGCAGATAAAAATCAGCGTGAACATGAGAAACATGTATAAGATATGACCCGCGGTTTGAGCATCCAGAACTTTTTTTTCCGTACGCCCCCGGGCCATCTCCAGACGCCGCCGCTTGCTTTCCGCCGCCAGATCCTCCACCAGTTGACGGTGAGCGGCCTCCTTTCCCGGCTCAAAATAGTCCAGCATTTCCTTTAAAAGCACCCGGTCGGCCGGATCGTCCGCATGCAGAAAAGAAAGCTGCAGCCACTCATTCAGCGCCTTTTGGCGCGGATCGGCTTGCGGGCGGTTCAGGTTGACGATCAAGGCCCCCAGAATCAGGGTGACCACCAGCAGGGAAACCAGGTGCCGGGCTGCTATTTTAACCACTGTGCCGCTCCATGATAATAAGTTGCGCCGGCTGTCTGTTTACGGTATAGCCGTAGCTTTCCACCCAGGAGGCCATCTCTTTTAAGAAAAGACGAACGGTTTGCCGGAAAGGAGCGGCCAGTTCCGGTCTTTCCAGGGTCAGGCGCCACAGCTTTTCTTCCCGGATCAGTATCCAGCGGGGCACGGGACGCGGGGCGGCCCCTTTGTTTTGCAGATGTTCCGCCAGAAGGCGGTATTTTGTATTATACTCCCGGACGCGCTTTTTCAGGTCACGTACAAAAAGCGTGGGTCGTTTTCGCGGCCGGGACTCAAGGGTTGTTTTTTCAAGATAGCGGCGGGAGGCGCCGGCAATCCAGATATACCGTTGCCGGCTGAACTGCCAGGCATAAAGATAGCCCTTGTATCGAAACAGCAGACGGATCACCTCACCGGGGGGGAGGTACTCTCCGCCGGTCAGGGCCTGCCGGGGGTTGGCGGAAATATTCCCGGCGCGCACCGGGCCGGAGGCGCGCGTTCGCAGGGTGTCCTTTTCCGGAAAACAATTCCTGAAAAAAAATAAAGATGTTCCGTAACGGAGTCGTGGATTGCCGGAGTCGTTCAGGGCAATGGAAAAGGTTTCATCAAAATCGGTTACCCGGCTAACCCGCGAGAAACCGTCGGCCAGCACAACATCCCGTTCCACAATCATCCAGGGGCTGTAAGGCGGATAAAGAGCCAGGCGGCTTTGGGGAACGGGCTGACGGTATTTGTCGTATAGCTGCAGGGCCCTGGCGTCCCGGACAACCCAGATATCCGTGGGGCGGGGACTTGCGGCCCACATGCCCGTGACGAATAGCAGCGTTAAATAGATGTAACCTTTCATGGCCCCACGAGTATAGAATTAATATTGCGATTCGTTTTTAAACTAAAATTTATTAACATTCAATCAAAAGAAAAATAAGGATCAGGGAATGGCATTTTTGGGAAAAGCGCTCGGCGCGGGATTGGGATTTGCACTGGGAGGTCCCATCGGGGCCATATTGGGCGGGGTTTTGGGACACGCCTGGGATACGGATAATAAACGACGGCAATATATGCCCAGCGGCGAGGACTGGCCGGAAGTGGAAGACACCTTTGACCGGCAGGTGCTGTTTTATACGGGACTGGCTTCTCTGGCGGCAAAAATGGCCAAGGCCGACGGCCGCGTTACACGGGATGAGATCGAAGCCTTTGACCGCTTTTTGAGCTTTGATCTGGGACTCGAGGCGGATGAGCGGCGCAATATCGCCCGTATCTTTAACGAGGCCAAAAACAGCCCGGAAGAGGCCGCGGCCATTGCCCTGCAGTTTAAGCAGCTCATCGGTTACCAGCATGAGGTGCTGGACATGATGCTGGAATTGTTGTTTAAAATCGCCCTGGCCGACGGCGAGCTGCACCCCAATGAGGAAAATTTTTTACAACAGGTGGCCACCGTGTTTGGCTTTAACCACATGCAGTATCAAAATATCCGTGCCCTGTATGTAAAAGAGGATGACCGCCCCTATAAAATTTTAGGTGTCGACCGGGGGGCCTCGCCGGAAGAAATTAAACAGGCCTACCACAAACTGGTACGCGAGTATCACCCGGATCGCCTGCAGGCCAAGGGCGTGCCCGAGGATTTTATAAAAATTGCCAATGAGAAGATGGCTGAAATAAACAGCGCCTACGACCAAATAAAACGTGAACGTAACTTTTAGAGGTGTATCATGGAAAATGAAGAGATGAATAAGCAACAGGCGGACTTTTATCAGCAGCTACGGATAAAGATCGCTAACTACCTGGAAAGAAACCATATTCAATACGGCGATATTCTTTTGCTGGCGCCCGACTTTTTCCATCTGCTGGTGCGGCTTTCCCTGGATAAGCGGGTGGATAACAATAAAAAGGCCAAGCTTTTTCTGGCCATCTCCTACTTCATTTCCCCCATCGATCTGTTACCGGAGGTGATACTCGGCCCGGTCGGTTATCTGGACGATGTGGCCCTGGCCGCCTATATTCTCAACGACTTCATCAACAACAATGACAGCGACCTGCTCTATGAACACTGGGCCGGTTCCAGTGATGTGCTGGCTTCCATACAAAACACACTGACCCTGGCCAACCAGTTTCTGGGTGAAGGCTTATGGAAGCGGATAAAGAGAAAACTCGGTATTTTTTAACCATGCCGTTCCCCTCTCTTAGCCGGCTGCATGAAAGCATCTCCACCCCGGCGCTGCTGATTGACGCCGCGCGGATGGATAAAAACCTGCGCGGGATGCAGGCCGCGGCCGATGCCCGTCACGTGGCCCTGCGGCCGCATATAAAAACCCATAAGGCCCCCGTTCTGGCCCGGCGGCAAAGGGAACTGGGCGCCCGGGGCCTTACCGTGGCCACGCTGAGCGAGGCGGAGCTGTTTGCCGGCGAAGGTTTTGATGATATTTTCATGGCCAATCAGCTTACGCAAAAGGCCAAGGCGCCCATGCTGAATAAAGTCCGGCAAAGGGCCCGCCTGATCCTCGGTATCGACCATCCCCGGCAGGTTACCCTGCTGGAAGAGATGCTTTCATCGCCGGGGCCGCCGCTGGAGGTGCGTATCGAGATAGACAGTGGTTTCCACCGTTGTGGCATTGAGCCGGAGAGCGACCTGCTTGTGGATGTGGCCCGCCTGATCCGCCAAAGTCCCGCCCTGACTTTGGAAGGGGTTTTTACCCATGCCGGTCAGGCTTACGGCGCGCGATCCCCGAGGGAAATAAAGGACATTGCCGCCCGCGAAGCGGCCTCGGTAACCGCCGCGGCCGCACGTTTAAAAAAGATCGGCATTGAAATTGCTACAATCAGCGTGGGTTCAACACCAACGGCCAAAGAGGTGATTCGTCATAAAGGCGTTACGGAGGTGCGGCCCGGAAACTATATTTTTTACGACCGGATTCAACATGCCCTGGGCTCCTGCCGGGCGGAGCAGCTTGCTTTGTATGTTTTGGCCACCGTGATAGCGCAGCCCGGCCCGGCACAAATCGTCTGCGACGCGGGCAGCAAGACCTTAAACGTGGAAACGGGCGCCCACGGCATGCATCTGGTGAAAGGTTATGGACAACCCATGAACGTAAAGGGTACGCTGACACGGCTTTCGGAGGAACACGGCATCATCAGGCTGGAACGACCGGAGGAGATCGCCATCGGTTCGCCGTTGCTGATCGCTCCCAATCATGCCTGTGTAGTGGCTAATCTTTATGATTTCTATCATCTCGCCGATGGTGAATCTGTGCAGATCGTGCCCATTTCAGCCCGGGGAAAAAGCAGGTAGCTTGCATGAAAACCGTTTATAAACGCATTATACTGACCCTGATCCTTTTTATAATGATTCTAACCTTTGCCGGGGTTTTAATCTACAATACCTATCAGGATCTGGGTAAGGATCTGATCCGGCGCACGGCCCTGCTGATCGGCGATTCGGTGAGCGATATACTGGCCAATGCCGCCGACAAGGATCTGGAATCGCTGACCCCCGGTGAAAAACGGCGTCTGCGCCGCCTGATGCGCTCGCTCACCTCGGAAGAGGGCAATATCATCCACATTCTGCTGATCAGCGACAAGATGCGCATTTTGCTGAGCAGCGACCGCGCCGTGGAGGGACGGGAATACACCTCGCCCGAGGAGCTGAAAAACCTGCAGGGCAACCAACCCAAGGTAATCACCAAAACATGGGATGATTCCATCCGCGTGGTGGATGTGATCCTGCCGCTGATGCGCGAGAAAAACGCCGTGCACGGCTATCTGCGCCTGGTGCTTTCGCAAAAGGAGATTCAGAATGTCTTCGGCGATATGTTTTACATATTCGTACCCATCGGCCTGGTGATGCTGCTGTTGATCGGCTTTTCCATCTACTTTATCTCCCGCGCCTATACCAAGCCGCTGGAATCGATCGAGGCCATGGCCGAAAACATCGCCCAGGGGGATTACAGCTACCGCATCAATTACGAACGCAAGGATGAATTCACCGATACCTTTTCGCGCATCGACAAGTCGCTGGAACAGGTGAACGTGATGAAGGAAAGCTATAAGAAGACCGAGAAACGCATTCACGCTCTGATGCAGGCCGTGGATGAAAGCATTATTCTGCTGGACGCCGGCGGCGATGTGGTCGGTTATAACGAGGTGGCGGTGGAGCTGTTTCAGTGTCCCGTGGAGATGCTGTTTGAAAGCCACTTCCATCAGATCAAGCAGATGAACACGGAGCTGCAGGCCCTGGTAGAGCGCAGCTTTAAGAATGAGCAGAACGCCTTCGGCCATGAGCTGAACCTGTGGCTGCCGGACGGCCGTAATGTGCTGGCCCGGGTGACCACCTTTCTCCTGCGCGAGGAGAACGCCGTCAGCGGCATGCTGCTGACTATCAAGGATCAGAAGCTGCTCAATGAGCTGCAAAACAATCTGCAGCGGTCGATGAAATTCGGCGTTATCGCCAGCCTGGCCAGCTCCATCAGTCATGAGATAAAAAACCCGCTCTCCTCCATGGCCATCCATGCCGAGATCCTCAATATGCGTCTGGAGGATGTGGAAATTGAAAACAAGGAAGCCCTGAACAAATCGCTGGATGTGCTGCAAAACGAGGTCAAGCGGCTCAACCGCATCATCAACCAGTTCTTTAATCTGGCGCGTATCAAAAAGACCGATCTGAACGCCATCAATATCAACGCCGTGCTGGAGGATGTGATCACCCTGGTCAGCCAGCAGGCTATCGAGCGCAACATAAAGATCGATACGGACTTTTCCGACGGGATTGAAAAGATTTACGGCGACCCCGACCAGTTGAAGCAGGTTTTTCTCAATATCGTGCTCAACGCCTTTCAGGCCATCCATAACGGCGGCACGGTAACCATGGGCACGCAAATGAACGGCGCCCATCTGGAGGTGCGGATAAAGGACGACGGCTGCGGCATGACCCCGGAAGTGCAGGAAAGGTTGTTTGAGCTCTACTTTACCACCAAACATGACGGCGGCGGTATCGGCATGGCCATCTGCCGCAATATCATCGAGGCCCATGACGGGGAGATTGAGTTTGAAAGCAGGGAAGGCGCCGGCACCACCTTCCGCATCAGCCTGCCGCGCATCAGCCATACCACGCAGTTACACATCAACGCCCTGCGCCGCACGGCAATGAAGGCCTGACATACCCGCATAACAAACCGATTTTATTCCCACACTAAGACATCAAAACCAAAGAATCGTTTTGTAGATATTTCGATATCGCTAAAAACCGTGAATGGAAAGGTTTATCCCCGAAAAAGCGGTGCCGTTCAGCGCTTCATTGCCGCCCGTATACCAGCTGTAAAAATAGTTCACTTCAAAATGGTCGTTGGCCGTGCGCAGGGCGGGTAGTTCCAGCAACAGGCTGAGGCCGTTGACCAGCCCCCTGGAGCTCAGGGAAAGGCCGCCGGTTTTTACAAATTCCGGAAAGCCGCCCCCCTTATAGTGCCCCCGCTGGTAACGGATCATTTCAAGAACCGTCACGCTCCAACCGCTGTGCACGGTAATATCGGCACTGCTTTTACCCAGAATCATATTGTCCCAAATATCGATATTACCCGGAAAGGCCGTGTATTGTCCCGCCTGTACCAGCTCATCGCGGGCTTCCGAGGACCAGCTGATTTTTATAGTTTGTATGGAAAAACCCTCAAACTGTTTGTCCAGACCCCATGTAAACGCATAGCCGATGCGCGCTTCCCGGGCCAGTCTTTCGGGAACGACGCTGCCGGAGGTATTAACGGCGTCACCGTTATTGACAAGGGCCAGACCCAGGGCCACATCGAAAGAAACCTTCTGACCGTTAAAAACCGTATACGGTTCGTCCCACATGGCCATCACCGGCAGGATGGCCTGCGCGCCGATATCGTAAACATCCGCATTCCTTTTTTCCGGGAACACGTCCGACGTGGCTTTTTTTAGGGTATAGCCCAGGTTAAAGCGCAGAACATAATCGATGCCGACGCCAAAGGCCCAGGCGCTGTAATATTCGCGCGCGTCGAAACGGTCGATGACCGTGCCGTTATTATCGGTTATGATATTTGTGCCCAGATCCAGTGATCCGCTGTAATAGGCAAACCCCAGGCTCAGGGGCATATCGGGAAAGATACTTTCCAAATTGTAGCCCAGGGCCAGGCCGCGGCTGTCAAAAGTCACATCGGAGAGGGAAAGCCCGGCCAGCCAGTCGGTTTTCCGGGTATAGGACTGAAAGGCGATATTTTTTTCCCGGCCAAAGTTGCCCAGTTGAGCCGGATTGAAAAAGGCGCCCAGGAAATCCGTTGTGGGCAGGGCGGTATAGGCCCCGGCCTGCCCGTTCAGTCCGGAGGCGGGAGGCACCAGCAAAAAGGTGAATATCGATGTACCCTGAGCATAAGCGCCGGAAAGGGCGAGCAGCAGGGTGAGCGCAAGGATTCTCAGTGATCTAAACATGCCGGCCTCCGTTTTTGGGGAACTGTTTTAGAGACGCATAACATAATGCTGTTTTATTCTTATACCGTTAATATATCGCTTTAAGCGGAACGGTTCAAACCGAATAAATTTAACCGTCGTCTATTTGGCCTTCAGCGTTATCAGCGGCAGGATCACCTCTTCCAGGGAAATGCCGCCGTGCTGAAAACTGTCCTTATACTGGTTCAGATATTTATGATAGTTTGTGGGATAGACGAAATAATAATCTTCCTTGGCGATAATATAGGTGGTGTTCAGGCCGCGTTTGGGCAGTTTCCACTCTTCCGGGTTTTTCAGGTAGACCGCCTGCTTTTTATCCACCTTAAGGCTGCGGCCGTATTTATAGCGCAGACTGGTGGAGGTTTCGCGGTCGCCGATCACTTTTGAGGCGCGCAAACCGCGTACGCTGCCATGATCGGAGGTGACAATGATATCGGCGTCGTATCCGGCCATTTTGTTGAAAATGGAGACAAAGGGTGAATGCTCAAACCAGGAGCGGGTCAGCGAGCGGTAGGCCGCCTCGTTGGGAGCAATCTCCTTAAGGATGGGCAGGTCAGAACGGCTGTGGGCCAGGATGTCCACAAAGTTTATGACCACCGCCAACAGATCGCTGTCCATGTAACTGTCCAGATTCTTTTCAAAATTACGGGCGTCATCATTGTTCATGATTTTAACATATTTGGATTGGGCCGTTACCCGCTGCCGTTTCAGTTGCAGTTCCAGCAGCTCCTTTTCATAACGGTTCAGGCTCTCGTCATCCTCGTTCAGCGACCACAGTTCGGGGTAAGCCTTTTCGATTTCCACCGGAAAAAGGCCGCTGAAGATGGCGTTACGCGAAAAAGGAGTGGCCGTGGGCAGAATGGAAAAAAAGTATTCCGTGTTCACATTAAAGCGCTCGTAAAAAAAGGGCTCCAGCATAAACCACTGATCCATGCGCATGCAGTCGATAATCACCAGCACGGTTTTCTTTTTTTTCTTCAGGCGCGGAATCACATGGTCGGGCACCACATCCACCGAAAGGCGCGGCCCCTCGTTTTTTCCGTATATCCAGTGATGGTAGTTTTTTTCCACATAACGGCCAAACTCGCGGTTGCTCTCCTTGCGCTGATCGTAGAGAATCTGCCGGAAGTCGGAATCGGTGGCCGCGTCCAGCTCCATATCCATGCGGGAGATTTTCAGGGCGTGGTTGATCCAGTCATCGGGGCTTTGAATGTTCATCAGGGTCATGGAAAGCTTGCTGATCTCCGAGGCATAGCTTTGGCTGCGCTTTTCGATGATGATGTTTTTCTTTTGCAGGATTTTTTTGCAGGCCATCAATATCTGGCTGGGATTGACCGGCTTGGTCAGATAGTCGTCAATACGCTTGCCGATGGCCTCTTCCATCAGGCTCTCTTCCTCGTTTTTGGTAATCATGATCACCGGGATTTGCGGGTTATAATCCTTGATCTCATTCAGGGTGGTCAGACCGTCCTTGCCGGGCATGGTTTCATCCAGCAAAACCAGATCGAAGGAAGTTTGCTGTATACGGGCCAGGGCGTCGTCCCCGTTGGTAACGGTGGTGACCCGGTAGTCCCGGGATTGTAAAAAGCGCACATGCGCCTGCAACAGTTCTATTTCGTCATCGGCCCACAAAATATGGTACATCAGTTCTCCTCACGGCGGTCTTACGGTTGGGTTTGCTGGATATTCTTAAGAAAACGTTCAAAACGCCGGCGGCGTTTTTCGGGACTCATCTCCCGGGGAAAGGAAAGGGTTTTTTCGTGGGAACTGCCTATAAATCCGCCCAGAAGGCCTCCGGCAACAACGCCGCCCACAATAATCAGACCGTTTCCCAGGTCGGATATACCCACATCTGCCGGCGCATTGGTGGAAGAGGTCGTCAGCAGGGTGGCGCTGACAGCGCCCCCGGCCAAAGCGCCCAGTAACAGGCCGCTACCCGTGTGTGAAGGCGTTTCCATTTTCATGGAAGCTATGCGAAAAATGGAAAGCTCATGTTCCCGGCCCATGGTGCTGACGACAAGCGTGTCGCCCCGCAAATCCCTGACGGACACATTGGCATAGGGCGATCCGTCATAGGTAGCGATATCCCAATACTGTTGTGCCCGGACCCATCCGGCGCAAAGGGTAAGACTGATAAAAACAAGAAGATATCTATACATGGCTCTACTCCTGCCTTTGTCGGACAACCTCAAACAGGGCGATGGCCGCGGCCACGGAGGCGTTCAGCGAGCCGATACGCCCGAATTGGGGGATGGTCAGCACCCCCCGGCACAGACGGCTGATGTTCTTGCGCACCCCCGCTCCTTCGTTGCCGATGACCAGGGCCACGGGCTGTCGCAGGTTCAGTTCGTACATCGGAGAGCTGCCGCCCTCCTTGAGTGATAACGTATAAATGTTCTCTTTGTTGAAATGTTCAATTAATGTATCCATGCGCTCCACACGGAACAGGGGCAGGTGAAAAACGGCGCCCACGGATGTTTTGACGATGGTGGCGTTTATTTCCGGGCTGCCCTTGGCGCCCAGCACCAGGGCGGTGGCTCCGGCCACCTCGGCCGTTCGGATTATCGCTCCCACATTATGCGGATCCTGAATCTGATCCAGGATGACGATAAAAGGTTGTCCGCCTGAGGTCACGGCCTGATCCAGCTTATACATATCGCCAATGGGCAGGGGAGCAATGTCGGCGGCGAGCCCCTGGTTGACCACCGGCCCGGTCAGCTTTTGCAGGGCGTCGCGGTTAACGGTTTTAACGGGGATCGATGCCTTTTCGGCCTTTTCCAGTATAGCATTGATGATACGCGCCCCGGCGCCCGGAACCCGGTAGAGGGTGTTGATGGTGTGTCCGGCTTGCAGGGCTTCCCAAACGGGTTGTCTCCCATGGATAATCACGGCGATCCTTTCGTTATATCATTCTTTACAGCAGTCGGATTAAGTTACGAAGGAAGCGCCATAAGTAAAAAAAACAGCGGAAAATAAAAAAGGTAAAAAAAGAACCCCGCGGCGTGGCAGCGGGGTTCCTGTTGATAAAACGCCTTGCGGAAAGGGGCAGGTCAGACGGAGGTGACCTCCTTCATAAAGCGCCCGGCCAGGGCTTCGGCCTCTTCCCGGGTGGGCGCTTCGGTCATCACGCGCACGATCGGCTCGGTGTTGGACTTGCGCATATGCACCCAGGAATCCTCAAAATCGATCTTCACCCCGTCCAGCAGGTTGATCTTTTCATCCTTATATTTTTCCGCTATCCGTTGCAGTACCTGATCGGGGTCCATGCCCTCGATGGAGACCTTGGCCTTAACCATCTTATACTGTGGCAGGGATAAAAAGAGTTCATGCAGACTGCCGTCAAAAACAGCCATGTGCTGCAGGGTCAGGGCCACGGCCAGCGGCGCGTCTCTTCCCAGATGTAATTCGGGCAGGATCACCCCCCCGTTGCCTTCGCCGCCGATAATGGCTTCCATTTCCAGCATCTTTTCGGCCACGTTTATTTCACCCACCTTGCTGCGGCTGAACATGCAGTTGTAATAATTGGCGATATCCTCCGAGGCGCGCGAGGTGGACATGTTCACCACCACCCGGCCCATCTTTTGCGAAAGGAGCAGTTTGGTGGCCAAAGCCAGGGTGTACTCCTCGCCCAGGGGGCTGCCGGTGTTATCCACAATGGCGCAACGATCCACATCCGGGTCCACGGCAAAACCGACGTCGGCCTTTTCACGGATAACGGTTTCACACAGCCCGGTGATGTTTTCCGGCAGAGGTTCGGGGGTATGGGCAAAGCGGCCGTTGGGCTCGCCGTTAATGAGCGTATATGCGCAGCCCAGCTCTTCCAGCAGTTGGGGTATGATCAACCCGCCCGCGCCGTTAACCGTATCCAGCGCTACCTTAAACTTTTTGGAGCGGATCAGCGGCACATCGATATAATCCAAATCCAGCACGGCCCGGACATGACGGGCGTTGGCCTGCCCGTCCACGCTTTCGGAACCCAGCCCGGCCCAGTTCTTTAGGCTCCATTTCCCGGCGTCGCCCAGGGCATAGACCTTCGCCGCGTTATCGGGACTCAGAAAACGGCCGTTGCCATCCATGAACTTTAAGCCGTTCCACTGGATGGGGTTGTG
>Ga0256832_1001672_pt1 | contig 15133 bp, 12 predicted proteins | sample 134614metaG_FD_190534 | JGI IMG/M metagenome (GOLD analysis project Ga0256832, IMG submission 190534) | Hydrothermal vent microbial communities from Lau Basin, Pacific Ocean - 134-614 | ecosystem: Environmental > Aquatic > Marine > Hydrothermal vents | place: Pacific Ocean: Lau Basin | collected...
TACCAAAGCGCAAGAGTGATCCTGGTTATCAGTTCGATGAAGAGGTTGAACTGGATTATTACCGCTTGCAGAAGATCAGTGAGGGTTCGATTAGTTTAAATGAGGGTTATGCAAAGCCACTGGATGGTCCCCGAGAAGTTGGGACAGCTATGCTACACGAAGAGGCGGTACCCCTTTCAAGCCTGATTGATATTATTAATGAACGCTTTGGCTCAGAATTGACCGAAGCGGACCAACTCTTTTTCGATCAACTGACCGAAGCGGCTGTAATGGATGACTCTTTACGACGCGCTGCCGAGGCGAACCCGGCGGACAAGTTTCAGTTGGTATTCCGTGAAGCCCTTGAGTCTCTTTTTATTGAACGCATGGATTTGAATGAGGAGTTATTTACCAACTACATGAGCAATCCCGAATTGCAGGAACTGGTATCGAAGTGGCTGGGGGAACAGGTGTATAATCGTTTCTCCAGTTTATCCTGACCAAACCTTAACAACATGAACTTTCACCTGCAAGAGATGACAGGCTTTGCTTATTACCCATCCCCCCTGTTTTTATATATTTTTGGTAACTGCCCTTTTAGCATATTACATTTGAATACACTAAATCAGGTAGATTTGAACTCCAAACTTGAGTTTATAATACAAACAAAAAAGGAGACGCTATGTCTCCTTTTTTGCATACGGGGGTATTGCTTGTTACTAGCTGCTATTTCAAGCGGGTTACGCCCATCATTTTGAGAATCGATTTCTCATAGAATGGTTCCGAGCTTCCTTTCTTCATCTTGCGGATAAAGTATTTCTCAAAGGCGATTTTTGCCAGGTGTACCCATTTGCCTTTCTTGAACCAGGCTACGTTGCGTGGTGGTATCTGCGGAATGGCAAGGAATGCGGCACCTGTATCGCCCATGTCGGCGAGACAAAGTGCTGTCCATGTGCCTTTGGCGCTTGGCTCTTTGCCCTCTATGGCTAATTCGATATTTTGAACGGCGGATGAGACCATTGACTCTATCATATAACCTGTCTTTGGTGCGCCAGTCGGAACCGGGGTGGCTTCAACGGGTGGAATCGCAACACAAACGCCCGCAGAATAGATATTCTGGTAGGTCGGGTTACGATGAAATTCGTCAATCATAACAAAACCGCGTGGATTACATAAACCTTCAACAGAGGCAACAGCATCAACGCCAAAGAATGCGGGAAGCATCATGGCTATATCAAAGTCGATTTCATGACTCTGGTAAACATCACCCTTGGCATCGAGTTCTTCAACATGCAATTTGCCTTCTTCCACTTTTGTGGTTTTGGCGTTTGTGATCCATTTGATGTCATTACTGCGTAGTTCAGATTCCAGCATTCCTTTTGAATCACCTACGCCGCCCAGACCCAGGTGACCAATATATGGCTCTGATGTCACCAGTGTCATGGTAAACTTGTCTCGAACCTTACGCTTGCGAAGGTCTGTGTTAACAATCATTGCAAATTCATAAGCGGGACCAAAACAGCTGGCAAACGGCATCGCGCCAATGACAATATGCCCGCTGCCTTTTTCCAGAAGCTTCTGATAATCCTTGTAGAACATTTCTGCATGATCGACCGTACAAACCGAATGTGTATGTCCGCCGTGTGGACCACTGCCTTCTACCTCATCAAAATAGAGTTTAGGTCCTGTTGCGATAATCATGTAGTCGTAGTTTATAACATCCCCATTTTCCATGGTAAGCGCATTGTTAGCCGCATCAATCTTGTCTACACGACCAGCAACAAACTTGATTCCTTTCTTGGATACATATTTTTCTATAGAAAAGGTAATGTCGCTACGTGAACGCCAACCAACACCAACCCACGGATTTGACGGGGTGAACTGGAAATAATCACGCTCATTGATTAAAGTAATTTCGTGGCTTCCGCCCAGTTCATCCTTTAATTCGTATGCTGCAGGCATTCCACCTGTTCCAGCGCCCAAGACGACAATATGTGCCATATTCTAATACTCCTTTGATCTTAATTTGGTTGGTTTTATTATCAATATTTACCCAATCACATCACAATCTATGCTATTAGTCAATAAAAATAATATTTTCAATAGTTTATAAGGATTTCATAAAATACTAATCTACTCATATCTATATCAGGGAAGCGACTCAGGCTAATACTCTTTGCAGCCATGCAGATATATCGGCAATTTCCTGTTGGCATACGGAATGCTCCATGGGATAAGAATGTGCTTCAACATCAAGCTCTTGCGCCTTTAGAGCTGGCACATAATTTTGCCAGCTCTTGACTGGAATGACAGGATCATTGATTCCATGAGCCGCGAATACTGGCAAGTTTTTATGTTTTGCAGTGATGACTTTAAACAGATTTTGCTGAAAGGGAATATAGGTTGACAACATCATAATGCCTGCCAACTTTTCTGTGTATCGCAGACCTGCCTGAATCGCTATCACTCCGCCTTGCGAGAAACCTGCGAGAATGATGTTTTTGGCAGGTACACCCGATTCTACTTCTTTATCGAGAAGCTGATGAATCCAGCCAACCGAGGTCAATATATCTTCTTCTTTGGCATTATCTGCCTCATCCAGCGAAAACATATCAAACCAGGCGCGCATCTGATAGCCATTATTCAGAGTTATGGGGCGTACAGGTGCGTGAGGAAATATGAATTTAACGGCTAAAGAGGCAGGTAATTTCAGTTCGGGAACAATTGGCACAAAGTCATTTCCATCTGCGCCCAAACCATGGAGCCAGATAACGCTGTACTCTGTTTTATTTGCGGTGCTTACTGTTTCAAATGGCAACATAATAATTACTCAATACACTTTTCAAGGAAGGTGTAGTAAGTATGCCATTTTTTTCTAAAATCAAGAAACTGTCTGGAAATAGTGAGCCACGACTCATATTTCCAGACAGGTTCAAGTTATTGAGTTTTTACCCGGCCGGTGCGACTGATTATTATTTTCTTTTCAACTGTATTCTTGCCTTCTTCTTTAAGCTCAAGGGTAACGGTATCACTCCGCCCGGAATATTGGTAGGTCAAAATAGACTTCGCTTCACCCGTGGATTTAATTGAAACCTTGTTGAGTTTTTCATGCACCTTGATAATTTCTTCCGGAGCACCATCACAGCTGGTATCACTGGCACCATTATCAATACTTCCGTCATCATTACAATTGAGGAAAACAATCCAGCCATTTGCAAAGTCTGTTGAGTTACTACAGCTTTGCTGGTCAGTTGTAGTACAAACAGAAACCGTATTATTGCGTTTAAGTGCTTCACTTCTTGCCAGAATCAAAGCGGCGACAAATTCATTGCTTGAGGTGGTAACACGGTTATTTTTAAGCATTGTTTTAAAACTGGGCACTGCAATTGAGAGAAGTATTGCTGCAATTGAAACAGTTACCATAAGTTCTATTAAAGTGAACCCTCGGTTTTTATTGTTTATATTACTTTTTGCCTTGTGTATTGAATATTTTTTCATGAGCATTATCACTCCATCAGGCTCTGAGAATTTCTTTATTTTTATGAGATTGATCTCTAATATATCACTTTCACAATTTTTCAAGAGAATTCTCTGATGAACGGCAACTGGCAACGACTGGAAGAAAAAATCAGTCACTTAAGCGGAGAAAAAATCCGCTTTAAAGACAGGCAAACAGTAACTGGTGGCTGTATTAACCAGTGCTGGAAAGTAAGCGATTCAAATAACAGGCAGTGGTTTATCAAAACCAATTCTGTCGCTCTGCTGGATATGTTTATTGCTGAATCAGAGGGGCTGGAAGAAATTGCCGCCAGTCACAGTATGCGTTCACCTGAAGCGCTTTGCTATGGCAAGACCCCGGAATTTAGCTACCTGATTATGGAATACATCCCGCTGGTGTCATTTTCAAATCAGGCAAAAGGCGGAGAACAACTTGCCCGGATGCACCGCCACACTGCCGGGCGTTTTGGCTGGAAACGGGACAATACCATTGGTTCAACACCACAGCCTAATGAGTGGCATGACGACTGGGTATCTTTCTGGAAAAACAGGCGCCTGATTCATCAACTCGATCTGGCAAAAAACAAGGGCTATCCCGCCAGGTCTTATGATGCCGGAGTGGAGCTGGCTGAAAATCTCTCTGATTTTTTTAGTTCGCATTCAGTCGTGCCTTCATTACTGCATGGCGATTTATGGGGTGGCAATATCGCCAGTGATGCTCAGGGCGAGCCAGTCATTTATGATCCTGCGGTTTATTATGGTGACAGGGAAACGGATCTGGCATTGACAGAACTCTTTGGCGGCTTCAATGCTGATTTTTATGCTGCCTACAAACAGCATTATCCACTCGATCAGGGCTATCAAAGCCGCAAGACACTTTACAATCTGTACCATATCTTAAATCATTTTAACCTCATGGGCGGTGGCTATGCGTCTCAGGCATTTCAAATGACCCGACAACTTTTATCAGAGATCAGGTGATTGAGGAGAGGATAACTGCTGCGCAAGCGCCCACTTAATATGCTCTTTAAGCAAGGCTGATGCCGACTCCAGACGTTTGGACAAAGCCTGCCGAATCGCTGCTGATGGTGGCGCATTCCCCAGCGCAATGGCAATATTGCGCAACCAGCGTTGATGCCCCATGCGCCGGATCGGTGAGCCTTCCATCCTTTTCAGAAATTCATCTTCATGCCAGGCAAACAGTGAGAGCAAATGCGGGGCATCAAGATTATTGCGAATGGCAAAATCCGCCGTGCTGGCATCCTGGGCAAAGCGGTTCCAGGGGCAGACAAGCTGACAATCATCACAGCCATAAATACGATTGCCGATTGCCTGTCTGAATTCAACTGGAATCACTCCCTTGTGCTCAATCGTAAGATAGGAAATGCAGCGTCGCGCATCCAGCACATAGGGTTTGATAATTGCCTGAGTAGGGCAAATATCAATACAGGCAGTGCATGAGCCGCAGTGATTTTCTTCAGGCTGTGATACCTCGAGTGCCAGATTGGTGTAAATCTCGCCCAGAAAAAACCAGGAACCCGCATCGCGGCTGAGCAGATTGGTATGCTTTCCTTGCCAGCCGAGACCGGCACGCGCCGCAATGGGCTTTTCCATGACTGGCGCGCTATCGACAAAGACGCGATATTGCATATCACTATGCGGAATCGCCTCACGAATTGTATTCGCCAGTTTTTGCAGGCGCTTGCGCATCATTTTGTGATAATCACGCCCCAGCGCGTAACGTGACACATAGGCAAGTTCAGGATGATTGAGTATCATCAGGGGATCATGCTTTTGCACTGGACGGTAGTTCATGCGCACACTAATAATGCTGACGGTAGCGGGAACCAGTTCCGCAGGGCGAGTACGTTTAGTGCCATGACGCGCCATCCATTCCATATCACCATGAAATTTTTGCTCCAGCCAGTCGTTAAAAAAGCGCTCGCTCTGGTGCAAATCAATATCGCTTACCCCTGCTCTTTCAAATCCGAGTGCCTGCGCCCACTGATTTAGCTGTTGCTGTGTGATATAGTGAGTATTTTTTTCCATATTCTGAATAATAAGGCAACTCGCAGCAAATAGGGTCGTTTATTTACTGCGAATTGCTTAACAACAGCTAATGAATTTGCCGCCAGACTTATACACTGCCGCCCAGGTGCGTGAGCTTGATCGCATCGCTATTGAGGACTTTTCCATACCCGGCTTTATGCTAATGCAATATGCCGGGCAAGCCACTTTTGATGCGCTGCTGGAGGCATTTCCTGATACCCGTTCGCTTTGCGTAATATGCGCAACGGGCAATAACGGTGGCGATGGTTATGTAATTGCAACCCTCGCTATTGAAGCAGGCTTTGTGGTAAAACTGGTTCAGTTAGGTGACAGCAAAACAATGACTGGAGATGCACAACGTATGCGCGCCGCCTTTCTGCTGGCAGGCGGTCAGGAAACCGATCTGCAGCAGGCGCTATTGTGTGCCGATGTGATTGTGGATGCTATTTTTGGCACAGGTCTAAGCCGCGATATCAGCGGTAGCTGGGCTGATGTCATCAGGGCAATCAATGCCAGCCCTGCCAAAGTGGTTGCAGTTGATATTCCCTCCGGTCTGCATGCCGATACTGGCAGGGTTCAGGGTATTGCGGTCAAGGCTGATCTGACGGTCACTTTCATTGGTCTGAAGCGTGGCTTGTTCACCGCCCAGGCACGCGATTACTGTGGTGAAATCCGCTTTAATGATCTGCAAGTACCACCTGAAGTTTATCAACAGCTAAATGAAAAACCTCAAACCCGGTTGATTCCCGGGGATTTTATCCGGCAGATACTCAAACCCCGTCAGCGTAGCAGTCACAAGGGAGATCACGGTCATGTACTTTTGATTGGTGGCGCTCAGGGCATGAGCGGCGCAATACGTCTTGCCGCAGAAGCAGCCTTGCGCACCGGCGCAGGGCTTGTGAGTGTTGCCACGGCACCCTCTCATGCCGAGCTGCTGAATCTGACCCATGCGGAAATTATGGTAAAGGGGGTTGAGGATGCGAATGCCCTAAGTCCGCTTATCAACAAATCCTGCGTGATTGGCATAGGTCCGGGTCTGGGTCAATCTGAATGGTCCAGGGCGCTGTTATTCAAGGTTCTGGAATCAGACAAAGCACTGGTGCTGGATGCAGATGCACTTAATTTACTCGCACAAATACCGGATTTGCCAAAAAACAAACCCTGGATTCTTACCCCTCATCCTGCCGAAGCCGCACGTCTATTAGGTATGACAACCCAGCAAATTGAAGCCGACCGCTATCAGAGTATTCAAAAACTATCAAAAAAGGGGGGGGATGGGTTTGTATTAAAAGGCGCGGGCACACTTGTTTCAGATGGTGTTACAACGCATGTTTGTACGGCTGGAAACCCCGGCATGGCAAGTGGCGGCATGGGTGATGTATTAAGCGGCATCATTGCAGCACTTGTGGCACAGGGATTAAGCCTTGCCGATGCTGCCATTGCAGGGGTTGAATTACACGCGCAGGCAGCAGATCGGGCAGCGCAACAGGGTGAGCGGGGCTTGCTTGCCAGTGACCTGTTTCCTTATCTCAGGGAGCTGGTGAATCCATGAAAAACATCATTATTCCCAATGAAAACGCCATGCTGGAATTTGGGGCGGAGATTTCCAGGATGTTTCCAGAACAAGGCAAGGGTGGCATTATTTTGCTTAATGGCGATCTCGGCGCAGGCAAAACCACTCTGGTGCGGGGTTTGCTGCGTCATCTTGGCTATCAGGGAGTGGTCAAAAGCCCAACCTATACACTGGTTGAACCTTATGAGATCAATGGTCGGCATATTTACCACTTTGATCTTTATCGTCTTGGTGATCCTGAAGAACTGGAATATATGGGTGGACGTGATTATTGGGATGAAAATTCACTTTGTTTGATTGAATGGGCAGAAAAGGCGCAGGGCTATTTGCCAGAGGCAGATTTAAGCATTACCATTCAACATTTTGGAAAGCAGCGCAAGGTTGCAGTAGAGAAAAATAAAGCAAAACACAATTAACCAATAAAAACAATAGTTTATTATTTTTTTATAAAAACAGCTTGAATTGTTTAAGTTTGCGCCTTACACTATAATGTACACAGGCATAAAGCCAGATAAAATAAGTAATTAGCGTACAATACAAAAGGGATTTCTATTATTATTCCTGCTAGTGCTTTTGCATGTGCAAATTATGTATAACATACGCAAACCCTCAGTCAAACTAGATCATAATGAGAAGATGAAAAATATCAGTCAAAAACGCAGAGACTTTGTGCTAAGTCTTGGAAAGGCTATAGGCATCGCTGGAGTCAGCGGTTTATCTTCACAAGTTCTGGCAAAACAAGCGACTAAAAACACCGCAAAAAAAAATGCAACGGTTAAATCCATTTCTCTTAAAAAGAGCAATGATGGCAAGCTTCGCCTTGTTTTTGAGCTTGACCGGCGCATCAAGCATAAAATCCTGACCCTTAGCTCTCCAGACCGGATCGTTGTAGACCTCTTAAATACAGAAATCGCAAACGAGCCGCTAAAACTGGAAGGTAAAAAATCTTCCCAGATCAAACTGATCAAAAAAATACGCCAATCAAAACGCAATGAAAATGACTACCGTGTCGTTCTTGATATGGCAAGGCAAGCCAGGGCAAAGACAAAGCTAGTCGCTACCAAATCGGCTTATTTTCTGGAGCTTGAACTGAGTCCAGATATAAATGCAAGCGTTGCTAACACAGCGATAGCTGCCAAAAAAACAAGCAGACAACACAAAAAAAGAAGCGTTAATGCAGTCAACCCAAAGAGAAGAAGAGCACAACTGATTATCGCCATAGATGCCGGTCATGGAGGCAGAGACCCCGGCGCAGTTGGTCGCAGAGGCACTAAAGAGAAAGATATTGCACTGCAAATTGCCAAACGCCTGAGAAAGCGCATTGACAGGCATCCAGGCATGAAAGCTTTTCTTATCAGGGACGGGGATTATTATGTCCGCCTTGACAAACGCATAGCCAAAGCTCGCGCAAAACGTGCTGATGTATTTGTATCAATTCATGCAGATGCCAATCCTAACCGTAATTTGACAGGCTCATCGGTGTATATTCTGTCTGAGAGTGGTGCATCCAGTGCTGCAGCCAAATGGCTCGCCCAGAATGAAAACTCTTATGAAGCGAAAATGGCGGATACGCACCTGCAGTATAAAAACAAGGTGGTTTCATCTGTACTGCTCGACATGTCTTTATCAGAAACGATTGATCGCAGCCTTGATCTCGCCAGCAATGTTTTAAAAGAGCTTGGCGGGGTTAACCGCTTGTTACGCAGGCGCGTTGAAAGCGCGGGTTTTGCTGTACTAAAATCACCGGATATACCGTCCATGCTGGTTGAGACAGCCTTTATAAGCAATCCTATGGAAGAAAGGCGCTTAAAGTCATCGCATTACCAGGAAAAACTGGCAAAAGCCATTTTTAATGGCGTAAGAAAATATCAGATTGCCTTAAACAGCCCTGGCTCGAGATATACTTAAGTACCCGCTCAAATTAATCTAACAATTTAGCCCCTGTTTTCTGATCTTCTTCGTTATTGCTTTGGTCACATAGCCCACTATGCTCCCGTCGCAATGCATTGAATATCAAAAAACAGGAAACCAAATTTTGTTAAATTAATTTTGTTTGGGTACTTAGGGACAGCGCAACCGCAACAAAATAGCCTGCATTGAGTTTGCGAAACACGGGATTGCTTTATACCCTGTGTTTTGCTCCTCAACACAGACAGGCTCAAGGGAACCTGTCCGAGAACTAGCTTCCAAAAAATGCGACCACAATATATAGTGTTTTCCCAATGCAGAAACCACTATATATTGATTGAAATTTTTAAAAACTTAGTTCTCAGACAGGCTCCTAGTGCGCTATTCCTAAATAGCTGCCATTTTTAATGTTTCATAAAAACTTTCTTTCTTTTTCAGTTTTTCGCCTGAAAATTTCTCAACAAATAAAGTCATATAATATTTGTCTTTTTTTTCTAGCGGAAAGTTTAATACCGTCACTTCACCACTTGGGGAAATATATTTCTTTTCAATTATTGTTAGTCTGGATTGGTCAATTGCCAGATCCTGACGTGAAACAACCTCGCCTGTTTCAATGTAGCCTTTTTTCAGAAGTTCTGAATTAATATCTTCAAAAGTAAAGAGTAGCTGATTATTTTCTTTTAACATCACATCAGTTGTGCATCCATCTTCTTCAGGTGAGACAGCAAAACTGACATTGTTAATCTTTACTTCGTATACGCCTTCAAAATTATCCGCCGGCTTTAAACTCGACGCCGTTTTTAAGGTCTGCATCAGTGAGCTGGAAGACGGGTATTTCTTCTCGCAATATTTTTGATGCAGCGATAAAAAGGTTGTTACATATTTTGAACTGTGTGTGTTTTTTGCAACCTGCTGTTTGCTTGCATTTGCATTACAGCCACTTAAAACAATGCTTGTTAAAATAGCTGCGAGTACGGTTTTGGGGTAAGAATTATTCATGGGGTTTGCCTTTTATACTTATTTTAATTTTATGTAATTACTTTATTTGATCATTTTTTCCATTTATTATTTAGATCTATCTCTCGCATTGATCAAAATCCAGGAGACGGTGCAGTAATAAGTTGGGTACTTACTACAGCACTCCTAATATCCCGATCAGGCTAATTCTAAATCAGACAATCTTTACACAAACTTAATAAAGCTGGTTTAACGACATTTTTAGCGACAAAAGAAAGCAATATCACTACTTGATTCATGTCATTTGCAGTGGCTTTAGTCACTCGTTAGAATCAGCCGATGCTAAATATTGAACCCCGATACACTGGAAAAACCGCATTTTTACATCTTGGTTTTCGTCCTTTTTTCTTTGCCTCCATTTCTTTTGGGATTGTCTCAATTGCCCTCTGGATGTTGCTATATACCTTTGGCAAGGGATTACTTGCGAATCATTACCCGATCATCACCTGGCATGCTCACGAGATGATTTTCGGGTTTACAGCGGCAACCATTACAGGTTTTCTGCTAACTGCCGTAAAAAACTGGACAGGTATTCAGACAGTGCATGGAAAACCGTTACTTGCCCTGTTTTTACTCTGGCTTGCTGCACGGATTCTTGCCTTTATACCGGGCTCCTGGGTTTTACCCACGCTTGCGGTTATTGATTCACTCTTTTTGTTATTCATCACCTGGGCGTTTTCAAGCCCCGTTATAAAAAGAAAGCAATGGAATAATCTTGCCTTCAGCGGCAAGCTTCTTTTGCTGTTTTTAGCCAATATTGTCTTTTATCTTGGACTGCTTGGGGTATTGCAAAATGGCACGCATTACGGTCTGTATGCCGGTTTTTATACTGCTTTGGCCGTGATTTTTACTATGGGAAGACGCGTGATTCCTTTCTTTATAGAAAAAGGTCTGGGCTGTCCCTTTCAGGCTAAAAACTTTCAATGGGTTGACGCTAGTAGCCTGTGGTTATTTCTCGTCTTTTCAATTTCAGATATTTTCTTTGCGGAGTCAGTTGTAACCGCGCTTTTGGCAGGAGTGCTTGTTATTCTGCACGGTGCGCGCCTGTATGGATGGTATCATCCGGGCATCTGGAAGAAATCACTGCTGTGGGTATTAATGGCTGGCTATGCATGGATAATTCTTGGCTTTATCTTGAAAATAGCTGCAATTTTTCTGGGTATTTCACCTTATCTTGCACTACATGCCTTTGCCTATGGCGGAATCGGCATGATTACCTCTGGCATGATGGCTCGCGTATCATTGGGGCATACCGGCAATAATGTGTTTAATCCGCCAAAAATACTGCATCTTGTTTTTGCCTTGATTTTTACTGGTGCAATAGTCCGGGTAATTTTGCCAATTTTCCTCGGGCAGTATTATCTGCAGTTGATTGGGTTATCGCAGGCATTGTGGATAAGTGCCTTTCTAATCCTTTTTATTCGCTATGCCCCAATGCTTATCAAGGCACGCGTTGATGGTCGCTTTGGGTGAATCCCCCTGCCTGGTTGATTGACTCCAGCATTTATATTTTCAAGGCATGGTATACCTGTTCTGATATTGACGATATTAATGGCAATCCGGTCAATGCAGTTCACGGTTTTCTGGATTTTGTCTATCACCTGCTTGCCAGCGAACAGCCACAACGAATCGCATTCGCTTTTGACGAAAGCCTGAAAACCTCGCATCGCAAGAAAATTTATCCTGAATACAAGGCAAATCGCCCGCCCGCGCCTGAATCCCTGCATCGCCAGTTTCAATATTGCCGAAGATTTTTAAAGGCTTTCGGAATTTATGAAGATGCAAGTCCCCTTTATGAGGCGGACGACCTGATCGGCAGCTGGGCAGCACGGCTGCGTGCAGAACACATCCCTGTGAATATTATTACGGCAGATAAAGACCTTGCGCAACTGATTCATCAAGGCGATTACTGGTGGGAGTATGAGCGCGGGCAGAAGCTTGACAGCAAGGCAATTCTCAAGAAATTCAAGGTAAAGCCACAACAAATTGCTGATCAACTTGCCATTGCGGGTGATAAATCAGACAATATTCCGGGGGTACCTGGTGTCGGCATGTCTACAGCAGCAAAACTGCTAAGACGATTCGATACCATTGACAATATGCTGAGCCATATTCCGGAAATTTCCAGTATGCAGATTCGTGGTGCGAGTCGAATCCAGCAGTTAATTACAGATCACCAGGATACAATCCGGTTGGCGCGACAATTGACAGGTATTGTGTGTGATATTGAAACGACTCCAGCAGGTTATTTTGAAATTTCTCGTCTGAATCAGCCAGCATTAGAGGAATTATTTATTCAGTTAAGGATTTCTGCAGAGCAACAGAAAAAATGGCTGGAGTTGCACGCTTGCCTTTTTTAAACCGATCCAGAAGCCTGTCTGAAAATACCCAAAAATACGATTCCCAGCAATTTAGCTAAAAATTAAGTTCTTTGTTTTCAATGGGTTAAGAATTGAATTTTTGGAAAATTGCTGATTTCCTAGTTCTCGGTTCTCGGACAGATTCCTAAGTCGTAAGCTTGCGATAAATATCTGCTACCTTTAGTGGCAACTGTGCTACATCATCCAGCACTACATAGCTTGCTGCACCATACATATATGGCAGATAATCCAGACCTGCTTTGTCTATGGTGATACAAAAGGGGTGCACTCCTGTTCGGCGTGCTTCTATCAGTGCCATACGGGTATCCTCGATACCATACTTTCCGCGGTACTCACCATAATCTTCTGGACGACCATCGGACAGAGTGATCAAGATACGAGTTTTTGCACTGACCTGATTTAAAAGCCCTGCAAGATGACGAATGGCAACTCCCATGCGAGTATATTCCTGTGCTTCAATACCTGCGATTCGGGACTGCACGCTATAATCAATTTTAACTGAATCGCTACCACTACCCGCACAGCTTTTCTTGCCAGAGTAGCTTTCCTCAAAGCTTTTTATTTTAAAAATATCACAGCGTTTGCGCGCCCACCCCGAAAAGCCATAAATTGCATAGCGATCACCTAACTTTTCCAATGCTTCACAGAGCAAGATCAGTGCTTCGCGTTCTGCTTTATTTATCCAGCCCTTGGTTGAGCCGCTCATATCAACCATCAACATCACCGCGATAGAACGATCAACACGTTGCATCTGGGTATACAGGCGGTCTGTCATTTCCATGCCGAGTCTGGTATCACTCCAGGCTTCAACAAAGGCATCAATATCAATATCATCGCCGTTGACCTGTTGTTTCAAAAGCTTGTCTTCACCACGCAAGGCTTCAAAACTTTTATGGATCTGTTTTATTTCTTTGTGATATTTCTGCAGTGTATCCTGAACAAAGCCCAGTTTTCCTGGTTTAACCTCTTGCTCACGCAAGACACACCAGTCCTTGCGATAGTGTTGTCGCTGATAATCCCATTCATCATAATAGAGAGCGCCTTCCTCATGGTAGGTGCCAGCCCACAGATCATCTGCCTTTTTATCACTGATTTGCTCTGCATCGTAAGCACCCGCGCCGCCTGTTTGCAGGTATTCTTCTGGTATATCACCAAAATCCTGCAAAATTGAATTCATTGACTCGCGTGTTTCCCAGTCTATTTTAAGTGGCTCATCATCCAGTGTAATCTCAATGCGAAAATCCTGTGGCAGGGAGGTATCGTCTGATTCGCTTAACTTCAGTCTGGATGTTTTCTCGCTTGTATCTGCTTTGTGTTGCTCTTCATCCTGTGTATTCTTTTGATTTTTGTTTTTATCTAAAATCTCCTGCGATGCTTTCCAAAGCGCTTTCTGGAATACCTGCTTTTCCCTGTTTAAACGTATCTGCATCGCATCCAGAAGCTCATCCAGCTTCCACACACCCTGAAAACAATGTGGTTTTGGCAAGGGTAACCGCATTGCATCCTGAATCAGCTGACAACTGCTTGTTATACTTGAGTGTGGCTGTTGCAGTTGAGCAGCCAAAGATTCCCAGCCTGGCGGGATAACGCTTTCATTCAGCAAGCCCAGTACAGTTTGCATATCACGGTGTATTCCGGGCAGTTCTCTTGAAATGCAGGCATCCAGACGAATCGCTTCCAGTCTTTGCAGATAATCCAGTTGCAAAGAGCGGCTCTGTGGGTCTTTTTTCAGAAAATGCGACAAACTCAGTTCGGGGCGACTGTTTTCCAGCACGCGTTCAACGCGCCAGCTACCAAACCAGATTTGCGCCCATTGATACGCGAGTATTGATTTATAGTGTTTAAAATTATTCTCATGGGATTCAAAACGCCCAACGAAGCTGGGGAGATAGAGCGTTTCTGTATCAGTCCAGGCGGAATCTGCCTGCTGCAACTTCAGTCGCCTGCCCGACAAACCTTGCACAAACAGCGAAAGCATACCCGAAACATCAGCAAAGGTTACGCCACGGGCGCGGTCTTCAGCCTCAAGTGCAAATTTCTCTACATTGTTGATCAACTGCACCGCAGGCACCAAACCCTGTGTATCCAGAATTTCCATGGAATGCAGCACCCAGGTTTGCATCATTTTATCGTTCATTAAAGCAAGTGCTTTAGCTGCATTAAGCGCCAGACAATAACCAATTTCGGTATGTGCCTTAGCTCCGACTTTGATCCAGTAGAGCGCACGATCCTGCTTTGAACGCTTAAATTTTGCAAGAGCAATGGCAGTGGGCTCAGTATCAAGACGTTGCAGATCAGCATCCAGATAGTCATCCAGAATAGCTTCCAGCTGATTTGAATCGAGTGGGCTTGTTTTGCCTGAGTGATAAATATGCATATAAGGAGGTAGAATACAGGATAATACAACTAATACCCATCCCCCCTGTTTTTTATCAATAGTGTTCGGCATGATTATTGCTTAAACTGAGTTCAGCAATTTTATTGTTTCAATATCCCATGGCGAGGTAAGCTTGTTTTTAACGGCTTTAAGCCAATGGATACCTATTTTCCATATTCCTTTGAGCTTATTGCCGAGCAGTGTAACGATTCCACATTCAGGGATGCGTGTAACTGTGCTTATTGACTTTGTAATAGATGAATTTTCAGTGGTGGTATTCTCTATTGTTTCAATTTCTTCCTGTTTATCATGGTTACGTTGCTTAAAATTCAACAGCAAAATATAGATAAT
>Ga0256832_1001673_pt1 | contig 15130 bp, 13 predicted proteins | sample 134614metaG_FD_190534 | JGI IMG/M metagenome (GOLD analysis project Ga0256832, IMG submission 190534) | Hydrothermal vent microbial communities from Lau Basin, Pacific Ocean - 134-614 | ecosystem: Environmental > Aquatic > Marine > Hydrothermal vents | place: Pacific Ocean: Lau Basin | collected...
GCTTCGCCCATGTTGGCCGAGGCGTGCATGGAGAGTACGCCCCGGCGGGGCAGCAGGTAGTTCATCACCGTGAAGATGGATTTCTTGATCTCACCGGCATAGGCGGTGCCGCCGATGAGCACCAGGCGCTTGCCCAGATGCAGCAGGATGAAGGCCTCGGAGCGGGTGCCGTGGACCGTCGGTCGGGCATGGAAGTGGGGGGCGTGGATCACGGTGAACCCCTCGTGCTCCACATCCAGTTCCCGGCCGAAGTTGCTGGGCCGAATGAACATGTTCCGCGCGAACAGACTGTGCCAGGCGTCCTGGGTGATGACGCGCACGGGCATCTCGTAGTCGGGATTCGCGCCCACCAGGCAGTCCTGCACGTAGACCTGCCGGCCCTCCAGATAGGTGCACACGTGCTCATGGAGCAGGTCGAAGCGCTCTTCGGAGAAGGGCTGATTCACTTCGCCCCACCAGATGTGCGCCCGGCTGGAGGGTTCGTCCACGATGAACTTGTCGCGGGCGGCCCGCCCGGTGAAGTATCCGGTGCGCACCACCAGCGGGCCGAGGTGGGCCAGGTGCCCCTCCCGCCGACGCACCGCCTCCTCTACCAGGGCGGCGGTGCTCAGGTTGTAGAAGATCTGCTCCAGGTTCTGGAGCCCAAGGCGGGCCAGCACGGCACTCAGACGTGCGGTCTCAGGCATGACGACTTCCTCCCCCGGTGAACGTAAACCGGTCGCGCTGCCCAAGTCTAGGGCGGAAGGCGTCAGGGGTCGAGCCGCTCCATCAAGTAGCACAGACAGTCCTGCCTCACTACGCGCTCGTCCAGGGTCAGCATGGAAGGCATGGCGGGCCGCACCAGGGTGAGCAGCCCCGCCTCCACCGCGAAGTAGCGTTCGGTGACCGGCCGGCCCGCCTCGTCGAAGGCGATGAGGCCCGTCCCGAGGCCCTCGCGCACCCGACCGAAGACCGTTCCCGCCGGCAGTTCGCGAAAATTGAAGTGGTCGATGTCGGGTTCGAACACCAGGTCCGCATCCGCCTCGCCGAAACTGAAGCTCACTTCCTCGCGCACCTTCACCTGGGCCACGGTGTGGAACAAGTCGATGTCGTGGGGCGCCACCGGATGGTTCGGGACGCGGGACAGATGCAGGCACGCCTCCACGTATTCAGCGGCGTGCTCGATTCCGTGTCTCTCGCCGGGCCGGCCGCATTCGAGCGTCACCGCGGGGCAGAGCTCGGCGAAGGCCATGGACTGCACGCCCCGTGGGCGGAGGAAATACACCACCGTGCGCCCGAACAGGGTGGCCAGCTGGAGGAACGGGGATTCGAGCCGGTTCACACAGGCGTAATGCGGGTTGATGCCGGTGTTGTTGTGGATGTCCACACTGGCGAACACCCCCCGGCTGCGCATGCGTTCGAAGACTTCCCGCACCAGTGCGGCCTCGGGCGAGCCGTCCTCCTCCCCGCCCGGCCAGATGCGGTTGTAGTCGGGTTGCCCGTCCAGGCGGCGCAGACCATGGCGTGCAGCCGCCACGTTGCCGAAGAAGACCGACAGGGCCCGTGGCAGGCCCTGGTCGTGGTACTGGGCGAGCACCTGCTGTATGGCCTGCAGCCCCACGGGCTCGTTGCCGTGCAGGAGCACGGAGACGAACAGGGGGGGTTCGCGTCGGCCCGGGAGGTGAACCAGCGTGGGGCCCGGCAGGTGGCGATACAGCTCGCGGGCCGTACAGTGGAGCACCGGATCGGGCAGGTGGTCCAGCTCGGTGAGCGTCACTGCGGCGGGGGTGTACTGCATGTCAGTCCCACTGGTGTACCGGTTGCTGCCCGGCTTGGTTCTCGAGATATGCGCGGGTCAGGCCGGCCATGTCCCGTCCATGCCGGGCCACCCAGGCCCGCTGCCAGTGTGCGCCGGTGCGCCGCGTCGCGGCGCGTGCCCGGATCACGTCCAGGTAGGCGTGTGCCTGCGCACGGTTCAGGCCCAGGTCGAGCAGGCCTGCAGCGGCCAGGTCGAGCAGTTCGCCCAGCAACCAGGCGCGGAGGCTGCGCCGCTCGCCGTCGAACCACTGAATGCGGGCATCGAGCCCCAAGCGGGCCGCCTGATAGAAGTTGTCGCGTGCCGCGGCGAAGGGCAGGCGCCGCTCCAGGCATTCGGGTTCCATGCACAGCCCCGCCGCCAGACCATAGTACAACGCGGCGTTGGCGATGGCGTCCCGGATGGAGGTGGGCCCAGGGAGCACGCGGTGCTCGATGCGAAAGTGCGGACGGCCGTCGGCGTCGAAGCCCACCAAGGGGCGATTCCACCGCCAGATGGTGCCGTTGTGCAGGCGCAGATGGGCGAACTGCTCGGGTGGTGTGTCCGGAAAGATGGTGGGCAGGAGCACCGGATAGTGCTCCAGGTTCTCCCGGAAGCACTCGGCGATGCTGTGGCGCAGATAACCGGTGCCGAAGATGACTCGACGCAGGGGCCCGCGCGCGGCGTCGCCGTAACCGCCCACCTCCACGGACTGCTCGAACAGGGGAATGCGCGTCTCGTCCCAGAGGTCGCGTCCGAACAGGAACGGGGCGTTGGCGCCGCAGCCCACCACGATGGCCGAGGCCGCCAGCGAGGCGTTGTAAAACCAGTGCGCCCGGGCGGCGGGTACCTTGAAATGGATCTGGAACGAGGTCGCCGCCGATTCCAGCATCACGTCTCGGTGCTCGCTCTGCAGATGTTCTCGACCGATGATGTCGAGCCGCAACGGCTCGCCGCCACGCATGCGCAACACTTGTTCGTTGAGGGCCCGATACCGCTTCAAGGGGGTCATGTTGCGGGGCGAGAGCGCCGCATCGTCCACCGTGGGCAGGATGCCGATGCTCACCAGCTCGGCACCGATCTCATGGGCGGTGGCGCAGGCCCGGTCCCAGATGCGGCGCAGTCCGGCCTCCAGGCGCTGCAGGCCGTCGGCCCGCAGGCGCTCCGGGGGGTTGTTGAGCTCCAGATTGAACAGGGCCAGCTCGGAAGTCGCCTCCGGAGGGCCCATGTGGGCGAGGAAGTCCTGGTTGCAGGGTGCCGGACTCATGCGGGCATCCACCAGCCACGCCTCCAGCTCGAAGCCTCCGGTGGGCGGCCCGGGGGAGAAGCGGCCCCGTTGGATCCAGGCCTCCAGCAGCCGGGTCTCCTGGGAGAGACGGGCGCGGAAGCGTTCGAAATCGGCCGGCGTGAACCGGTCGCTGGTGATCTCCTGGCCCATGGGCGGGGCGGCGGTATACGGCTTGAAGGGTTCGGGGCATTCTAACCCAGTGGCCCCCAGTTTCCGCGTGGCCCGCGGCTGCGCCGGCGTTCAGTGGGCGGCCCGGTGGCGCAGCCGTGTGAGCGTTGCGCGAATGGCCTCGATGCGCCGGATGCGCAGGACCGCACCGATCTCCGGGCCGGCGAGGCCGTCGGTCATGACGTCACGCGGTTGGATGCTCCGGGCGGCGTCCAGGAGGCGCAGGAACGCCGCCCGCTGCGGATAGGGGCGCAGCTCGTGCCCCTTGCGGCCACGATGGTCCGCCTCGCAGGCGAGCAACAGGTGCCCGAAGCGGGCGGGGTCACGCAGGGCGTTGCAGCGTTCGAGCACCTTCATGATCGTGCCGGGGCGCAGTTCCATCACCCGGTGCACATGCAGGTGCCAGCGGGCCGCCAGCATGCCGAGTTCCCGGAAGCGGCGGGGCGCGCGCAGCCGCCTGCACAGCCCTTCGACCAAGGGGACTCCCTGCGCCTCGTGCCGGCGGTGGCTGGGCCACTGGCTCCGGGGCGTGACGCCCTTGCCCAGGTCGTGGACCAGGGCGGCGAAACGCACCGCACGGCTCGGAGTGAGCCGTGCGGCGGCCTCGATCACCCGCAGGGTGTGGAGCCCGCTGTCCACCTCGGGGTGCCAGCCGGGACGCTGCGGCACCCCGAACAGGCGGTCGATCTCGGGGAACACGCGCGCCAGCGCGCCACAGTCGAGGAGGGCCTCCACGAAGCCCCCAGGGGCCGGCTCGGCCAAGGCCCGCACCAGCTCCTGCCAGACGCGCTCGGGGACCAGGGCATCCACCTCGCCGTCGTCTACCATGCGCCGCATGAGCGCGCGGGTCTCGGCGGCGATGCGGAAGCCCAGAGGGCGATAGCGCGCGTAGAAGCGTGCCACCCGCAGGACGCGCACGGGGTCTTCGGCGAAGGCCTCGGAGACGTGGCGCAGCACCCGGCGCCGCAGGTCCTCCAGACCGCCGTAGTAGTCGATGATGCGCCCCTCTCGGTCCCGGGCCAGCGCATTGATGGTGAGGTCGCGCCGACGCAGGTCCTCGCGCAGGGTGACGTCGGGGGTGGCCTGGAATTCGAAGCCATGGTAGCCAGGGGCCACCTTGCGCTCGGTGCGCGCCAAGGCGTACTCCTCGTGGGTCTCCGGGTGCAGGAACACCGGAAAGGCCTTGCCCACGGGTTTGTAACCCTGGGCCAGGAGATCCTCCGGGCGCGCGCCCACCACCACCCAGTCACGCTCCTTGACCGGCAGGCCCAGGAGCTCGTCGCGCACCGCACCGCCCACCAGGTAGACGTCCATGGGGGTATGCTACCCGATGCGCCGGGAGGTGACCGATGCGAGGCCGCAGGCCGGAAGGGAAACGTGAGCATGGGGGGCGGCGTGTGCGGGTGGTGCTCGCCGCGGGTCTCGCACTGTTGGCCGTGGGTGGCTGCACGGAGCTGCCCTACTATGCGCAGGCCGTCGGCGGCCATCTCGCCATCATGCGCGCCCGCGTACCCATCGAGACGCTGTTGGCCGACCCGGCCACCGATCCGGTACTCCGCGGCCGTCTGGCCCGGGTGCAGGAGGCGCGCCGCTTCGCCCTCGGCGAGCTGGGTCTGCCGGACAACGGCAGTTATCGGGCCTACGTGGCGCTGGACCGTGAGGCGGTGACTTGGAACGTCTATGCCACCCCCGAGTTCTCTCTCGAACCCAGGCGCTGGTGCTTTCCGGCGGTGGGCTGCGTGGCCTACCGGGGCTACTTCGCCGAATCGGCGGCCCGGGCCTACGCCAGTGAATTGGCCGCACAGGGTTGGGACGTGTACGTGGCACCGGCGAGCGCCTATTCCAGTCTGGGCTGGTTCGAGGATCCGGTGTTGAGCACCATGCTGCAGCGGGGCGAGCTGTCCACGGTCGGTGTCCTCTTCCACGAGTTGGCCCACCAGCGTGTCTACGTCAAGGGGGACACCGCCTTCAACGAGTCGTTCGCCACGGCCGTGCAGCGGGCCGGGGTCCGCCGCTGGCTCCAGGCCCGGGGCGAGGCGAAGCGGCTGGCCGCCTACACGCGGGCGCTGGAGCGGCGTACCGCGTTCCTGGCGTTGCTGCGCGAGACGCGCGCGCGCCTGGCGGCGATCTATGCCCGGGGCGGCGCGCCGGCCCGGCTGCGCGCGCAGAAACGGGCGGTGCTGGAGGACCTGCGCGAGCGCTACCGCAGCCTTGCGGGAAACTGGGCGGACCATGCGGGCTACGACCGCTGGTTCCAGGGCCCTCTCAACAACGCGCGTTTCGTACCCGTCGCCCTGTACGGCGACCTGGTGGAGGATTTCCTGGGGCTGCTGGAGCGCTGTGGCGGAGACTTCCGGCGCTTCTATGCCGAGGTGGCGCGCATCGGGCGGCTGCCGCGGGCCGAGCGCCCCACGGCGCTGCGCCGGTCGGCCTGCACGGCCCCGACGCCCTGAGGCGCATCAGGACTGGGCCAGCCAGCGCGTGGTCCGCAGTTTCTGCAGCTGTGCCTCGCGGCCTCCGCGGCCGGTGAGATACTCGGGCACCACAGACTCCAGGGACGTGGTCATGCGGATCCCGCGGCGGCACACACTGGGCACGGTGAGCGAACGGTAGTTGTCCAGCGTGAACGGCTTGCCGGGCATGTGCTCCAGGATCCGGGCCTGGAGGCGGGAGGCCCAGTCGGGCAGGCCGAGGATCCAACGGTGCAGGCCCAGCACCCGGGCACAGTACTGCACCAGGGCCTTGAGGGTGTACTCCCGGGGGCCACAAAGGTCGAAGCGCTTGCCGAAGGCCTCGGGGTCGTCCAAGGTCTCGAGCATGAAATCCGTCAGATCGCCCACGTAGACCGGCTGGAAGCGGGCCCCGGGACAGGCCAGGGGGAAGACGCCGGGCGCCCAGCGCAGCAGGCGCGCGAAGCGGTTCATGAAGCTGTCGCCCGGACCGAAGATCACCGAGGGGCGGAAGCTGGTCACCTGCACCCGCCTGCCGGCGTGCGTGAGGACGTAGTTCTCGCCTTCGCCCTTGGTGCGCAGGTAGAGGCTGGGTCCGCGGGCCGCATCGGCGTTCAGCGCGCTCATGTGGAGCATGCGGCCGATGCCCAGATCGTGGCAGGCGTCCAGGAGCTTGCGAGGCAGCTCCACGTGCAGTTCGCGGAAGGTCTGCCCCGGCCTGCCGCGCCGCTCGTTGAGGATGCCCACCAGGTTGATCACCGTGTCGCAGCCGTCCAGGTGGGTCCGCAGGTCCTTGGGTGCGAGGACGTCGGCGTGGATGAGTTCCAGGGTGGGCAGCACCGTCAGGTCGCGGTGGCGGTACGGGTTGCGCGTGAGGACGCGCAGCGTGTGACCCCGTGCGGCCAGCCGTGGCAGCAGGTGGTGTCCGACGAAGCCGGTTCCCCCGAGGATGCCGATGGTGCGCTTCTGGTTCATGTTCTTCCGGGGTGTCTGCTGGAGGCTCGCCATTTTACCCCAGGCGCACAGTGGGCTTGGGCCCCGCGCCACTCGGGAAGTCGCGGAGTGCTACTCGCGTGGGTCCCGGCGCCCCGGCGGTTCCACGAGCATGGCCGCCGAACGCGGGGTGTGGCCGGTCGTCCGGTCCGTGTCCACGGGGCACTGCGGGCCGGCATGGCACCCGGAACAGCCCGTTGCGGCGTGCCGACGGCGCCGCCACCAGCGGACCAGGGCACCGCCCACCACCAGCACCACGATGCCGAGCGCGAGGGCCTCCTGGGCGGCCGGATCCTGCCACCACGCGTTCATGAGGCCAGCCGGGTGCCCAACTGATAGACGGCCATGGCGCTCAGGTAGCCCAGCGTGGTCATATAGGTCCAGGCGAAGGCCGCCCACCCCCAGTGGTTGGTCTCACGCCCGATGGTGACCACGGTGGCGGCGCACTGCAGGCAGAAGGCGTAGAAGACGAGCAACCCCAGGACCATGGGCAGCGTGAACACCGGTCGCCCATCGGGCCAGGTGGCGCCCGCCAAGCGGCGGGCCAGGGCCTGGCTCTCCTCGTCCACCTCGCTGCCCACCGCATAGATGGTGCCCAGCACGGCGATCACCACTTCACGGGCGGGAAACCCCGCGATCACCGCCGCCGACACCTTCCAGTCCCAACCCAGGGGGGCGAAGGCTGGGGCCACCGCTTGGCCCATCCGCCCCAGGTAACTCTGCTCCAGGTAGGCGGCGGCCTCCTCGTGGGCCAGGGAGCGCAGGCGTTCCTGGCGCTGCGGTTCGGGCAGGGTGGCCAGGGCGGCGCGCTGGGTCTCGAAATGTGCGTGCACCTGGGCGGGTCGGGGGAAGTAGGCCAGGGCCCAGATCACCACCGCCACGGTGAAGATGATGGTGCCGGCCCGTTTGAGAAAGATCCTCGCCCGCTCCCAGAGCCGCAGGAGGACGGACTTCAGGTTGGGCAGCCGGTAGGGCGGCAGCTCCATGAGGAAGGTGGGCGTGGGGCCGCGTAGCAGTGTGCGCTTGAGCAGCCAGGCGGTGAGAATGCCGCCGACGATGCCCAGCAGGTAGAGGGCGAGCAGCACGAGGCCCTGCAGATTGATCCACCCCCCGAGATAGGTCCGTTGAGGCACGAAGGCGGCGATCAGCAGCGCATAGACGGGGAGCCGGGCCGAACAGGTCATGAACGGCGCGGCGAGGATCGTGGCCAGGCGGTCGCGCCGGTCGGGGATCACCCGCGTGGCCATGATGCCGGGTACCGCACAGGCGAAGCTGGAGAGCATGGGGATGAAAGACTGCCCCGACAGGCCGCACCAGCGCATGAGCCGGTCCATGAGAAAGGCGGCGCGGGCCATGTAGCCGGTGTCCTCCAGCAGGATGATGAAGGCGTAGAGGATGAGGATCTGCGGGAGGAAGATCACCACGCTTCCCACTCCGGCCACGACGCCGTCGGCGAGCAGACTGGCCAGGGCGCCCTCGGGCAGCTGGGCGTGCAAGAGGTCGGCCACCGTGGTGGTGAGGCCGTCGATCCAGTCCATCAGCGGCGTGGCCCAGGAGAACACCGCCTGAAACACCAGCCCCATGACCAGGACGAACAGGGCGGTGCCCAGAAACGGATGGCTGACCACCCGGTCCACACGGTCCGACAGGCCGGTCCCGACCGGCTGCCGGCGTTCCACCTCGGAGACCACCCGGTTGATCCATTCGTAGCGGGCCCGGGCCTCCAGCGCCGGCAGCGGCCTGTCCCCGCCGAGTTCCCGGCGCAGGGCCTCGATCCTTTCGCGGACCGGTTCCCCCGCCAGCTCGATCAGGCGCTGCTCGGCATATCCGTCCTGGTCGATGAGGGCTCGTTCCACGGCGTAGTCGGAGACCCCGATCCCCTGCGCGCGCAGCGACTGGGCCAGCTCGTGGGCGCGTTTGCGCAGCTCGGGGAGGAGGGCGATCTCGGCCGGGCTGCCGTGGCGCACGGCCGCATCCAGGGCGTCGCGCAGGGCGTCCAGGCCGATCCCCTTGGAGGCCACCGTGGGGACCACCGTGGCGTGCAGCAGCCGACCGAGCCGCTCGGCATCGATGTGGATGCCCCGTTTCTCGGCTGCGTCCACCATGTTGAGGGCGACGACCACCGGCAGGCCCTGTTCCAGCACCTGGCTCACCAGATAGAGGTTGCGACGCAGATTGGTGGCGTCTACCACGGCGAGCACCGCTGCGGGATGGCCGATCTCCTCGTAGGCGCCCGCCAGCACGTCCACTGCCACCATCTCGTCGGGGGACTGGGCGGCGAGGGAATAGGTGCCGGGCACGTCCACCAACGTCACCTCTCCGGAGGCGAGGTCGGCGGTACCCGTGTGCTTCTCCACCGTGACCCCCGGATAGTTACCGGTCTTCTGGCGCAGCCCGGTCAGGGCGTTGAACAGGGTGCTCTTGCCGGTATTGGGATTGCCCACTACGGCGATGATGCGAGCGGCGGCGTGCGGGGCGGGCCTGGGTTGGGCTGCGGGGGCGTTCACGGCCGTGAGGGATGGGTGGAGGGCCGGTGCACGGGGTCAGCGCACCTCGACGGCGCGGGCCTCGTCCCGGCGCAGCGACAAGGCGTAGTCCATCACGCGGATCTCGATGGGGTCGCCGGCCGGGGCGCGGCGTACCACTTCCACCTCGGTGTCCTCGAGCAGCCCCATGCTCATGAGACGCTGCATCACCAGGCCGTCACCGCCGACGCGGACCACACGTCCTTTCTCCCCCGGCTTGAGATCGGCCAGCGTGCGGTTCATGCGGCCTCGCGGCGCAGCAGGCGGGCCAGGAGTCCGCGGCGCTGGCGGGGCGTGAGGCGCTCCACCTGGATCCGCGCGGCCTCCTGGCCGTTGAGGGCCCAGCGGCTGTGATCGACGGCCACCACCAGCGGGTCGCCGGGCTGCAGGACCCGGACCTCGGTCCCCGGCAAGAGGCCACGGGCGTGGAGTTTGTCGCGCAGCTTCGGGTCGCGGACATCGACCGCCGTGATGATGGCCCGTTGGCCCCGATCCAGCTCGCGTAACGTCATGGGGAAATACTCCAAGTGGATGGCACACACAGAACGCTCGGTATGATGAACGGAAACGATAATCCTTCTCATTGACGCAAATCAAGTATATGACGGCGTGCACACCTATGCCCTCATGATTTCCGCGCAGGATGGGGGCGTGGAGGGCCCGAGACCGGGCCGCCGAGACCAGCTCAGGCGTCGCCCGGGCGGTCGCCCGATACGGCGCCGCGGCCCCGTCTGCCCTCCGGGCGCTTCCCGCGGGCCTTGGTGCCGCGCCCGCGCCCGGTGGGTCTGCGGCTCTTGCCATGGGCCGAACGGCGCCGCCGGGCGGGCCGTTGAGGCTCGACGAGCAATTCGTGCGTGACGGGTTCGACAGGGATCTTGTAGCCCACGTAGGCCTCGATCTCCGGCAGGTGGAAGGCATAACGCTCGCAGGCGAAGCTGATGGCGTCGCCCTCGGCGCCCGCCCGAGCGGTGCGGCCGATGCGGTGGACGTAGTCCTCTTCGGACTGGGGCAGATCGAAGTTGATGACGTGCGAGACGTCGGGCACGTGCAGGCCGCGCGATGCCACGTCGGTGGCCACCAGGACCGGGTATTCCCCAGTGCTGAACCCCTTGAGCAGCCGCAGACGCTTCTTCTGGGGCACATCTCCCGAGAGCAGGGCGGTGCGGTAGCCGTTGGCCTCCAGATAGGCGGCGACCTGCTCGGCGGCGTGCTTGGTATTGACGAACACCATGGTGCGCTCTGGCGCGTGACGCCGGAACAGGCCGAGGAGCAGGGCGATCTTCTCCTCGTTGGCGGGGAAGTAGACCACCTGGCGCACGCGGTCGGTGGTGAGCTTGTCGGGCTCGATCTCCACGCGCACGGGATTGTTCATGTGCTCATAGGCGAGTTCCATGACGCGATGGGAGAGCGTGGCGGAGAACAGCATGCTCAAGCGTCGTTCGGCCGGGGGCATGCGCCGGAACAGGTAACGCACGTCCTTGATGAAGCCGAGATCGAACATCCGGTCGGCTTCGTCGAGCACCACCACCTGGATGGCGCGCAGGTCGAACACGCGCTGCTTGAAATAGTCGATGAGACGGCCCGGTGTGCCGATGAGCACGTCCACCCCGGCCTGCAGCCGCTCACGCTGTTCCACGTAGCCGGCTCCGCCATAGACCAGCCCCAGATCGAGTCCGGTGTGGCGGCCCAGGAGCCTGGCGTCGCGGTGGATCTGCACGGCCAGCTCGCGCGTCGGGGCCACGACCAGCGCCCGCGGCTGGGTGGCGCGGCGCTTGGGATGGGCGGGTTCTGTGAGCAGCCGGGTGAACAGGGCGACCAGGAAGGCGGCGGTCTTGCCCGTACCGGTCTGGGCCTGCCCGGCCACGTCCCGCCCGGAGAGCGCCACCGGCAGGGTCTCGGCCTGGATGGGGGTGCAGTGGGTGAATCCGGCTTCCTGGAGGCCCTGGCGGACCGGTTCGGGGAGATCGAATTCGTCGAATGTCGTGTCGGTTACGAGGTTCTCGGTCATAGCCCTCTAGCATACCCCATCCGGCGTGCCGGGGTTGACGTGCATGGTGGACCGGCCGGCGTGCTTGCGGTACCCTTCGCCGCTTTCGGGTGGGGATGCCATCGGGCGGTCCGGGGGCGCGGTCCGGCTTCCGGAGACGCAAGAGACGACCAAGACCACGAGGGTTTGTATCGTGAGCGAAAAGATTGTGCACGTGAGCGACGACAGCTTCGAGCAGGAGGTCCTCAAGTCCGACAAGCCGGTCCTGGTGGATTTTTGGGCCGAGTGGTGCGGACCGTGCAAGATGATCGCGCCGATCCTGGACGAGATCGCCGAGGAATACGACGGCCGGCTCAAGGTGGCCAAGCTCGACATCGACGACAATCCGCAGACGCCGCCCAAGTACGGGATCCGGGGGATTCCCACCCTGATGTTGTTCAAGAATGGGGAGGTGGAAGCCACCAAGGTGGGCGCGTTGTCCAAGTCGCAGCTGACGGCATTCCTCGACCAGAACATCTGAGGAGGCCGGCGGTCGCTCCGAGGCTGGACGGATGAACCATTTGGTGCTACAAGTATCCAACACAGTAGTGACATCCGGTCCCGGACTGTAATACTTAAGCAACCCATTCGTGATCGGCGAGTCGGCATCGCCCCGGGCCGGGGTGGGTGCCTAGCCACATGCGTTCCCCCGCCGCCATTTCCCCCTCCGGGCACTCCCGGCGGCGCGCGGGATGTACAAGGATCCTGTAAGTGTGACCAAAGGAATATCGGCCTCTCAGCCGAAGGAGCCGGCACCGATGAACGGCTCCACCACCGACTCCAGCTCCGCCGCGCCGTTGCGCCGGCGCCGCCCCCGCTCCGGCAACGCCCGAAAACAGGCCCCCTCCACGCCCATGAACCTCAGTGAACTCAAGAAGATGCCAGCCTCGGAGCTGGTCAAGCTCGCCGAGTCCATGGGGCTCGAAGGCATGGCGCGGCTGCGCAAGCAGGACATCATCTTCGCCATCCTGAAGGCCAAAGCCAAGGCCGGTGAGGACATCTTCGGGGGCGGGGTGCTGGAGATCCTGCAGGACGGATTCGGCTTCCTGCGTTCGGCCGACGCCTCGTATCTGGCCGGACCCGACGACATCTATGTATCGCCCAGCCAGATCCGGCGCTTCGGACTGCGCACGGGCGACACCATCACCGGCAAGATCCGCCCGCCCAAGGACGGCGAACGTTACTTCGCCATGCTGAAGGTGGACGAGATCAACTTCGAGGCCCCGGAGAACGCCAAGAACAAGGTCCTGTTCGAGAACCTGACCCCGCTCCATCCCTTGGAGCGCCTGAAGCTCGAGCGGGGCAACGGCAGCACCGAGGACATCACGGCACGCGTGGTGGACATCGTCGCCCCCATCGGCAAGGGCCAGCGGGGTCTCATCGTCTCGCCTCCCAAGGCGGGCAAGACGGTGATGCTGCAGAACATCGCCCAGAGCATCATCCACAACCATCCGGAGTGTTATCTCATCGTGTTGCTCATCGACGAGCGGCCCGAAGAGGTGACGGAGATGGAGCGAATGGTGCGGGGCGAGGTGATCTCTTCGACGTTCGACGAGCCGGCCACGCGCCACGTCCAGGTGGCGGAGATGGTCATCGAGAAGGCCAAGCGGCTGGTGGAACACAAGCGCGACGTGGTGATCATGCTCGACTCCATCACTCGCCTGGCGCGGGCCTACAATACCGTGGTGCCCTCTTCGGGCAAGGTGCTCACGGGCGGCGTGGACGCCAATGCGCTGCAGAAGCCCAAGCGTTTCTTCGGGGCGGCGCGCAACATCGAGGAGGGGGGCAGCCTCACCATCATCGCCACGGCGCTGGTGGACACCGGCTCCAAGATGGACGAGGTGATCTACGAGGAGTTCAAGGGCACCGGCAACTCGGAAATCCATCTGGACCGCCGCATCGCCGAGAAGCGGGTGTTCCCCGCCATCAACATCAAGCGCTCGGGCACCCGCCGCGAGGAGCTGCTCACCGATCCCGATGAGCTGCAGAAGATGTGGATCCTGCGCAAGTTCCTGCACCAGATGGACGATCTGGAAGCGATGGAATTCCTGCTCGCGCGCCTGCAGCAGACCAAGACCAACGACGAGTTCTTCGAATCCATGAAGCGCTGAGGCGCACCGACAGCCTCCGCCGGGAGACCGCTACTCGTCCGTTCATCCCACGTATTTGGAATCCCGCACCCGGACGGCCGATTCCGGCGCCGCGTCACTCCCGTGGGTCCCCTTGCAGCCTGTCGTTGGAACCCGGGTGCTCTCCGGCGTGCGAGAGATAGAGGGCCAACCCGATCAGCGCCACGCCGCCGGCGAAGGCGAGGAGGTCCACGGGGCCCTGAAAGCTCATTTCGATGGCGTGTTCGAAGAACTTCACGATCAGGATCATCAGCACCACCTTGCCGAGCCTGGACTTGAGGTCGTCCAGGTTGCGGATGAACAGCACCCGGGAGAAGTGGCGGGAGGCCCGCGCCGGATCCAGGGGGCTGATGAACAGTTCGTAGAGCCCCAGGGCGAAGATGAGCAGGACCGTGGCCAGCAGGTAGCCGTCGATGACTTCCACCACGTGGGCGATGGATTCGGCACGCAGGACTTTGCGGGCTTCGGCGTCAAGCTCGGGCGAGGCGTAGTCCCCCAGGTGTACGATCAGGTACCAGGCATCGACGCTGGCGATGTAGAACACGGCGAAGGCGGTGGCGAGGCTGGCGAGCACGGCCAGGAGCACCACCAGCCGGCTGTGCCACAGCCCGTTCTCGAACCAGCGCTCCAGACGGCCGGATTGCTGCCGTGGCGGGCTGTTCATCACAGGACCGCCCGTTCGCGCATGACGGCGCGATGCCCAATATCGTGTCGATAGAACGCGCCCTCCCAGTGGATGTGGTGCACCGCCTCGTAGGCCCGCCGTTGAGCCGCGGTGACGTCCTCCCCGAGGGCCGTGACACAGAGCACGCGTCCGCCCGCCGTGACCACGCGGCCTTCGTGCAGGGCGGTGCCGGCGTGAAAGACCTTGACGTCTTCCATCCCGGCCACGCGGTCCAGTCCCTCGATGACGTCGCCCTTGCGCGTGGCCCCTGGATAGCCGGCGGCCGCCATCACCACCCCCAGGGCGCTGCGGTGGTCCCACCGGGTCTCCGCATGGTCCAGGCGCCCCTTCAGCCCCGCTTCCAGCAGGTCGGCCAGGTCCGAGCGCAGGCGCATGAGGATGGGCTGGGCCTCCGGGTCCCCGAAGCGGCAGTTGTATTCGAGCACCTTGGGTGTGCCGTCGGTACCGATCATGAGGCCGGCGTAGAGGAATCCCGTGTATGGAGTCCCTTCCTCACGCAGGCCGGATACGGTCGGTTCGATCACCTCACGCATGATGCGCGCGTGGATGTCGGGTGTGACCACCGGCGCCGGCGAATAGGCGCCCATCCCCCCCGTGTTGGGTCCGCGGTCCCCGTCGTCCCGGGCCTTGTGGTCCTGACTGGTGGCCAGCGGCAGCACGTGCTCGCCGTCCACCATGCAGATGAAGCTCGCCTCCTCTCCGGTGAGGAACTCCTCAATCACCACGCGATGGCCGGCGCTGCCGAACCGGCCGGTCTCCAGCATGTCGTGCACGGCCCGCTCGGCCTCGGCGATGGAATGGGCGAGGATCACACCCTTGCCGGCCGCCAGGCCGTCGGCCTTGATCACCAAGGGTGCCCCGCGGGTACGGATGTATTCCAGCGCTGGTGCCGTCTCGGTGAACACCCGGTAGTCCGCAGTGGGGATCCCATGGTGGCGCAGGAAGTCCTTGGTGAAGGCCTTGGAACCCTCGAGCTGGGCGGCCGCCTGGCTGGGCCCGAAGATGGCCAGCCCTGCGGCCCGGAACGCATCGACGATCCCGGCCACCAGGGGCGCCTCTGGGCCCACCACGGTGATGTCCACGCCCCGCTCG
>Ga0256832_1001675_pt1 | contig 15119 bp, 14 predicted proteins | sample 134614metaG_FD_190534 | JGI IMG/M metagenome (GOLD analysis project Ga0256832, IMG submission 190534) | Hydrothermal vent microbial communities from Lau Basin, Pacific Ocean - 134-614 | ecosystem: Environmental > Aquatic > Marine > Hydrothermal vents | place: Pacific Ocean: Lau Basin | collected...
GCCATTGCTGCCAAAAGCGTCGATATCACCGTCAGAGACCGATGTGGTGAATTCACCCTCAACCGCCCAGCTAATACTGTCGCTGACCGGGGCAAATGCATAACCCACGACCACACCGATATTGGTTGCAGGGTCGAGGCCACTGACATCGGCATCCATCAGACCAAGTTTTGCGCCAAGATATACGCCTTCAGCCATCGCGGTATTGCCCAGCAAACAAAGTAATGGAAGCAGCCCGGCTGTTTTGTTGATACGCATAAAAATCCCTCCTGTTTGTTGTCGATTAACTCCTGTGCAGTTTTCTGCAATTCCCCAAAAACCACAGGGTCAGGCTAGCACAAGTGAATGAACCCTGAAATATCCGTACCTCATCTGCCAGGATGAGCGATTTCCCCCTCTGGCAGTTGAACTCCCCCCGCCTTCGGGGATAATGGGCGCCTTTCCTGACTGTCCGGAACCCATGAAACAACAGCTTGCCCCGTTATTGTCCGCCGCCGTCGCGACGCTCCAGGCCGATGGCGTCCTGCCCGCCGACCAGCCTGTCGATATCCAGCTCGAACGCACCCGCGACCGCAAGCACGGGGACTTCGCCAGCAACCTGGCCATGGTGCTGTGCAAGGCTGCCCGCAGCAAACCGCGCGACCTGGCGGAAAAGCTGGTGGCCGCCCTGCCGGAATCCGATGTGGTAACACGGGTGGAAATTGCCGGACCGGGATTCATCAATTTCTACCTGGCACCGGCCGCCTACCACGCCATGCTGCAACAGGTTCTTGCGGAAGGCGAAAAATTCGGGCGCAGCACTGTCGGGGCAGGCAAATCGGTACAGGTCGAGTTTGTCTCGGCCAACCCGACCGGGCCCCTGCACGTGGGGCACGGGCGTGGTGCGGCCTATGGTGCTACCGTCGCCGACCTGCTGGAAGCTGTCGGCCACAAGGTACACCGTGAGTACTATGTCAACGACGCCGGCCGGCAAATGGATATTCTCGCGGCCAGTGTCTACCTGCGCTACCTCGACCTGTGCGGTGAAAGCTTCACCTTCCCCAGCAACGGTTACAAGGGTGACTATGTCTGGGACATCGGCGCCAGCCTTCACCGCAAGCACGGTGATGCCCTGCGCCACAGCGCAGAGGACGTGTTCCGTGACATTACACCCGACGAGCCGGCCGGCGGCGACAAGGAAGCACATATCGACGATCTGATTGCGCGTATCAGGTCACTGCTGGGTGAGGAACACTATCGCGAGACCTTCGATCTTGGCCTCGACTCCATCCTGGAAAATATCCGCCACGATCTGGAAGAATTCGGTGTTTGCTACGACGAGTGGTTTTCAGAACGTTCCCTGACTGAAAGCGGTGCCGTGGATCGCGCGCTGGAACGTCTGAAAGCTTCCGGCCACGTGTATGAAAAAGGGGGCGCACTGTGGTTCCGCTCCACGGACTTCGGTGACGAGAAAGACCGGGTGGTGGTGCGCGACAATGGCCAGACCACCTACTTTGCCTCTGACATCGCCTACCACATGAACAAGCTGGAACGCGGGTATGACCGCGTCATCGATGTCTGGGGCGCGGATCATCACGGCTACGTCCCGCGCGTCAAGGCGGCACTGACCGCCCTCGGGGACGATGCCAGCAAGCTCGATGTCCTGCTGGTACAGTTCGCCATCCTGTACCGTGGTGGTGAGAAGATGCAGATGTCCACACGCTCCGGGGAGTTCGTGACCCTGCGTGAACTGCGCAACGAGGTCGGCAACGACGCGGCGCGTTTCTTTTACGTCATGCGCAAATGCGAACAGCACATGGACTTTGATCTCGACCTGGCCAAATCACAGTCCAACGAGAACCCGATTTACTATATCCAGTACGCGCACGCACGTGTTGCCAGCGTGTTCCGCCAGCTACCGGAAAAAGGCTTTGAATGGAATGCTGACAATGGCGCAGAGCACCTCGACCGCCTGACCGAGTCACACGAAGACCAGTTGATCGTGGCACTGTCACGCTATCCTGAAGTTGTTGAGTCTGCAGCCCTGAACCACGAGCCGCACATGCTCGCCCACTACCTGCGCGAACTCGCCAACGAGTTCCACACCTATTACAACGCACACCAGTTCCTGGTCGACGACAGTGACCTGCGTGATGCACGCCTGAACCTGATCCAGGCCACCCGGCAGGTCATCGCCAATGGCCTGGGCCTGCTGGGTGTGTCCGCACCCGACAGCATGTAGAGGGACTGTCCGCGATGGCCCGCACCCGCAGGAGAACACCCGTCCGCCGACGACGTCGCAGCAAGGGCGCGCCCGCCTGGTTATGGGCACTGGTCGGCCTGTCCGGCGGGTTGGCAATCGCCTATGTCGTTTACCTTGTTATGCAGCCTGCAGATAGCGGAAGGGTCACGCGCGAGATCAGCACCCCGCTGGAAAAACCGGCACAGCGCGATACACGCGATGTACGCAAGACTACGAAAAAACCGATTCCACCCCCGCCCAAACCGCGCTTTGATTTCTACAACCTGTTACCGGAAATGGAAGTCGTGGTGCCGGAACAGGAAATTCGCGGCACCCCGACCCACGAAGGCGTCAAGCGGGTGGAACAACCCGGCACCTACCTGTTACAGGCCGGTTCTTTCCCCAGCCACGAGCGCGCTGACCGCCTGCGCGCCAGACTGGCACTGCTGGGGCTGGAGACACGTATACAAACCGTCAGTGTCGATGGCAACCGCACCTGGCACCGTGTACGGGTCGGGCCCTACAAAAACCTGGCTGACCTGAATGAAGCACGGGCATTGCTGAAAAAGAACGGTATTGATGCGATCCTGATCCGGTTAACAAAATAACCCTGTAGTCCGTCACTGCGGGTCATACATCAAGGTAGGTATATCCCGCCAGCCCGGCCTCCATTTCACCAAGATATTGCGTCGTCTCCGCATCAGACAAGCCCGCAGACTCAACAAGCTTCCGGTATGCCTCGCGCAGCTGTTGCGGATCAAAGTGCACATAGCGCAACAACTCATCCACCCGGTCGCCTTTCTCTGCATGACTCAGACGATGTGAGCCGTCTTCCTGTATTTCGATATCCACCGCATCAGTGTCACCGAACAGGTTATGCATATCACCAAGGATTTCCTGGTAGGCGCCGACCATGAAAATACCCAACAGGTATTCTTCACCTGGCTTGATGGCGTGAACCGGCAAACTGTGTTCGATACCTTCACCATCGACGTAGTAATCAATACGGCCATCGGAATCACAGGTCAGGTCTTCCAGCGTGGTACGGCGGGTTGGCGTTTCGTCGAGCCGGTGTAGCGGTACGATGGGGAAAATCTGGTCCAGTGCCCACACGTCGGGCAGTGACTGGAATACAGACAGGTTGCAGAAATACTTGTCTGCCAGTATTTCGTTGAGCGAATCGAGGATTTCGCGGTGTTCACGACGATCCGGCTGCAGCCTGTGGCGCAGGTGCTGGAGAATTGTGTAATACAACTGCTCGCCGTGAGCACGTTGTTTCAGACTCAGGAGGCCCCTGTTATAGGCGCCCAGAATATCATCCATTGCACGTTCGGCTTCGTGCCAGGTTTCCAGCACGGCATTGTGCTCCAGCCCTTCGTAAAGGTCTGCCATTTCTTTCAGCACATCCGGCACGACGCCTGGCAAGGGTGCGGGCGGTTCAGCACCCGGCGCCTGTTCCGTATCAATGACATTGGTAATCATAAATGCATGGTGCGCGGTCATCGCACGCCCGGACTCTGTCATCAGCGTCGGCTGCGGCAAGTCATTCTCTTCACACACCACGGCAATACCCCGCACGATGGCCTCGGCATACTGGTCCAGTGTGTAATTCATAGAACAGAAACTGCGCGACGCCGTACCTTCGTAATCCACACCCAGGCCACCGCCAACATCCATACTGTCGATCGGTGCACCAAGTGCGCACAGGTCTGCAAAAACACGTGCAGCTTCCCTGACACCGGTACGAATATCCGCAATATTTGCCAGCTGTGAGCCAAGGTGGAAATGCATCATCTGCAGTTGATCCAGCAAGCCTGCCCCACGCAGGCGCTCGACCATCTCCAGCACCTGTACCGTACGCAGACCAAACTTGGATTTTGCACCGCCGGTATTCTGCCAGTTACCGGCACCTATCGATGCCATGCGCACACGAACGCCAAGCAGGGGTTGTACGTTCAGTGCCGCTGCCTGCTCAATGATCAGCTCAAGTTCAGAGGGCTTTTCCACCACCAGGTAAATGCGCAGGCCGAGACGGCGCCCCATCAGGGCCAGGCGGATATATTCACGGTCCTTGTACCCGTTACAGACCACCACACTGCCGGACTTCGACAGGCCCAGCACGGCCATCAGCTCGGGTTTGCTGCCAGCCTCCAGGCCAACCTGCCCGGCTTCGGTATTGATAATCCGGTGCACGACGCTGAACTGCTGGTTAACCTTGATCGGGTATACCGCCGTGTAACCCGCAGTATAGTCGTGATCGTGCATGGCACGTTTAAAGGCCCCGCACAGTCTGGCTACCTGGTGGTGTAACAGGTCTGTGCAACGCACCAGTACGGGCAGGCGCAGACCTGCCGCACGGATTTCCTGCGACAGGGCATACAGGTCTACCTCGGCCTCGCTGCACTGAGACGGGATACGTGCCACCAGATGCCCCTGTGTATCGACATCGAAATAGCCATTGCTCCAGCCCGGCAGGTTGTAGCACCGGCGCGCCGCTTCAATCACTGTTTCCTTGCTCATGGCGCACAGGGTATCAGAATCTGGTATCTTTTCCGCCCATGAATCTGCCCGACAAGACACACTGGTTTACTGAAATCTGCGAGGAACACGGTTCCGCCATTTCCTTCCGTATCCGTCGCAGGCTGCACGAAGAAAAAACTGACTACCAGCATATCGAAATCTATGAAACAACGGATTTTGGCAACCTGATGGTCATCGACGGTTTCATCATGCTCACCAGCCGCGACAACTTTCTTTACCACGAAATGATGTCTCACCCGGCCCTGTTCACTCACCCGGACCCGGAACGCGTTGTCATCATTGGTGGTGGCGACTGCGGGACACTGCGGGAAGTGCTGAAACACAAAGGGGTTAAACACGCACTCCAGGTGGAGATCGATGAACGTGTGACCCGGCTGTCTGAACACTATTTCCCTGAACTCTGTGAGTCCAACCGGGATCCGCGTACCGAATTCCTGTTTGGCGACGGCATACAATGGATGAAAGATGCCGAACCCGGCAGCGTCGATATTATAATTGTCGACAGCACCGACCCCATCGGCCCGGCCGAGGGGCTGTTTACCGAAGACTTCTACCGCAGTTGCTACCGCGTACTGGGGGATACAGGATTGATCGTGCAGCAAAGCGAGTCCCCCCTGCTGCACTACGATAGCATCATCCGGCCCATGCACAGCGCCATGCAGGCTGCAGGATTTTCACACACCCATACCCTGCCATTTCCACAGCCCTGTTATCCCTCTGGCTGGTGGTCTGCCACCCTGGCAGGCAAGCAGGATGTGACGACCTTTCGGGATGGTGATGCTGAAAATCCAGGCTTCACAACACAGTACTATACGCGCAACATCCACCAGGGCGCCCTGGCAATGCCGGCATTTTTTCTGAAAAGCCATTCGGGATAATTCTGGTTCTTGTTGTGACTGCATTATCACCCTGGGTGGCAGCAAAAATAAGAGGGGTTGGTGAGTATTCAGACAGTCAATGACCAGCTGTAGATAACGGGTAATCTGGCAGATACGGGGCAAGCGGGTATGGCGCTCTGTTTAACAGGGGAAGAATCGTAATGCGGTATCGCGCAATACTATTGGTACTATCTGGAATCTGCACAATATCCTGTGCAACCCGGCCAGCCGAGCTCAGGGCATTACCCGACAAATCCAGGACGCTCGTACTCGACAGCTTTTCAATTTCCACGCCAAATGAACAGGGGTGGTACCTGGCAAAGGAAAGTACCACCCAAATCCGGTTGGTCCGGAAGGGGGCCGCGCTGATGAAACCTACGCCATCCTCCAGCAGGTACTATGCGGGAAACCGGGATTTATTACTGGCTTCCCGGGCGCAATCCCTGTTTGATAGTCTTGATTTCAGTCATTAGGAAACAAACGAGGAGAAAATTATGGACAATGGTATGAGTGGAAGTGTCTGGCAACTACTTTTCATGCTGATCTGGGTGCTGGTCGTCGTTGTTCCGTTCTGGAAAATAACCGGCAAGGCCGGGTATCCTGGCTGGCTCTCGCTATTGGTTATTATACCGTTGGTTAACGTGGTATATATATACTTTCTCGCGTTTTCCAGATGGCCAAGCCTTTCCGGTTCAGACCAATGAAGGGATTCCGCACCTCAAAAGCCCTGGTGACCAGCTTGCTGTCTCTGGCAGTACTCGGTACTGCACATGCCGACAACGTAAAAATCCTTGCCGCTGACTTTACCCGCAACGGTGATAATCTCTGGACAGTCGACGTCACCCTGAAACATCATGATACAGGCTGGGACCACTACGCAGATAACTGGCGGATTGTAGATGGCAAGGGTAAGGTGCTGGGTGATCGTGTGCTATACCATCCTCACATCATGGAGCAGCCCTTTACCCGCAGCCTGGCCAAAGTGAAGATCCCGCAAGGGACCACCACAGTCTATATCGAGGCACATGACAAGGTACATGGCTGGACACCGGATCGACTGCCGGTGGATCTTGGCGAGGCCCGCGAAGGGCACTTACGGGTTGAAGTGGAATAGGATGCTCTTCCGGTGAGTAGCTCTGGAACTGGTATGCTTACGATATTTGCCCTCAACAGCCTGATTGTTGCGCTGGCCGTGATTATCCACTATGAGATTCTTTACCATCTCTCGCTGCTCATCCCCAAACTGAAAATCAAACACCGACTTCGTATTGTGCTCGGTGTACTTGGCGGCCTGGTCGCCCATGCATTCGAAATCTGGATTTTCGCCTTTGCGTATTACTTTATGATCCTTGGCGATGGCTGGGGGCGACTCGAAGGTAACTTCTCCGGTACCCTGATGGACTGCGCCTACTTCTCCTTTACCACATTTACCACCCTGGGATTTGGCGATATTGTGCCGCATGGACAACTGCGTTATCTGACAGGTATTGAATCCCTGACCGGTCTGGTACTGATTACCTGGACGGCATCTTTCCTGTATTACGAAATGCAGCGTTACTGGGATTCGCAGTAACACACTCAGTCGGACTTGCTCAGGCGGTCGAGGCGCAGACGCAAGCGGTCATCAAACAGACGCAACACACCAAAGTGCAGTGCGGCCAGGGTACCGAAGCCCGCTCCACCCGAGATCAGGAACATAATCATGATCTGGTATTTTACGGCTTCCACCGGTGGTGCACCGGCGAGTATCTGGCCGGTCATCATGCCCGGCAGGCTGACGATACCGGCCGCAGCCATGGCATTGATAATGGGTATCAGCCCGGTACGAAATACCTGCTTGCGAATGTCCGCAATGGCTTCCTGCTGACTGTAACCCAGCATCAGACGTGCCTCGATGACATCACGCTGTTCAGTGGCCGAGCTGGTCAGGCGGTCCAGTGCCAGGGCAATGCCGTTCATGGTGTTGCCGAGCAACATACCCAGCAAGGGAATAGCATACTGTGGTTCGTACCAGGGCTGGTTACCGATTACGATGATCAGTGCAAACAGGGCAACCGAGAATGACGAGATAAACATCGACAAGGCACCGATGCCATATCCCCACCAGCCGGTGAAACGCCGGTGCTGCCGCGCCATGACCTCACGACCGGCCACCGCCAGCATAAACAGCGAAAGCAGTGCGACCCAGATAATATGGCTGTTGGCAAACAGGACTTTCAGCACCAGCCCGATCAACGTGAGCTGGATTGCCGTGCGAACGGCGGCTATCGATAACTGCCCGGCAATCTCCGGGTAGATACGCAATGAACTCAGGGCCAGCGCCACGACCAGGAGTGCGGCCAGGGACAGGTCGAAAAGCGTCAGTGTAATCATGCGACCGCCGCCAGCCTGAGCTGGCTGTCCTCGAGTAACAGGCGTTCCCGTGCGACACGCTGTATCTGGTCTGCGGCATGTGTCACCCACAGGCAGGCCGCCTTTTCCTGCGTAATGTATTCCATAAGCAGGGTTTCGACACGTTGTGTACTTAACGCATCAAGGTTGGCGGTCGGCTCGTCGAGCAGCAATACCCGTGGCCGGTTTTCCAGCACACGCAATACCGCGAGCCGCTGGCGTTCACCACTGGACAGGCGTTCAACTTTCCAGGCCGTCACCTGTCCATCAAAACCCAGCCTCTCAAAAGGTACATCCGCCGGATTGCGAAAGTGTTCGCCCACCGTTTGTGCCCACCAGCGACTTTCCGCCGGCAGGTAGGCCACTTGCCGGCGCCAGTGACAGGGATCGATGGCTTCACGCACCACGCCATCGAGCATGACCTTGCCGCTATTCAGGTCGAGGTCCGCAATCGCACGCAGCAGGCGGGTTTTTCCGGAACCACTCGCACCTGACAGGCACACGGTCTGCGCATCCCTGAGTGTCAGCGAGATATCCTGCAATACGGCGCAGGAAAGATGTTCGACAGTGAGCAATGAAATGCCTCGATTCCGGTGGGTAGCATATTGTACCCGTCAATCCTTCAGGCATAAAAGGCGCGCACAAAAAACGGGCGCCGAAGCGCCCGTTTCGTAACGACAGTCCTGTAAGGCGGTAGCTACATCCGCCCCGAGAACTCTAGATACCGGAGCCGCGGCTGCCGGTAAATTCAGGGTAGGCTTCCATGCCGCACTCGGCAAGATCGACACCCTCGAACTCTTCTTCTTCACTGACACGAATGCCCATAATCATCTTGATGATGAACCAGGTGACGAAGCTGACACCAAACACCCAGACAAAGATGGTAATGAGACCCATGAACTGACCCCCGAAGGTAGCACCATCATTGGTCAGCGGTACCGCCATCAGGCCCCACATGCCGACCACGCCGTGCACGGAGATCGCACCAACCGGATCATCGATCTTCAGCTTGTCCAGGAAGATGATCGACAACACGACCAGTGCACCACCCACGCCACCAATCAGCGTTGCCGACAGTGCTGTCGGTGTGGAAGGCTCGGCCGTGATGGCAACCAGACCGGCCAGTGCACCGTTGAGCGCCATGGTCAGGTCAGCCTTGCCAAACAGCATACGCGCCACGATCAGTGCCACGATTACGCCGCCTGCCGCCGCCGCATTGGTGTTCAGGAACACCATGGCTACCGAGTTTGCACTGGCAACGTCACCCAGCTTGAGCACGGAACCACCGTTGAAACCGAACCAGCCCATCCACAGGATGAACGTGCCCAGTGTTGCAAGCGGCAGGTTGGCGCCCGGAATCGGGTGTACTTCACCGTTCGGTCCGTATTTGCCCTTGCGCGCGCCGAGTAACAGAACACCGGCCAGTGCAGCTGCTGCACCCGCAAGGTGAACGATGCCGGAACCGGCAAAGTCAGAGAAGCCGTAATCATCACCGAGACTGAACATACCAAAGACAGACTTGCCGCCCCAGGTCCATGCCCCTTCCATCGGGTAGATGTAGGCTGTCATGACAATGGCGAACACAGCAAATGCCCACAGTTTCATACGTTCGGCCACGGCACCGGACACGATCGACATGGCGGTGGCAACAAACACGACCTGGAAGAAGAAGTCGGAAGCAGCGGAGTAAACCGAATCACCGCCAAAACCGTTCTCCTTCGAGGCAACCAGTACAGCAGCAACCATGGCATCGCCATTGGCTTCACCGCCGGTTGCTATGCCCTTCAGGAACATACCACCGTCGTACATGATGTCATAACCGACTACCATGTATGCCGTACAGGCAATGGCAAACAGCATAACGTTCTTGGTCAGAATTTCTGTGGTGTTCTTGGCACGCACCAGACCGGCTTCCAGCATGGCAAAGCCCGCGGCCATCCACATCACCAGGGCACCCATTACCAGGAAGTAAAAGGTGTCGATGGCGTATTGCAGTTGAAAAATTTGATCTTCCATCTTTTTATCCTCCCGTTGGGCTACAGCGCTTCCGGACCGGACTCGCCGGTACGGATGCGGACTGCCTGCTCTAACGGATAAACAAAGATTTTTCCGTCACCGATTTTGCCAGTGTTGGCCGCTTTGGAAATTGCCTCGATTACCTGATCCGTCAAATCGTCGTTGATAGCAACTTCGAGTTTGACCTTGGGCAGGAAATCCACCACATATTCCGCGCCGCGGTACAACTCCGTGTGTCCTTTCTGGCGTCCAAATCCTTTTACTTCAGTGACCGTGATGCCCTGTACACCAATCTCGGACAATGCTTCACGCACATCGTCGAGTTTGAAGGGCTTGATGATTGCAGATACCAGCTTCATCAGAAGGTCTCCCAGGTTAGTGCCCGCCCCGAAGGGCGGGTCTTACATTAGATAAATGAACTAAAAAACTTAGAACTCTTTTGACCATCCAAGCCACATCTTGGCGCTGTCGTCAGTCGCAACATTATCGCTGTCACCACCGTCGTTCTGTTCGTAATTCAGGCTCAGTGAACCAAACTCGCCAACGTCCTTGCTGAGTGAAGCACCCCAGTAGGTGTAGTCGTCTGCCTTGGAATCAAAGTTGGCACCAGCGATGAAAACACCGACGCTGAAGTTTTCCGGAAGCGGCATTTCGGCGCTGACATCCCAGAAGTAATCACCACTGTCGTTGACCTGTGTATCAGTCGGGTTCTTCTCGACTTCACCCCAGACGTTGTAATAAAAACTGGCACTGAACATGCCCATGCTGGCACCGACATAGACTTCGGCATAATCCAGGTCACCCGCCTGCGCCTCACCACCGGCACCCGGGTAGGCGTAGTAAATGGCACCCAGGTCATAGCTGACGCCACTGTCACCGATATCACCACCAAAACCACCGTACAAATCAATTTCTGTGGAAGCCTTGCTGCCGAAATCAACGTTGGAACCCCACACACCGGCATACATACCTGATTCGTTGCTGTAATCAAATCCACCCTGAATGGCAGCCCCGTCACCCGTCTGGGTAATGCCACGGAAGTAATAGTTGGACACTGCGCTCACATTGGCAGTGACTTCGGCCTGTGCTACGCCTGCTGACGCAACCAGGGCTGCAGCAATTACAGTTTTTGCAAATTTCATGTTTAGGACTCCTATATCCATCAATTTTGTCTTTGCTATCTGGAAAATAATTTCTTCACTCACCATTCATGCGAATGAACAGCTTCGAGCGTGATCCTACAATTGCAGTTCCTGTGCCACCATTAGATAAGCAGTAATATCAGTGGCTTACAAGAGCATGTATCTATTGTGTAACACCTGCATGCACCAAACCGAGGCCTTCTTTTTGTGCGCACCGCTTTGGTGCACCTTATTAGTGCATCTGTGACAGCCGGCTGGACGAGACCTCTGCCCTTGGTTTAAGGTGCGCCCATGCTGGATCCAAAGCTTCTTGACGACCTGACCCGACGCCTTGCCGGCGCCATGCCACCTGCCGCAAAGGCGATGCAGGCGGACATGGAAAAAAATCTGCGTGCCACAGTGCAGGCGGCACTGGCAAAACTCGACCTGGTGACACGGGAAGAATTCGATGTACAGACAAAGGTGCTGGCGCGATCACGCGCCATGATCGAGCAGCTGGAAAAGCAGGTGGCGGAACTCGAGGCGCAACTGCTGAAGGACAAAGTGGATACAAAAGGAACACCTGATTAATTCATAACCTCCGTCATTGCGCTGCGCTCGCAATGACGGATTAAATCAAGAATGGCACGGATGCCATTTAAACCAACCCAGGGATGGAGCCATGTCGCTTGCCATTGTATTCAGTCGTGCCCAGCTGGGTGTCGATGCCCCCTTAGTAACTGTAGAAGTTCACCTCTCCAACGGGCTGCCGGCGTTGTCGATTGTCGGCCTGCCTGAAACTGCCGTGCGTGAAAGTCGCGAGCGGGTACGCAGCGCCCTGTTGCACAGCGGTTTTGAATTTCCGGCACGACGCATCACGGTTAATCTTGCACCCGCCGACTTGCCCAAGCAGGGCGGGCGTTATGATCTGGCGATTGCCATCGGCATTCTCGCTTCATCCGGGCAGATTCCCGATGACGCTCTCGTTGACTATGAGTTTGTCGCCGAACTTGCGCTGGGTGGCGGTCTGCGGCCGGTATGTGGCGTGCTGCCGGCTGTGCTGGCAGGTCGCAATGCACAACGCCGATTGATCTGTGCACGTGAAAATGCACGGGAAGCAGCACTTGTCGATCCCCCCGGCAGCCTGGTCGCAGACCACCTTGTGGAGATTTGTCAGCACCTGCGCAAACTGGAACCACTGGAATGTCTGGATGGCCCGGTGATCCCGCAAGACAGCCCCGCCGAAGTACCGGACCTGATCGATGTACGCGGCCAGGCACATGCACGACGCGCCCTGGAGATCACCGCAGCCGGCGCACATAACCTGTTGTTAATCGGTCCGCCAGGCACCGGCAAAACCCTGCTGGCCAGCCGTCTGCCCGGCCTGTTGCCACCGCTGAGTGAAGCTGAAGCGCTGGAATCCGCTGCCGTTCAGTCTGTGTGCGGCAAACCCCTCGATCTGCGGCGCTGGCGCACACGTCCGTTTCGCGCACCCCACCACAACGCCTCGGCTGCAGCACTGGTCGGCGGCGGATCGATACCGCGGCCCGGTGAAATTTCACTGGCACACAATGGTGTCCTGTTCCTCGATGAGCTACCCGAATTCCAGCGTCATGCCCTGAATATGCTGCGCGAACCCATGGAGACCGGCAGCGTGACGGTGTCTCGCGCCAGCGCACGGGCGGAGTTTCCGGCCCGCTTCCAGTTTGTTGCCGCCATGAACCCCTGCCCGTGCGGGTATCTCGGTGACGAAGAACACGACTGCCAGTGCTCCCTGCTACAGGTACAGCGTTACCGGGCGAGGGTTTCCGGGCCGTTACTTGACCGTATCGACCTGCACGTCGATATGCCGCGCCTGCCGTGGCGGCAACTGGAACAGGAGATCGGTGAAAACAGCGCCACGGTGCGCCAGCGCGTCATGCTTGCGCGGGAAAAGCAACGGCAGCGCGGCCGGCTCAATGTACAGCTGACGCTGGCAGAACTCGACGAGGCCTGTGAACTGGGGAAAGTTGAAAAACTGCTGATCGACAAGGTGGCGACCCGTTTCCGCCTTTCACCGCGCGCGATTCACCGGATACAGCGGGTGGCACGATCCATTGCCGACCTGGACGACAGCCCGGGGGTGACACAGGTACACCTGCAGGAAGCCTGCAGCTATCGCTGCAACGACGGGAAGGCCGCCCGGCCGGCCTCTCTGCCTGCTGAGCGCAGACACGAATGCCATGATATTTCAAGCTGACGATTTTCCGGAAGACTCGCTACAATGCCGGCATGTGTTGTTCCCCAGCCTGTATTGTCCTGCGTGCCTGACCTCAATCCCCAGCAAAAAGCCGCCATGCGTGAAACCGAGGCCCCGCTGCTGGTGCTGGCCGGCGCAGGCAGTGGCAAGACGCGCGTCATTACCCACAAGATTGCCCACCTGATCGGCCACTGCGGCATATCAGCAAAACACATCATCGCGGTCACATTTACTAACAAGGCCGCGCGCGAAATGCGCGAACGCGTGAACCGCTTACTGGCGAAAGATGCCGGCAAGGGCCTGATTGTTTCCACCTTCCACACCCTCGGCATGCGCATCCTGCGCCGCGAGGCCCTGCGGATCGACTACAAACCGAACTTTTCCATCTTCGACAGCCAGGACAGCCTGCACCTGATCGACGAACTGATGCGCAAGAACAGCGCTGCCTTTGATAACGACGCATTGCGCAACCGTATTTCCGACTGGAAAAACGAACTGCTGCTGCCGGCGCAGGCCCTCAAACAGGCAAGCGATGAATTCGAACAGGCCGCGGCGCTGCTGTATGCCGAGTACCAGCGCAGCCTGAAGGCCTATAATGCCTTTGACTTCGACGATCTGATCATGCAACCGGTACTGGCACTGCAAACGCACGAGGCTACACGCGAATACTGGCAGGGACGCGTGCGCCACCTGTTGATGGACGAATACCAGGACACCAATACGGCGCAGTACAGACTGGTACAGTTACTGGTCGGCAAAACCACGCCGTTTACCGCGGTAGGTGACGATGACCAGTCTATTTATGCCTGGCGTGGTGCCAACCCGGAAAACCTGCGACGCCTGAAGGATGACTTCCCGCGTCTCGAAGTCGTCAAGCTGGAGCAGAACTATCGCTCTGCCGGTTGTATCCTGAAATGCGCCAATACACTGATCGCAAAAAACCCGCACGTATTCGAAAAACAGTTATGGAGCACACTTGGCTACGGCAGCCCGCTGAAAATCCTGGCCTGCCGCGATGCGGACCATGAAGCGGAACGCGTAGTTTCGGAAATCCTGCATCACCAGTTCACCCATGCCGCACGGCACAGTGATTACGCCATCCTGTACCGCGGCAACCACCAGTCACGCACCTTTGAAAAGGTCCTGCGCGAACACAGCATCAGCTATCACCTCAGTGGTGGCACCTCGTTTTTTGAATACCGTGAAGTCAAGGACCTGATCGCTTACCTGCGACTGCTGGTCAACGATGCTGACGACCGCGCCTTCCTGCGCGTGGTCAATACACCGCGCCGTGAGCTGGGCGCTGCCACGCTGGAAAAACTCAGTGGCTTTGCCTCGCAGCGCGGCATGAGTCTGCTGGAAGCCTGCTTTGAGGACGAACTTGCCGACGTCCTGAACCGGCGCGCCATGAGTCGGTTGCAGGAATTTGCCCGGTGGATTGTTGAGCTCGGTGACGAAGCGGAACGCGGTGAAGCCATGCCGGTGATCCATCGCCTGATGCGTGATATCGACTATAACAACTGGTTGTTCGACAGCGCGAAAGACCCCAATGAAGGCGAGCGCCGCCTGCAGAACGTCAACGAACTGGTCGGCTGGCTGGAACGCATGGGCGAGAAAAGTGAAACCGACATGACACTTGCCGATCGTGTCAATCGTATCGCCCTGCTCGACCGGCTGGACCGCGATGACGAAGGCAACGACAACTGTGTACG
>Ga0256832_1001676_pt1 | contig 15116 bp, 13 predicted proteins | sample 134614metaG_FD_190534 | JGI IMG/M metagenome (GOLD analysis project Ga0256832, IMG submission 190534) | Hydrothermal vent microbial communities from Lau Basin, Pacific Ocean - 134-614 | ecosystem: Environmental > Aquatic > Marine > Hydrothermal vents | place: Pacific Ocean: Lau Basin | collected...
AACAATGTTGTTTTCCCTGATTGACGTGGTCCGGTTAATGCAATTACCGGGTATTTATGAATTAACCGCTTAATCGTATTTTCAAGTTGTCTTTTTATTAAATTCATAATCAATATTTATACAAATATATATAAATTTTGAATTTGTGCCAAATAAATTTTGAAAATACACCGAAAGTATTTTGAATTTACACCAAATAAATTTTGAAAATGCACCAATTTGTAAAAAACCGGTATCAGGTGCGTTTGTTGAAAAAACTTATCAACCAGAATAATATTCCTGCTCCGATAACAGAAACGATTATTCTACCCAATAAGCTATAAGTTTGGATTCCAATAAGTCCAAATGCCCATCCGCCGATAACCCCACCGACAATACCTATGATGACATTCATTATAAATCCGAATCCTTTTCCTTTAAAAAGCTGTCCGGCTAACCATCCTGAGATAGCTCCTACAATAATACTATAGATCATAATATTTAATTTTTAATATTAAAAAAATATATACCCACTCAGCCAGGGTGCTTTTGAAGTGAAAAAAAGTGTTTTTTCAATCAAAATAACTCTACCTTAGCAGATACGAATAAACAATAGAATTAATACATTGACAAATATAATAGATTAAAAGCGTATTTTGTTATATCAATTGAAATATATTATCAATAAAAGCATTATATTTGAAATAATAATTACATTTTTTATATGGGACGACGAAATAAATTTATTTTATTCCTTTTTCTTTTGATAGTAATATCAGGATGTGCTAAAAGAGCATCTTTGTCCGGCGGTCCCAAAGATATTGAACCACCTGTACCTGATACGATAAAATCCACTCCCAATTATCAAACACATTTTTATCCCAAAACGATAAAGTTATATTTTAATGAATGGATCAATTTGAAAAACAAAAATCAAATATTAATATCACCTCCCCTGGATAAGAATCCGGTTATTTCTTACAGGGGTAAACATGTAAAAATTGAATTTGACCAAAAGGATACTTTAAAACCAAATACTACATATACTATAAATTTTGGCAAATCGATAGTGGATTTTACGGAAGGAAATCCGGTAGAAAATTTTACTTTTATTTTTTCCACCGGAGACAAGATTGATTCGTTGGAAATAGAAGGTAAAGTTGTTAGCGCCTATGATAACAAAGCGCAAAAAGATATAACCGTGATGCTTTATGATACGGACGAAGATTCAATTGTTACTTATGCCAAACCGTATTATTTCGCCACAACGGATAAAAACGGAAAATTTAAAATAAATCATATCAAACCGGGATATTTTAAGGTTTTTGCTCTAAAAGACATCAACAATAATTATTTATTTGACTCGGAAGAAGAAGAAATCGGTTTTGTTGATACGATGGTTTTGATAAAGGAAGATACTATTAAGAAAAATATTTTTATCAAGCTTTTCAAACCAATTCCTTCATTAAGAATTACGGGAAAATCCATTGCTGCATACGGTAAATTAAAGATCGAATACAACAGAACACCTGATAGTCTAAGAATTATCTCTTCTTCTGTTCCCGTTTTTGAAAAAGAAATAATAAATGATAGTTGTTTGATATGGTATGATAATAAAGAAGCAAAGGATAGTATTAATTTAATTATTAAAAGCGAACAAAAAACAGATACTCTGATTTTTAAAATAAGAAAAGGATCTGAAAAACCGGTGGCGTTGGTATTGAAAAGTAAAAAGTCGGGTATTAAATTGTATCCCCAAAAAGGTTTATTATTGAAATTTGATCAACCTGTATTTATTTCAGACATAAATAAAGGAAAAATAATAGTTAAAGACAGTATTTATGTTCAAACGGATACCTTAAAAGATGAAGTCAGAGATACAATGTTGAATACGATTGAATTTAATGTGGAAAAAGATTCATTGGAACCAAGAAAATTAATAATCAAAGGTAAATGGAATGAGGGAACCGGCTATATTTTACGATTATTACCCGGTTTTGCTAAAAGTTTGTACGGTGAATTAAACGATACCATAGCCATAAACTTTACCATAGGCAAAAAAGAAGATTACAGCAATTTGACCATACATTTGGATAGTCTTTATAAAGAAATATCTTATATTGTAATATTAAAAAAGCAAAAAAAAGATGTTGAAAAAAATGTTTTTTCCGGAAAAGAAGTTATAGATATAAACTATACCGGTTTGATGCCGGGAAAATATACTTTGGAGGTAATTGAAGATACAAACAGAAACGGAAGATGGGACGGTGGAGATTATTTTAAGAAAACAAAGGAAGAAAAAATATATTCATTTTCTCTATCGGAATTGAAAAAAAACTGGGACCAGGAGGAGAATATTATATTAAAGGAAAAGACACAAGAAGAAAACATTTTAAATACAAAAAAACAAGATGATATTAAGAAGTGAAAATCTGGTAAAATATTATGGTAAAAGAATGGTGGTAAACAATGTTTCCATCAATGTAAAAAGAGGGGAAATTGTTGGTTTATTAGGTCCGAATGGTGCCGGTAAAACAACGACTTTTTACATGGTGGTCGGATTTATCAAACCTACAAGCGGCAAGGTTTTCATCGATCAGGAAGAAATAACAGGCTTGCCTATGTACAAAAGAGCAAGAAAAGGGATAGGATACCTTCCGCAGGAAGCATCGGTATTCAGAAAACTTTCAGTTGAAGATAATATTAAAGCCATTCTTGAATTTCAACATTTGTCAAAAACGGAGCAAAAAGATAAACTCGAAAGTCTTTTGAATGAATTCGGTCTGCAAAAAGTAAGAAAAAATCTTGCGGATTCACTTTCTGGTGGAGAAAGAAGACGAACGGAAATAGCCAGAGCACTGGCATCAAATCCGGGATTTATTTTACTTGATGAGCCTTTTGCAGGTATAGATCCTATCGCTGTGGAAGATATTCAGTCAATTGTTGCAAAACTAAAAGAAAAAAATATAGGTATATTGATAACAGATCACAACGTAAGAGAGACATTGTCTATAACAAACAGAGCCTATCTTATGTTTGAAGGTTCAATTTTGAGGAGCGGTACTTCAGAAGAACTTGCGGAAGACGAGCTGGTAAGAAAGGTATATCTCGGCAAAAATTTTGAATTAAAAAAATTGATTCCGAATGAATAACAGATCTAAATTTTGGATAATTTTTATTTTTGTATTGAGTTTTTTTTCGCTTTCCTGTGAACAAAGCAATAAAACTTTTTCTGAAGAGGAAACCAGGATTATCGATTCATTATACAGGGTAAAAGTAAAGGAATCCAAAGCCAGAATGGATTCAATATGTGATTCTGTTTATAATGCGGAATTTCCTGTTATGGTTGACTCTATCAAAAAAGTCAGGAAAAAAGAAATATTGGATTTAATAGAATGAAAGTCCCATAATCTCGATCCTGACAAAAATTTCCGTTTTTTTTCATCATTTGTCTTTTTCAATACATATAATTGGTTTTTATTTAATTTTTGTAAGTTAGTTAATCATTTCAAGACAGTTAAACCAAAGTTGATATAGAATTCAAACAACTTGATTGAATAATTTAAATAAAAATTAATTAAAATGAAAAAGAAAATTTACTTCGGTTTAATACCTGTATTGATGATTCTTTTAGTAAGTATCTCTACCGGTTTTTCACAGATAAAGATAACCAACACAACGGATTATCGAACAATGGAACAAATGCTTTTGGCCAATGAAATAAACGAAAGCGGAGAACCTTGGGCAGAAGCTCTTGGATACAATCTGGATGATCTGGATCCGATGGTGCCCAATCAACCCGATTCGATAAGTTACACTTTAGGTATAGAGGCTTATGAGTATTCAAGATACCAACTGGGAACAGTTATTTCCAGGTCCGGAATCGGATTGCATATGATGTGGAGTCCTATGATCATGCAGATGGCATCAATGGCTCCTGAAGCTATGGATGGAAAATTTACGCCTTCATCAAACGGGTTTAAAGAAGATGATGTCCTGGTAGGAATGATAATGCAATTAGGACGTGCAGCACATTTCAAACCGTTTAAAAATCCATGGCCTCAGTTTGCTGAATTTATTCAGGGAGATCCCCATTTACCACAGGATATTGCCGGTGATTTTGCAACGGATTTTAAAACTTTGAGGTGGGACAGAAGCAAAATGGTAAAAACACTTAACCTTGGTGCAATGGGTCAGGCATTGATGAAACAATACCTTTGGGCTCAGGATATGCTTGGAAGTTTTCATGATGAGAATGAAGACGAAGTAGTTCCGGATGGAGTTTCTACTCCGGATTCTACTAATGGGAAATTTGATCCTTCCAATAATATTTTTATAGGAGGAGACAATGCGGATGGATTTATAGGACAGGTTTTAACAGCCGAATCAATCAATAAAGTATTATTCACAATAAATAAACTGGCTTTTGACGGAACTTCATTGGGAGGAGTTAATCCGGCAACATATAATCCAGCTGAAGGAATTAAATATTTTCCTCACAAAATCGCAATTACAGAAGGAGCAGTATTGACCGGACTTCCACCAAAATTAAATGGAATGGAAGTAACTGACAAATCAAGCTATTTATTCGATCAGATATCATTTTTATGGGGAACTCTTAATTTCAGAAATATGATGAATCCGGCAGATAGCAGCGATGAAGCTCATATTGCTTATAAATCCGTATTTGACGGAGATCCTTTTCCTGCTTCGATGTCTCAAACAGGAGTTCCGGGACCTTTTGATCTGATGATGGGAGCAAGCAAAGTATTGTTTATGAATATTGCAGCTATGCATTTTGATCCCGATAATAAAACATTTGTTGATATTTCAGGATTGGAGAATGGAGCTGTTAAACGAGGTAATGTTATTTCCGCAGTAAGTGCCGGATATGCTTTGGTAATATTGAAAAAAATGGAAGAAGAATTTAAAGGTACTCCTATCGAAGGAAAACCTACTCAAATGGCAATGGCACAAGCGACTTTTTTGGTAAACAATTTAAAAGCAGATAATGGTGACTACTACAATTTTTTCAAAATAGGAGACGGTCATTCAGAAGGAACATCATTAAGTGCTATTTCAGCTGCAATTCGAGGATTATATGCAGTTTATGAATTGACCGGAAATTCAAATTTTTTGGATGAAGCAAATAATGCATATAAATTTCTAATATCTAATTATTATATACCTTCAAAACATATTTTCAAAACAAATCTTAAAAATAATGAAGCTGTTTTTACACCTTTTAATGTAGCTGTGGTAACAGGTGCATTAAGAGAAGCTAATCTGGTTGGTAATTTTGATAATTCCCCGGCAATATATACGGGATTTTCTAAAACGGTTATTAATAGTATGCAATTGTCAGAAGCAGGTCCTACCGGAGAAAAAGGCGGAGATTCAGATGGTGATGGTATTCCTTTTATCCCTGAACAAGCGGACAGACTTCCACCGGTATTGGCAAACGAAGCGGTATATGACTTTTTGAGTGCAACGTTTGATCCGGTTTTTGCTCAACAGTTAAGTTTAACAAATTCACCAAATCCATTTACAAATGAAACTATGATATCATTCGATTTAAATGAAGATACAGATGTGAATTTATCGCTTTATGATATAAACGGAATGAAAATAAAAACAATAGCAAATTATAAATTTAGTAAAGGTGTCAACAAAGTGAAGTTATCTACTTTAAACACGATTCCTCCGGGTATTTATTTTGTTAAATTAATCACCGCTACCGGAAACGCTATTCACAAACTAATTGTTGAGTAGTTACGAAAATAGTTAAATACAAAGAAAAGTGGTCTTAAAAATGGTTTTTACCGGAAGCAAAAGAATAATTGCTTCCGGTTTTTTATGTTGCCAAATATAATGCCTTGCTCAATATTATAGCAAGATATACATTGTAAATTATAATATATATTAATTACCATATCTATTTATGTCACAAAACAAATATTTTTTTCTTCATATAAAATAAGGTTGTTATTTTTATAAATAGTTTCGTCCTAATTAATAATTTTATAATCATGAAAAAAATAAACATTATTTTATTAATTGCATTATCAATATTAATATCCGGTTGCGGAAACAAACAACCGGATCCGGTAGAATTATCCAATATGGTTTTTGATAAACTCATGCGACACACTTCAATTTCGTATGATATTGAATACAAAATCAAACATTTGAATAGTAATGACACGACAAAGATTTTCACTAAAATCGATTTAATCAGAGATACAAATGATACTGTTTTCGGAGGATATTTTTGGATAGACATAGATTCGATTAAAAGATTTTATAATACCAAAAATATTTACTCAATTTATGATAAAGAAAAAGAAATAGTAAGATTTAAAAAAAATGAAACGTTTGCTATTACGAATAAAACAGATGGAAATTCCATAGAAACTTATTTTTTAAATCCCAACCGGTTAACTTATTGCGTCAATGATACTGCAAATACTATAAAATTGTCAGTTCAAAAAAATAATAATGAAGAAGTATATGTGCTTCATTGCGATTTTCCCCAAAGTGAATATTTTGAAAGTATGTATAAAGAAATTTATATTGATAAATTAACGTACAATATTGTAAAAATAGCCTTTTTTGTCAAAATGCAAGGAGAAACTCAGTATAATGAATGGAATTTATCCAATATAATATATGATAAAATCACTAAAGAAAATTTGGAAAAAAGATTTTTAGAATATAAAAACAAATATAAAATAGAAGATTTTAAACTTCCCGTGAAAAGAAACTTTGAACCATTGCCTATAGGTTCTTCTTTCCCTAATTTCGAAGGTATTGAATATAAAACTGATAAAAAAATTTCATTTCGGAATTTCAAAGGGGAAATGGTTTTATTGGATTTTTGGTATATGGATTGTTTTCCATGCATAAAAGCAATTCCACATCTAAATAAACTTTTCAATAAATATTCCGGTAAAGGATTAAGAGTATTAGGTGTCAATCCGGTAAATAATAATGAAAAAGACCTAAAACGCCTTCCTCGTTTCCTTGAATATAATAATATTGATTATCCGATTATTTTTATTAAGAAAGAACAAACAGCTGAATTAAAAGTAAATGCATTTCCTACATTATATTTAATTGATAAAAAAGCTAAGGTTTTGTATTCAACAGTGGGTTTTGATGAAAAAGAAATAATCAAAATTGATAGTATAATTGAGAAAACCCTAAATAGCGAAGATTAATCTTCGTGATAGATTATTTCAAAAGTTACTTCTGAAAATCTTCTGAACATCTCGGTAACTCCACAATATCTGTTCAATGACAAACTAACGGATTTTTCCAGTTTGTCTTTTTTAAGATCTTTTCCCCAAAAGTGATATTCAATATGGGTTTTGTAATAATATTTAGGATGTTCATCTGTCAATTCACCGCTAACATAAACTTTGAAATCATCGGGTATTGCTCTCATTTTTGTAAACAATGAAGCGACATCCATTGCAGTACAACCACCTAATGAAACCAATGAAAGAGCTTTAGGACGTACTCCTGTTCCTTCACCTCCTACTTCAGGTTCTGCATCCAATCTTACTTTTCCTCCTGGTAATTCAGCTTCAAAAGCCATTTTTCCCTGCCATTCACATGATATTTTATTTGTTACTCCCATTTTTATTTTACTTTTTTTTATAATGGCTGCAAAAATACATCTTTCATCTGTAATTCAAATCTTTTTGATAAAAAAAACCTTTATTATACAGTTATTTATTGATATTTTGTCACAGCATAGACTTAAATTAAAAGTATTTCCATTACTCACTAACCTTACGATAATTCCAAACAGCAAGGGTATTTAATACTACCCCATAAATAGCAATTATAATAAAATGATTTTTCACATCCGGAAATGTACTACCCTTAAGCAATACCATACGCATAAACTCTATAAAATATTTTATAGGATTGAACCAGGTTAATCTTTGTGCCCATACAGGCATACTTTCTATCGGAGTGAACAGCCCGCTCATAAGGATAAATATCACAAACATAAACCAAGCAATAAACATTGCCTGCTGTTGTGTATATGTTATTGTAGAAATAAAAAGCCCAATACCCAAAACAGCAAATAAATATACCAATGTGAATGAATAAACCAATATCAGACTTCCTTCATAGTGAAGGTTGAATACCAATTTAGCAATGACTAAACCAATACTTAATTCAAAAAAGGCGATCAATAAGAAAGGAAACAGTTTACCTATAATGAATTGATGTTTTTTTATAGGAGTTACATTCAATTGCTCTATTGTTCCAATTTCTTTTTCCCTGACAATATTTATAGCAGTTAGAAATACTGCTACCATAGTAACCAGTAAAACCAATATGCCGGGAACCATAAATGTAGAATATACCATAAGATTATTATACCAATTTGACCATGTAATGCCTATTGGTAAAGAAATAGTCTGACCGGTTTTTTTAGTAATTATATCCGAGCTAAAATCTTTCACTATCATATTGGCATAAGCATTTCCCAAACCTGCTTTTACTCCGTTTACCGCATCTATGCTTAAGTATACATTTGTTTTTTGACCGTTAACCAGATCTTTTTCAAAGTTATTTGGAATTTCCATTACCAGATCCGCTACACCTTTTTCAAGATCTTCAAAGCCTTTTTGATGATTGTCCGAAGAGTTTTTAATATTAAAATACGGTGATGCGGAAAATTTGGAGATCAGATCTCTGGAAAAACTACTTTTATCCATATCGATAATATAAACATTAAGATTTTTTACTTCAAAACTGGCAGCATATCCCAATATTATCAATTGAAAAAACGGCATAATGAAAAGAACCCCCACCATCAATCTGTTTCTTGATATCTGTATGAATTCCTTTTGTAATATATATAGTATGGTTCTCATATTTTTTCTATTCCAGTCTTATTTTATAATTCTTAATACTTATGATCAAAAAGAACATCATCATCCCAAATAAAATCAGAGTTTCTTTAATTATCAGTCCAAATTCAGTACCTTTTATCATAATATCTCTCAGGATGATCAAAAACCATTTTGCCGGAATAACATGACTTACATATTGGAGTATTTCAGGTAAACTCTCAATAGGATAAATAAACCCTGATAAAATAATAGTGGGCAACAACAACCCCATCAGAGAAATCAAAAGTGCATCCTGTTGAGTATTTACTTTAGTAGAAATAAATATTCCCAATCCTAATGCAGTAATTATAAAAAGTATAATTTCCAACATTAATACAAGTAGAGAGCCTCTTATCGGAAGTCCAAAAACAAACACCCCGAGCAATAATATAGTTACTGCATTTATCAAAGCCAAAGAAATATAAGGCACTACTTTTCCAACTATTACCATCAGGGGTTTAATAGGTGAAACAAGTAATATTTCCATCGTTCCTTTTTCTTTTTCCCGCGCTATAGATATTGAAGTCATCATAGCTGAAATAAGCATAAGAATAATTGTAATAGTGCCGGGAACAAATAAATAAACCCCTTTTAATTGAGGATTAAATTCCATTTTTGAAACCACTTCCAATCCACCTGATTTGTTTTTTAGATATTTCGTCTGATAATCCAAAATATTACTACTTATATAATTGATCAATGTTGTTGCGGTGTTGGGATCCGTTGCATCTGCAATTATTTGAACCTTAGGATTTTCATTTCGATTAAGTTTTTGTGAGAAATCATTTTCAAAAACAAGAGCTATTTTAATTTTTCCTTTTTTAAATGCTCTTTCTATTTGATCTTTGCTTGAAAGATATTCGTACAATTTAAAATATTTTGATGATAATATCTTATTGCTTATCTCTTGTGTCACTTCATCTTTGGAATTGTCCAAAATCGCTATTTTAGCATCTACAATTTCATTGGTAATTGCAAATCCAAATAAGATCACCTGGACCATAGGCATGCCGATCAGGATCAGCAGAGACCTCGGATCTCTCCAAACATGATAAAATTCTTTTTTCAAAAATGCTAAAAATGCCTTCATATTTGATTTAATTACATCTACTAAATTCTTTGTAACCACTCTTTTCTCAATCCCACCACTTATCTCTCTCAGTCTCCCCGTCTCTCAGTCTCTCAATCCCACCACTTACCTTAATAACTAACTCCCACCACTTCCAATCAACTACCTCTACTTACAACCCTCTTGCCAATTTCACAAATACATCCTGCATATTATCTACTTCAAATTGTTGTTTCAAATTTTCCGGAGTATCCAAAGCTTTGATCTCTCCATCAACCATTATTGAAGTTCTGGTACAATATTCGGCTTCATCCAAATAATGAGTTGTTACAAAAAGGGTAGTTCCATCGGCAGAAGCTTTATAGATCATCTCCCAAAATTGTCTTCTTGTTATCGGGTCAACACCACTGGTCGGTTCGTCTAAAAACACAACAGGTGGATCATGTACCATCGCTACTGCAAATGCAAGTTTTTGTTTCCAGCCCAAAGGTAGATCTCCGACTAATTTTTTTCTTAGATCTTGCATTCCCAATTCTTCCAATAATGTATTTATTTTTATTTTAATCTCTTTTCCTGGTATTTTATAAATTCCGGCATAAAGTCTTATGTTCTCGCTAACTCTCAAATCATCATAAAGAGAAAATTTTTGGCTCATATATCCGATATTCAGTTTTACTTTCTCCGGATTTTTCTCTACATCCCAACCTGCTACTATTGCGTTTCCCGAACTGGGACTCAATAATCCGGTCAACATTTTCATCGCAGTGGTTTTTCCTGCACCATTTGCCCCGAGAAAACCAAAGATCTCTCCTTTTTTCACATTGAAAGAAATATTGTCAACAGCAACAAAATCTCCAAATTTCTTTGTAAGATTTTCAACTTCTACTATGTATTTACCGTATGATTTCATTTATAAAACAATGATGATTTTATAATGTCGTCCCTACCGGGACTTTAAATGATTCTTATGCTATTTCTTTTCTACCATAATGTCACCCCTAACGGGGCTTATAACGTTATTTTTACCCCTTATTGCTACCATAATGTCGCCCTTACAGGGCTTTTTATAATTACATAAATCATTAAAAGCCTCAGAGAGGCGACATTATGGTAGCATTCAATGACGAAGAATAAATAAGTCCCAGCGGGACGACATTATGATTATATAAATATTTTTCTCTCTCATCACTCTGTATTTATCATTTTTGCCATAAAACAATCTTCAATATTAGCGCTTATTTTTTGTGTTTCTGTTTTTATTCTCATTCTTTCTTCTATCATTGCATTCAATTCTGAAGGATTAATATTATTGTATGCCGTCAAATGTATAGAGTCCCCAAAGGGAAATGCTGTTTTGGTAATTTCCATTTTCCTTAATTCCAATAATAAATGATAAAAATCATCTCCTTTGACCGAATACAATGGTTCGTTAAATTCCTGAATAATAGTTTCCGGAGGATTGATCTCCATTATTTCACCCTTCTGCATAAAGGCAACTCTGTCGCAAAGATTTGCTTCATCCATATATGGAGTTGAAACAATTATAGTAAGGTTTTGATCTTTCAGTTTTTTCAACATTTCCCACAATTCAACCCTTGAAACAGCATCAATTCCTGTTGTGGGTTCATCGAGAAATAGAATTTCCGGTTTATGAATAAGAGCACAGGAAAGAGCCAATTTTTGTTTCATACCTCCTGAAAGTTTTCCTGCCCTTCTGTTTTTGAATGGTTCTATTTGGCTGTAAATATCTTCTATAAGATGATAATTTTCTTTAATTGTAGTATTAAATATTGTAGCAAAAAATTTAAGGTTCTCTTCAACTGTCAGATCTTCGTACAAAGAAAATCTACCGGGCATATATCCGATAATTTTTCTTAATTTTTTAAAATCTTTAACAATGTCCATTCCATTTATTTCTGCCCTTCCTTCAGTTGGCTTCAATAATGTGGTTAAAATTCTTATCAGAGATGTTTTTCCTCCTCCGTCAGGACCTATCAATCCAAACAATTCTCCTTCTCCTACAGAAAAAGATATATTTTTCAGAGCTTTAATTTCTCCGTAAAACTTTGATATATTTTCAATATTTACAAAAGTTTTATTCATTGTTTCTTGTTTCTACCATCCTGCTGTACAGCAGGATCGCCCCTATGGGGCTTATAACGTTTTTTTACTTATTGTTACCATCCCGCTGTACAGCGGGATCGCCTCTCTGAGGCTTTAATTAATTCTGGTATTATCTTTCTATCATTCCACTGTACAGCAGGATCATCCTTTTTTATTTACCTCACAAAAAGCCCTGTAAGGGCGAAATTATGGTAGCTGGTATTCTGCATGTATCAATAAGTCCCAGCGGGAAGACATTATGATTAATCATTTTTTTATTCATAAAATTCTGAATTTATATTGTTATTCTTTTAATTACCTCCAGAAGTAATCAAAAAACATTTTTTTCAATCGCAACAAACTAAAAAACCACCTCTCCCGGCATCCCTATTTTCATACTTCCATCATTTTTTACTCTTACTTTGATAGCATAAACCAGATTTACCCTTTCCTCTTTCGTCTGAATGGTTTTTGGCGTAAATTCTGCTTTATTGGATATCCAACTGATAATTCCTTTATATGATTTATTTGTATTTTCAGTATCATCGATCAATACGGTAACTTCCTGATCCAGTTTTATATGGGGCAGTTGGACACCGGTAACATAAGCTTTTAATTCTATGATTGACAGATTAGCTATTTTGTATAATGGCATTCCGGCACCGGCAACTTCACCTTGCCTTTTGAAAACCGATAAAACCTGTCCGTCAATCGGATTTACCACTTTACTTTTTTCAATTCTTTCTTCAACTTGCTTCAGCTGGACTTCCATAGGAGATATCTGCGCAAGAATACTTTTATTTATGTCATGGACTTTTGATTCTGTAGCCAATATTCTCTTGTCCAAAATTTTAATTTGGGAATTAAGGTCGTCAACTTGTTTTTGAGTAGCAGCATTGCCTTCAACCAATTTAGCTAATCTTTCTTTTTCATGTAAAAGATGAGTTTTTTGCTCATTTAAAACCGCTATTTCCGGTTTGACATTCTGCAATTTTGATTTGGTAGCTTTAATCGTTGCTTTGAGCAATTGTTTTTGCGTATGCAAAAGCGTTGTATCTATTACGGCAACAATACTATTTTTCTTTAAATTTTCTCCTTCTTCTACTTTGAAGTCAATGATCTTGCCCGATACTTCAGATGATATCATATATTCTATTGCTTCAAAATTGCCATAAGCATCGGATTTTAATTCTTGTTCTGAACAAGCTGATAACCCGGTTATTACTGTTGCAAAAAGTAAATATTTAAATTTCATGTATTTATGTTTTATTTTCCTAAAATTATTTTTAATTTATATTTCAAGTTTTCTATTTTCATTTTATGGATAATAGCATTGATCTTAGAAATTCTTTTTTTGGTCAGTTCCACCAAAAGATCATTTATAGTCGCTGTACCGTTTTTATATTGGTTTTCAATAGTTCCGATCAGGTCATTTTGTTTTTCTATGATCTCTTCGTCAAAATGCAGATTATTTTCCAAACCCTGTATTTGCGACACAATTCTGTCGGATTCTATTTTCATGTTTTCATCAAATATCTCTTTTTTATTTTCTACAATAGATTTTTCAATATCCAGTTTCTGCTTTTCTATTGAAGATTTTTTCCAGTCCCAAAAATTCCATACAAATCTTACACCTCCAATAGCATAGGGAGCTATATTGTCATTAAAAAAATTGAAAGGGTTTGGATAACCAATACCTGCTTTGGCAAAAAGAATAACTTTGGGTTTGTTCTTTGCTTTTATAAGGTCTTTGCTGTGTTCCAGAATTTCGGAATTAGCCGAAAATAGTCTATATTCAGGTCTTGATGTCCAGTCTTTTTTATATTCCGGAATTTCATTAGTAGATAATATTTTATCTTTAATTTCTATTCCGGTTAGATCACTTAAAACCAATCTCAATGTTTCTATATTGTTTTGTACGGCTGCTGTATTTTTCTTTAATTTGATTTTTTCAAGTTCTATTTTATCCAAATCACTTTTCAGTGCAACTCCATTGTTAATTGCTGTGCTTACCGTCTTGGATTTGATATTAAGAATAGAAAGAGAACTATCCAATATTTCTTTTTGTTTTTCAAGGGTCAATATTGAATAATACACATCAACAACTCTTGATTTTATACTGAATAATTTGGTTTCAATACCAATTAAACCTAATTCTCCTTTCAGTTTTTCATTTTCCCTCAATGTTTTATTCAATCCGCCATCATACAATAAATAACTGGCATCTATATCCGTATTGGCTTTGTAGAGAGGCAAACTGATAGGGTCAACATTGGGGATTGGAAATTCCAGATCTATATTTTCACTTTGCAAAGTAGTTTGTGCCGTCCAATTGATTTGGGGCAATTGTTGTTTTTTTAAGTATTTTATCTGAAGAGCTGTTTTTTCCGCTATCATTGACTTTTGTTTGTTCAATGGTTGCTTATTTACCGCGGATTCGATAGCTTTATCCAAAGTTATGATATCAGATTGTGCATCAACATAATCATAGTTTGAACTAAAAACGATAATTATTAAAATAAATGCTCTATAAAAATTTATATACTTAGTTAACATAATTTAGTTTTTTAAACTGTTTATCAAAGTATCAACTATCAGTCTTTTTCTCAATTTCATCAATTCCAGATATTCATTATCGGAGATATTTTCAACATGTGTCATTATAGGTCTTAGCAAAAATGGAAAGATCATCATTGACAAGCCATTTAATACAAATTGTAAAGGATCGATTTTTTTTAATTTATTCTCTTTAATTCCTTCTAAAATAAATGTTTTTATCAACGGAACATTGGGAACAAAACCTGCACTGATCATAGATTCTAAAAAAATATCCCGGTTAAAATTTATTTCATTAATAATAAATGGTGGTAATTTAGGATTTTTGCACAACAATTCAATATATGCATCTACTATTAATTCTATTTTTTTATAAAATGACATATTTGATTTGATAACTTTCTCCAATTTAGGAAAAATTTCCATTGCGATAAATTTAAAAGCCTCTACAAACAGTATTTTTTTTGACTTGAAATAATAATGCAAAAGACCTT
>Ga0256832_1001677_pt1 | contig 15114 bp, 11 predicted proteins | sample 134614metaG_FD_190534 | JGI IMG/M metagenome (GOLD analysis project Ga0256832, IMG submission 190534) | Hydrothermal vent microbial communities from Lau Basin, Pacific Ocean - 134-614 | ecosystem: Environmental > Aquatic > Marine > Hydrothermal vents | place: Pacific Ocean: Lau Basin | collected...
AAGAAATTTTTGAAAGCTATTTGCAACAGCTCAATCCCTTGTTTGAAGGGCGTGATTTTGATGTAACCGAAGAAAATATTCAAGCCCGTATCAGGGGCAATTTATTGATGGCAATTTCTAATAAATTCGGAAATATTTTGCTCAATACCAGCAACAAAAGCGAAATGTCCGTTGGTTATGGTACGCTTTACGGCGATTTGGCCGGCGGACTCTCCGTGATTGCCGATGTGTATAAAACCGAAGTTTATGAATTGGCGCACTATATCAATCGCGATAAAGAGATTATTCCTATCAATACAATACAAAAACCGCCTTCGGCAGAATTACGCCCCAATCAAAAGGACAGCGACAGTTTGCCGGATTATGATATCTTAGATCCAATTTTAAAATTGTATATCGAAGGGCGAAAAGGTCCCAAAGAAATTATAGCACAAGGTTATGATAAAGCATTGGTTGAAAAAATCTTGAAAATGGTCAATCGCAATGAATTTAAGCGACATCAAACCGCACCGGTCTTGCGGGTCAGTCCCAAGGCATTCGGTATGGGTAGGCGTATGCCTATCGTAGCGAAATATTTAGAGTAATTGATTTATGGCTCGATGGAAGAGTAAAAATGAAAAACTAAACGAGATTTGTCATCGTTGCGCTCTATCGGAATATTAGTCTGAATAAAATAAAAAGTTGTTATTTCGAAAGATCATAATGATTGAGAAAACGTCTTTCATTATATCTAAAATTGAAAATGAGATTTCTCTCCCGACAAGACTTAGGATAGAAATGACCGGTTGCATCAAAAAAGCCATCCGGAAACGGATAGCTTTTTTAAATAATTTGTTACTTGCGTTTACTGAGTTTGTTGAAACATGATTTTCGACTAAACGACACCTTGCGCTAACATCGCATCGGCAACTTTGACAAAACCGGCAATATTAGCACCTTTTTCATAGTCAACCCAACCATCAGGTTGTTTGCCGTATTTGACGGCATTATCATGAATGTTTTTCATAATTTCTTTCAATTTAGCATCTACTTCTTCGGCTGTCCAATTGTAACGCATAGAATTTTGACTCATTTCCAAACCGGAAACCGCGACACCACCGGCATTAGACGCTTTTCCCGGAGAATACAAGATTTTAGCTTCTTTAAAGATTTTAATAGCATCAGGCGTTGATGGCATATTAGCGCCTTCGACTACGGCTATCACACCGTTTTTGATTAAGTTTTCGGCATCTTCTTTTTGCAATTCGTTTTGCGTAGCGCAAGGCATCGCAATATCTACTTTTTGTTCCCAAGGTTTTTTACCCGGATAGAAAGTTGCTTCGGGGAATTGCTCCGCATAAGGCGCAACCACATCGTTGTTGGTTGCTCTTAAACGTAATAGATAATCGATTTTTTTACCGGAAATACCTTCGGGGTCATAAACATAACCGTCAGGACCGGAAATTGTGACCACTTTGGCACCCAGTTGGTTGGCTTTGGTAATGGCTCCCCAAGCTACATTACCGAATCCGGAAACGGCAATTACTTTATCTTTGATGTCCATGCCTTTATCTTTTAGCATTTGTTCGGCAAAATATACCACTCCGAAACCGGTAGCTTCCGGTCGAATTAAGGAACCTCCAAAAGATAAACCTTTTCCTGTTAAAACACCTGAAAACTCTCTGGTTAATTTTTTATATTGACCGAATAAATACCCGATTTCACGACCACCAACCCCTATATCACCGGCGGGCACATCAATATTGGGCCCTATATGTCGGAACAATTCGCTCATAAAAGCTTGTGCAAAACGCATCACTTCGGCATCAGATTTGCCCTTTGGGTTAAAGTCGGAACCACCTTTGCCGCCACCCATAGGTAAAGTCGTTAAAGCATTTTTGAAAATTTGTTCAAAACCTAAGAATTTTAAAATACTTTGGTTAACGGTCGGGTGAAAACGCAAACCGCCTTTGTAGGGTCCAATAGCCGAATTAAATTGGATACGATAACCGCGATTGACTTGAATTTCACCTTTATCATCCACCCAAGGCACTCTAAAAGAAATAGCCCGTTCGGGTTCAATCATTCTTTCCAATAATTTTTTACCTTGATATTTAGGATTTTCTTCGATATAAGGAATCACGGCTTCTGCTACTTCTTTTACAGCTTGCAAAAATTCCGGTTCGTTAGGATTGCGCATTTGCGCATATTCCATAAAACGATCAATCTTGTCTTGATATTTATTTTTCATTAGAATTTGAATTTTGATTAAATGATTTTTAATGCCTCAAAAATATACTTTTTTGTTAAAAAATAAGCTGAAATAGACAAAAATTTTGAGATTTTTTTATTAACAATCCTTGAAAATCAGGTTAATATGACATTTGTCATAAAATCTTACTCATTTCAAGACCATCCAATTCATCTATTTTGTAACCAATATTTTGTAACCAAATGCTTAAGTCTTTGATAATTGCCAAAATAGCTTTAAAGCAATGGAAAAAAATCGTAATTTTGTATTTTAAAAAGATTCTAAATAAAATGTCCGGAGAAAAGCCCTCGAAACATGATATTGCCTATATGAAAATGGCTCACGAATGGGCAAAATTGTCTTATTGTAAGCGCAAAAAAGTTGGCGCACTGATTGTAAAAGACCGTCGTATTATTTCCGATGGCTATAACGGCACACCAAGTGGTTTTGAAAATGTTTGTGAAGATGAACAAGGTTTGACCAAATGGCATGTGCTCCACGCTGAAGCCAATGCCATTTCCAAAGTAGCGGCTTCAACTCAAAACAGTGAAGGCGCCAGTTTATATGTCACCTTGTCGCCTTGTAAAGAATGTAGCAAATTGATTTATCAAGCCGGCATCAAAAAAGTATTTTATACAGAGTCTTATAATGATACTACAGGCTTGGAATTTTTAAAAAAAGCTGGGGTAAAAGTGATTCAAATAAATTATGAAGATGAGCAATAAACAAAAAGCGGTTTATATATTATTTATAGGTATTGCCGTCGTATTGGGAATGAGTATCGGTCAAATTTTAAATTTTGATCACCAAGCAGAAATCGGTTTAAGCGGAAGTAAAAAAGACAAAATCAATAATTTATTGCGCTATATCAAAGAAGAGTATGTCGATACGGTTCAAAGTGACAGTATTGTAGATGTGGTTATTCAAGATATTTTAAAAAATTTAGATCCGCATTCCGTCTATATCCCTAAAAATGAAGTGGCAAGAGCCGAGGAAGAACTCGAAGGCAGTTTTACGGGCATAGGCGTCTTGTTTCAACAATATCGCGATACATTTACAGTTATCAGACCTTTGGAAAACAGTCCGGCGCAAAAAGCGGGTTTAAAAGCTATGGACCGCATTTTGTTGGTTGATAAGGATACCGTTTATGGCAAGCATGTTGACATCAATCAAATTTCAAAAAAAATAAAAGGACATGCAGGCACCCCTGTTACATTAACAGTCTATCGCAAGTCGTTGGATAGTATTTTTAAATTGAAAATTGTTCGCAATACGATTCCGTTAGTCAGTGTGCCGGCGCATTTTATGCTCAATGATACATTAGGTTTTATCAAAATCAGCACTTTTGCCGAGAATACTTATGATGAATTTCATAAAGCCGTTAAAACATTGAAAGCCAAAGGAATGACAGCTTTAATTTTAGATTTGCGTGACAATACCGGCGGTTTGCTCAAACAAGCCGATTTAATAGCCGACGAATTTTTACCAAACGGCAAATTGATTTTCTTTACCAAAGACCAAAGAGGGCATGTCAAAAAAGTTATGGCAACGGCACGTGGCGATTTTGAAAACGGACAAGTTTATGTGTTAATCAATGAAAATTCCGCTTCTGCCAGTGAAATTGTAACCGGGGCTTTGCAAGACCATGATAAAGCAACAGTTGTAGGCAGACGGTCTTACGGTAAAGGTTTGGTGCAACGGGAAATTACTTTAAATGATGGCTCCAAAGTCCGGTTGACAACTGCCCGGTATTATACGCCTACGGGACGTTCCATTCAACGACCTTACAAAAAAGGACACAAGCAAGAATATGAACAAGATTTTAAAAACCGCCGGTATAACGGCGAATTGTATTACAAAGACAGCATTCCAATAGTAGATTCTTTAAAATATACAACGCCCAAAGGCAAAGTGGTTTATGGAGGCGGTGGTATCATACCCGATATTTTTGTGCCGCTCAAGTATGATGATTATATTTTGAAATATGCTTATTTGAACCGTTATCTATCGGATTTTATCACTGATTATTTAGACCGGCATTTAGATAGTTTGCAACATTATACGCCTGAAGCATTTATATCCGATAAGCAAATAGAAGAGGATTTATACCAAAGCTTTAAAACCAAACATACTCGGAACCTGCAAGCCAAACACAGATTAAATACTAAAACTAAAAAGAGTAAATCTCATTTGAAGCGTTTAATGAAAGCACTTTTGGCAAGAGATCTATACGGCAGCAATGTGTATTATCAAATTTTGATGCAAGACGACCCGATGTTGCAAAAAATAATCAGCCTAAAAGACACGGTCGATGTTAAATAAATTTCCTGTTTTTGATATACAAAATGATGCGGATTTTGAAAAAACCGCCTTGGAGATATTCCGCTATCAAGCCCGTAACAATCCGGTTTACAAAACATTTCTAAAACATTTGCATACAGACATTGACCAAATTGACCGGTTGCACGACATTCCTTTTTTACCTATCGAATTTTTTAAAACCTATCAAGTGGTCAGTAGTTCGCCGCCTTTTGAAACGGTTTTTATGAGTAGTGGCACCACCGGAATGAAACGCAGTCAACATTATGTCAAAGATTTAAAACTTTATCAAGAGAGTTTTACGCGCGGGTTTCAATATTTTTATGGTGATATTACCAAATACACCATTTTGGCATTGCTACCGTCATATGTCGCACAAGGGCATTCGTCATTGGTTTATATGGTGGACCGGTTGGTAAAACTTTCCGGAAAACAGGAAAGTGGGTTTTATTTAAACGACGAAAATTTACCAAAGCTTATCAATCGTTTAGATGCCCAAGCAGAACAGGTTTTGCTAATTGGGGTGTCATATGCTTTATTGGATTTGATTCAAAAGCATCAATTTCACTTAAAACATACCATTGTAATGGAAACCGGCGGTATGAAAGGGCGGCGTAAGGAAATGCTCCGCGAAGAACTACACACACATCTAAAAGCAGGGTTCGGGGTAGATGTTATTCATTCCGAATACGGTATGACCGAGTTGTTAAGCCAATCTTATTCAAAAGGAAATGGGGTATTTGCCCCCCCGCCTTGGCAAAAAATTTTGATTAGAGATACCGAAGATCCTTTAACTTACTTGCCGGAAGGTAAAACCGGTGGTATCAACATTATTGACTTGGCAAATATACACTCTTGTGCTTTTATAGCTACCCAAGATTTAGGCAAACAACTTAATAACAACCAATTTGAAATACTCGGGCGCTTTGATCACTCGGATATTCGGGGTTGTAATTTATTAGTGATATAAGAATTAGCCTTTTAAAACCTTAATGACTTACAATTCTTAATGTTTTAATGTTGAAAAAATGTCTAAATCAATAAAGCTATTATGTTGAGCTGTTTTAGATTTTGAATTGGTATCAAATCTGTTTTTACAACAATTATAAGTTTTCAATAATTAAACTATGCGTAAATGCAATTATATCATTGTCAAAAAAATCATAAAATATTGAAAAATAATTAAAAAATACAGGATTATCAATAAAGTTTTTAATAAGTGCATAAAAATTATGTTTATTAACTTTTTATTAGCATATTTGCATTTGACAAACATGAAAATCTATACAATAATGAGAAAAAAGTACAATTTGTTTTTAACGTTTTTACTAACGTTGGCAGTGCAAATCAGTTTTGCACAAACTAAAACCATCACCGGTGTGGTTAAAGAAGCCGGAACCGGTGATCCGCTTCCCGGTGTTAACGTCACGGTAAAAGGCAGTAATATTGGTGCCTCTACCGATTTTGATGGTAAATATACCATTAAAGCCAAGCCGGGTGACATTTTGGTTTTTAGCTTTTTAGGTTACAAAACCGTATCTAAAAAAGTAGGAGACAATAACGTAATTAATGTCAATCTGCAGGAAGAAAAAGAAATGTTGAAGGCGGTAACTATCAACGCATTGGGAGTTGAGGTAAAAAAAGCGAGTCAAAAAGCTATTGCCATTTCCAATGTCAAAGCCAAAACATTGTTATCTTCCGGTGAAAGTGATCCGGTTGCCGCTTTATCCGGTAAAGTATCCGGGGTTAATATTAATTTGGCATCCGGTGATCCGGGCGCCTCTACCAATATTACCATTCGCGGTCCCAAATCTATTTTGCTAAGTAACAAACCTTTGTTTGTGGTTGATGGTATTCCTGTAGTTGATGATATCTATGGTAGTGGTGTTGCCGGTGTGGAACGCCCCTCAAAAATTGCCGATATTGATCCGAATAACATTGAAAGCATCAAAATCTTAAAAGGGGGTTCAGCTGCCGCCATTTGGGGCTCAAAAGGTGCCAATGGTGTGGTTTTAATCACGACTAAAAGAGGTAAAAAAGCTAAAAAAGGGCAAATCAATATTACAATTAGAAGTTCTTTTAGTATGGACCAAACTTTAACAAAATTTCCTTTACAAGAAACTTTTGGGCAAGGTAAAAACGGAAGACATCCCTCGGCTGTATATCCTGCTTTTCCTAATTATTATAAAGAATCAGGGTCATGGGGTGATAAAATTGCAAACAGAAGTGGTGGATCTGATGTTTATTGGTTTCCAGACGATATATATTTTATAGATCAAGATGGTAATAAATGGGGATTGATTCAAGAAAAAAACTCGAAAGAAACATTTAACAAAAAAAATTATGATGCAGTTATAGGCATTGGTAAAACACTAAGAAATGCTGTGCAATTATCAACAGCAACTGATAAAGCCCGTTATTATCTTGGATTTAACCATTTAGATCAAACCGGTATTTTTGCCCGAAGTTTCTATAAAAAAATCGGGGTGAATTTTAATACTGTAATAAAACCAACTAAAAAACTCAACATTAAAACCAATTTTCAATATACAAACACCAAACAAAATGCCATTCAAAAAGGTTCCAACTTATCGGGTTTGTTATTAGGGCTTTATAGAACACCGGCAGATTTTGATAATTCGGGTTATGTAGGCGAAAGACATGAGTTTGGAGTTGTGCATCCGTATAGTCATAGAAGTTATAGAAAACCGGTTGGAACGGAATACAAAGGACAAGGTGAAAAAAGTGCTGGTTACAGTAATCCCTTATTTACTGTTAATGAACAAAAAAACCCTTATTATTCTAATCATATCATTGCTGGAACCAATTTTAGTCATCAAACTTTTGAATGGTTAAAACTCATTGCAAAAGTTGGGATTGACTATGCCAATGAGAGTGCTGATACGTATTTTCCGGTTAATAGTGCTGAAGCCGTCAGTGGTAGATATTCAACCTATTTATATACCTACATGCAGTTAAATGGTGATTTAATTGCACAAGTTAATAAAGAAATAAACAAAGATATCAACATGGATATGTTGTTAGGGGTTAACTGGTTTCACAGAGAATCCGATTACACTTCTGCATCATACTATGACTTTATTTTACCAACAGCAACTCCAAATTCAAATAATGCTATTAGTGAAAAGAAAAATCCCGGATTGGGTAGTAGTGTAAAAAGAAAGAATTCAGTTTATGGTTCTGCCACTTTTTCGTATAAAGATTTATTATATACAACTTTAACCGGAAGAGCGGAAAGGTCATCCGGATATTATGGGTTAATTAGTTACCCATCAGCTTCTTTGGCTTTTGATGTGCATAATTTGGAATATTTTAAAAAACAAGATAGTGATTTATTAAATCAACTAACTTTACGAGCAAGTTGGTCAAAAGTAGGTAACGAGCCTGGTTCATATCTTCTTGATACTTATTATTGGGGGGCTTCTTATTTTGATAGTTTTGGCCCTTATTGGTCTGCCGGTGATTATAATGGTGCCTTTTGGAGAGCCTATTTAAAAGGTAATCAAGATTTAAAACCTGAAATCACTACTGAATGGGAAGTGGGAGCAGATATTAAAATGTTTAACAATAGATTTACTTTGAATTTATCTTATTACGACAGTAAATCTGATGATTTATTACTTTATGAAAAAGTGCCGGCAGCTACCGGATTTTTATATCGATGGAACAATGTAGCGGCTATGTCCAATAAAGGTTATGAAATTGAAGCAAGATATAGAATTATAAGTAAACCAAACATCAACTGGAGTATTGGAGGTACTTTTACACGAAATAAAAATGTTGTCACCAAACTAGAAGGAAGTGATTATATTTACTTGGATGGATTTATATCTACATCATCAGGCGTAGCCGAAGGTTATGGTTATGGGGTATTACGCACAACTGATTTTAGTAGAGATAGTAATGGTAATTTAGTTTTAGATAGCAACGGCTTCCCTAGTAGCCCAACCCCTCAAGAAGTAGATAATACTTTTGTTAATTCCAATCCGGACTTTAAAGCCAGTTTATATACAGATTTTAATTACAAAAACTTTAAGTTTAGAATATTGACAGACGGTTCTTTTGGAGGACAATCTTGGTATGGAACCTATGGCGCTTTGACTTATTTTGGTAGAACATTGGAAACTGCTAATGAAGTAACAGTTAGTCCCGCGGAAGCTTCACAAATTGTTAACTATGATGGAACTCCTATTCAATCTATAAACGGTGCAGTTCAAAATTCCGATGGTTCATATACTGTTCGTGGTAATATTAAAGATTTCGGTGCCGGACCGGTTTTGTTGGATGAAGCTTGGTACACAGGTTTAGGCGGTGGTTTTGGAAAAGTGGGTAAGCAGTTTTTTAGAGATGCCACTTGGATAAAATTGCGTGAAGTTACTGCCGGCTATACCTTTAAAGGAAAAGCCTTTGGTGTGAGCAAAATCAAATCTATATATTTAGGTGTTACTGGTAGAAATCTGTATTTATGGACTAAAGATAAAAGTTGGAATATAGATCCTGAAAGTAATTTGTCCGGTTCTAGTAAAGGCCGTGGTTTACAATATTTTAACCACCCAACTACTAAATCTATAATATTTACAACAACCATTAATTTTTAATTAGAGTATCATGAAAAAAAATAAAATTTTAATATTATCAATAGGGCTGTTACTTTTTATGACATCCTGTGAAAAATTTGTTGAAGATTATTATAAAGACCCCAACGGCATTGATTATACCGTTGCTGAACAAGAAATGACAGCAGTGATGCTTTCCAATCAGTTTTTTCATAAAGCTGACGGTTTAAGAATGGCTATGATGTGGATGAACCAAGCTACAGGTATTGCAAGGCAATATGAGAGTCTGGATAATTGGAATAATGCTAATGGAAAAGATTTTAACGGACCTTGGAGTCAAGTTTATTTAACCATGACACATGCTGATTATCTAATGAAGCTAGCCGAAGAAGAAAATAACATAACATTAAGAGGAATTGGTAAACTATATAAAGCTTGGGCTGGTGGTGAAGCGGCCTCTCTATGGGGGGATGTCCCTTTTTCTCAACTGAACAGTTTTGATGAATATCCTGACCCTGTATATGATACGCAAGAACAAGTTTTTAATCAAGTACAAGATTTATTAGATGAAGCAATCGTCGATTTGAGTTCCAATGTAGGTATTTTGAATACTGACAGGGATATTTATTTTGGTGGCAGCACATATAATTGGATAAAAATAGCGCATGGTTTAAAAGCTCGTTTCTATTTACACAGTAAAGATTATGACTTGGCTTTGCAAGAAGCACTTCAAGGTCCTAGTAGTGTGTATGATGATTTATATGCAAAATTTGATAGTAATGATGATACACCTTACGGTAAATGGAATCCAACCAAATTTTTTGATTTGGTTAGAGGAGGTGATATGGATGCAAGTGAAGCTTTTGCCAATAATGATATTTTTGGAGATAGATATAATTCTAAAACAAATGATTTTAGACAAAGTTATAATTATGCCGGAGACAACCTTAATATGTCAAGTGGTTCTGATAGAGCTGGCAAGTTCTTCGGTGATATGCCCATGGTAACTTATGGTGAAATGCTATTGATTGCCACTGAGGCTACTTTAAGAGATGCAACCAATTCTAACCGTATTGATGATGCTTTAAATTATTACAATACTTATAGAGCTTTACTAACAAGCGGTGCCTATTCCGGTGGTTATGGAACCGGAAATTTTCAGGATTATGATGCAGCTGATTTTGATGCCGGTGGTATAGAAAATCAAGATAATATTGATCCGGTTAAAGCCTTCTTTAGAGAAATTTTTGAAGAAAGATATGTGTTCTTCATCGGTGATTATGAGTCTTTTATAGATTTCTCCAGAAGTTTTAATGACCCGATGGTTCCTCAATATATGAAGTTACATTATGAAACGGATTCAAACAGTCCTAATTTTGGTAATCCTCTTTATTCAGGTCAACCTTTACGGTTTATATATCCTCAAAATGAAAGAGATGCTAATGACAATTTCCCCGGAATGATAGATATTAACACACCTTTATATAATTAAAGTTTATCTGTCAATTACAAAAGTCAACCGGATATTATATTTGATATCCGGTTGTTTTAATATTATGACCAAGGCAACGGACAATGGCGTATGAGTGGCGTAAACTTTTCGGTAGGGTATTTTGTGTTTTAGTATTTATTTAACCCAATCCGGCAGTTGAGCCAAATCAATATCAAATACCCATGTCATATAGTAATACGATACTAAGGTCAAAGCCACAATACCAATAATATTCAACCAAAACCCGGTTTTAACCATATCTTTAATGTTTAAACGTTTGCTACCGAAAACAATAGCATTAGGAGGGGTAGCTACCGGTAGCATAAAGGCAAAGGAGGCTGCAATAGTTGCAGGTATCATTAAAAACAACGGATTGATTTTAACCGCAATCGCCAAAGCGGCCAATATAGGCAAAAAGGTTTCAACCGTTGCTGTATTAGAGGTCAATTCAGTTAAAAAGGTGATGGTCGCTACAATAATCAACAGAATAAAAACAAGCGGAATATCTTTTAATCCGGTCAAACTTTCCCCTATATAAGCGGACAATCCGGATTGTTTAAAACCGGATGCCAAAGCAAAACCGCCACCGAAAAGTAAAATAATATTCCAAGGAATCCGTTCTGCCGTATGCCAATCCATTAAATATTTAGATTTTGACCGGTCTTTTGCCGGAATCAAAAATAATAAAATACCGATAAAAATAGCCACATTACCATCGGTTATCCATTTAGGTTGTGCAAATAGTTGCGACCAGCCCGGCATTGTAAAATTTCCCAAATGAATAGGACGTCTAAACAGCCATAATAAAGCTAATGTTATAAACAAAGCCAAAATCCAACGCTCTTCATAGCGCATTTTTCCTAAGGTCCGGTATTCTTTTTCAATGATATCTTTCCCGATATTGAAATTGGCTTTTCCTTTTCTAAAAAATACAAAATACAAGTAAGTAAAAGACAGAATTAAAAGCAAAACCGATAACGGAAAAGCAAAAAACAGCCATTGTGCAAAAGAAATATCGGGCGCTTGTGGAAAATAAATTTTAAATATTCTGGTAAATGAAAGGTTAGGTGGTGTACCAATCAACGTGGCTATACCGCCTATGGAAGCGGCATAGGCTATCCCTAACAATAAGCCTTTTTCCATTTGCCTAATGCCTTGGTCGGTTTTTAATTCTTCCATTTTAGCAATAATTGACAATAGAATAGGCACCATCATCATAGTGGTAGCCGTATTGGATATCCACATGGATAAAAACGCCGTTGTCAGCATAAATCCTATCAGAATACGGGCAGGACTTAAGCCTATCCATAATAGTAATCGTAAGGCAATACGACGATGCAAATGCCATTTTTCCATAGCCAATGCCATTAAAAAGCCACCGATAAACAGAAAAATTAAGTGGTTAAAATAGACTTCCGAAACGGCTTTACCATTCATAATACCCAATAAAGGAAAGAGAGCTACCGGAATCAATGCCGTAACACCCAAAGGTAAAACTTCGGTCATCCACCAAATTGCCATCAGTATGGCAACACCTGCCGTATATGCAATAACGGGATGATTCTTGTCTAAGATTTCAGGATACATTATAAACAAAAGCAACTGTAAAGGTGCCAGCCAAAATAAAAATCTTTTAAAATCACGGATTTCCTTTAATAGTTTCATGTTTTTCAATTTATTAAGGCTTATAACTGGTGACTATTTATATAAATTTACTCTTTCGGGTTGCCAATTGGTTGTATTGCCTGTCAAACTATCCGGAATGCTTATCAATTCCAGATAATCAGGTATAAATTTCAGTAACAAATAGTCTTTGTTTTTATGGGGATAAAATTTTTCCCAACCCTTTTTCCAATGCGCTTTTATAACGCTGTCATTGGTTTCAATGAAAATTTTACCATACAAAGACACATATCCGGTTCTAGGTTCGTCAATATAATGCAGCGTGGCCTGATGATTATGTTGTATCTCATGCACTTTTCTGCTTTTTGGATTGGTTGCCAAATAAATCACAAAGTTTTTTTCCGGCGCAAAAGGTTCCATCAACCGGGCTTTTGCGCTTCCTTCTTTATTTATGGTGATTAAACTACCGAAGTAAGCCCGTGACATAATATTTCTGGCGACTTGTAATATTTTTTGCTCTTTCGGAGAAAAGTCTTGCCGCCATTTATTTTGATGATGATTTTGTTTGCCGTTTGAACAATTTGACAAAAAAATGCTAATGAAAAAAAGTAATATGATATTTCTCAGTATTGGCATATTGGAATTTTACCCTTAAAGTTAATAAAATTTTCTTAAATATTTTCTAAAATTTGGGTTCTATGTCAAATATAGTGGGTAACCAATTTGGCTCTATGTTGTTTTATATGGGTAATAATAAATTAGGTTCAAACCATATAATCATGTCGATTTTAATTTCAAATAATTTTTTTTCTTCGGGGTTTATGTTTTAAACATCATATATTTTCTATAAATATATCACCCCTTCGGGGTTTTAAATAAGCCCGAAGGGGTGATATTATTGTAATAAAATCTTTAAAACAGAATCATTAAAACCCAAAGGGGTGGCTATTATTTGAGATATTATATGTTACCCACCCAAATCGATATAAACCGTTTTTCTTTTATGTACTTTTATGTCTTATATGGTTTAAATGATTTCAGATTTTTTAAATCATTGAATAATTTTTTTAGATATTTACTTTACAGCTTCTAACTTCTATTTTTAGGAATTTATGTTGAATGTCGGGTGTCGGATGTCCGATATCCTATGTTTGGACAAATTTTTAATTCATCTCTATACAATGTAAAAGTCAAAATTAAAGTTTTTGAAGCTTAACAGTTGCTGCCAATTTGTTTTCTCTGTCAGCTATCACCAACAGATAAACACCTGTTTTGAAATTGGCAACATTATATTGTGCTTCATTGTTGTCTTCGATGTTACGGTTAAATATCTCTTTACCAGTTAAATCGAAAATATGAACTTCATAAATACCGGTTTGCGGCAAATTGATTTGTAAGATCTCTTTAACAGGATTAGGATATACTTTTAATCCGGTGAGTACACCGTAATCTTCAATGCCTAAAGTTGTCGTGATGTCCGGTCCTACAAAACCTTCGGACAACAAGATGTTGTTTGAGGTGCTTTCTTGTACGCCTATCTCTCCTATGGCATAAACCATATACAAGTTGGCGCCGCTTGCCGAACCGCCACCGGTGGACAAACTGCTCTTGCGCAATTCCGTTTGACTATAGCCGGTTGTTACCAACAAGGCTATGATAAATGTGAATAAAACTCTCATAATTAATTATTTTTTGAAGACTACAAAATAAAAAGATGTATTAACTGAAAAATTACTAAGATCCTTATCCTCAACGAAGATTTTAAAATCATCAGTAGTTTGTCCTGCCACTCTGAAATTAACAAAAGAATTATGTATATTACCTGCATTGGTAACCAAAACAACATAAGAATCATCATGTTGCATAGGATTGTCAAATGTAATTTTATATTTTCCCGTTGTGGGATTTGTAACTGTAAATCCATCGGAAGAACCATTTGTATTAATTGTGCCATCAGTATTAACATACCCGTAAATATAAGCTTTCATATCACTGCTGTCACCGGAATCTTCACCTAAAAGTTTGCGTCTGATTTTGACATTACTTTCTTGGTTTATAGAAAGAGGTATTATATTTTCATACTGACCAGTTGTAGGATTAAACAGCTTTTTCGTAAAAGTGAAACCATTGTGATTACCATTTAACCCTATTTTATAATAATTTGGATAATTTGTATTGGGGTTCATATCATAGAACACTATTTTATTATCTTCATCTATCATTACATCTTTTTCCGTCTTTAATTTTTTACTGAGTTTGGCATAGGGAACATAATTAAAAGGTTCATCTGTAACTAATGAAACATAGTTTGACAAGTTACTACCAACTTCAATACTGTATGTGAAATCGGGATTCCAGGAAATATCATTAAAACTACTGACACCGGCTAATCTGTTACCGGTACCGATAATAATACTAAAAATACCGTTGGCATCTGTTTGAACACCGATGTGTTCTTCTTTCCATTTAACGGTATTTCCATTTTTAATGGTAACTTTTACATTAACAGTCCCGTTAACCGGAGTTCCGTTGTTTGTAACCATAGCTTTATAATTAAAGCCGTCTTGCGCTAATCCTAAATTTGTTATCAGGATTGTAATTAAAAAAAGAATTGTTCTTTTCATGATTTTTGATTTTGATGATTAATATCTGAAACAAAACTATTTTAAAAAAGAAAAAAAAAATACAATTATTTAGTGAATGACATGAAAAAGTATATAAACAGCATGATTTTATATGTAAATATTTTTTTGGTTACTTGGTTATTTGAGTGTTAAGCACGGCTGTTATTTTGATCCCGACGTATGTCAGGACGGCGCAGGAGCGACGAGACATCTTTGTTTTTAACCATAAAAGGCATATAAGTTTTTCTT
>Ga0256832_1001678_pt1 | contig 15113 bp, 11 predicted proteins | sample 134614metaG_FD_190534 | JGI IMG/M metagenome (GOLD analysis project Ga0256832, IMG submission 190534) | Hydrothermal vent microbial communities from Lau Basin, Pacific Ocean - 134-614 | ecosystem: Environmental > Aquatic > Marine > Hydrothermal vents | place: Pacific Ocean: Lau Basin | collected...
CCTGTAAAATCACAGTTTCTCATTTTGGCAAAATGGCCTTCCATGCCAAACATATTCGCCCCCCGAAAAGTACTACCATTTAAGTTGGCTCCATTGACATGGACATGAAACAACCGGCTTTGATTAAAATTAATATCATGCATGTCCGAATCATCAAAAATCGTCCAGCGAATATCGGCCGCCCTAAAATCCGAACCATGAAAATCACTTTCTTGACATTTCCCGGAACGAATGGATGCCCCCCGAAAATCAGACTCAAAAACCTTGACCTTCGTCCAATAAATTTCATCTAATTGAGCGCGTCTAAAGTCATCTCCGGGTTGGGGTACGGCTTTGATGCCGGTAGGTCTTGGCTTGCCATTCCGCAAGGGCAATTCTTCATTGATAATCGCATCTAATTGATTGTCTTCCAAAAAGTTAATCAATTCCGGAATATGACTTGTATCCGGCAAAATGCTTTCTGCCACCTCGTCTGTTCCATTATTTTTTGCGCAAGCTAAAAACAAGATGGGAAGCAAAGTCAGTAATATATATTTCCTATTTCTCATGGTCATTTTTTTAGACTACATCGTGTCGATTAAAATACCGGTTGCCCAAAAAAGCAAAAATAAATCCTAATATCAAAGGATACAGAATGGAAAATACCACAAATGTCCCGCGGCTGACTGTATCCAACACATAGTAAGAAGCCGGACCCATCACCGTCAAATCCGGATCAAATAAAATCAAACTTCCCGTCCGGAATACTTGCAACGGATTCAACATCCCCAAGCCAATCACCCAAGAAGCATCTCCACGCATTTTGAGCATCACGCCCAACAAAATCAAATCCAAAAAGGCTACCAAAAACAGCCAAATCACAAAGGCCGTACTCACCGCTATATCCTGACTCCTAGCCACCGTCGAGATGTACATACTCAACCCCAAAAAGAAGAAAACCATCGAAGCCAACAACGCACTGTACAAGAAAAACAGCGTCCACGGTACATCTACATTTGTGATAGTCGCCCATAGCGTAGCTCCAAATAAGGCCAATAACACCGGCACATAAATCACAAAAAATCGACCGATCAACTTTCCCCAAAAATATCCCGTAAAGGAAATGGGCAAGGAAAGGATGTATTCCATTACACTATTTTCTCGATCTCCCACCACGGAACGCACCGTAGAAATCAATACGTAAATAGGCAATATCACCATGCTCACTTGCATAAAAGTCACCATCATCCGGCTCAAGCCGACAAATCCAATAATCTGTGATTCTGTAATACCGGATGCAAACATGATGGCCACAAAACCGCCAAAGAGTGCACTGTACGCCCAGAACCATCTCGAACGTAGATTTTGCCGGATGTCGGTGTTGACGATTTGTTTGATACTTGTTAAACTGCTCATTTTTTTTGGTTAAGGGTCAAGGGTGAAAGGTAAAGGATGCCGTATGGCCATAGTCCTTTGCCGTACACCATTGACCATTATTTATGATTCAACATCTTTTTTTCTTTGACAAATTTCTCCCGCATGGTTTTGCCTTCGTCGATTCGCTTTAAGGTTGTTTTAAAATCAAAAAACTCACCATCCGGTTGCTTTTCGTGGGCGGCATATCCGTAGCCCATAGGCGTGTGCTCGCCGTAAGTATAAAAGGCTTTTTTGGCATCAATCCAATTGGATGTCTCGTTGCCTTTGGAGGCATCACCAACCCAAATCACTGCCGTCTCTCCATCCCATTTTTTCCAGCTTCCTTCACGGATGTCTTCCGCCAAACAGCCCACATCATCATACCACCGCACTTCTCCGTATTTGTTAATGGCTTGAACATTGTATCGCTGATCAGTCAACCCCATATTGCATACAAAACAGGCATCCCGGTCAAAATTAATCTTCCTAGGCGTATAGTCCACTTCCGAATTACACGCCCCCATCATCAACACAAAAATTAAAAAAAGAAAATTTCTCATGAATTAATATTTAAACTTCCCGGTTAACAACAATTTTTCCCAAATCCATCTCTACCAGACGGTTGACCAAGCCTTCCACTTCGTCGATTCGATGACTACTGATAATCATCAAAACATCTTTACTCACTTCGTGTAATAATTCAAATAGTGCTTTTCTTGCCTTGGGGTCTAAGTTAGCGGAGGGCTCATCCAGTAATAAGATTTTAGGATTGCGCCCCAACGCAAAAGCGACGAGTAATTTTTGCTTCATCCCGCCTGATAATTTCAAAAAGGGTTTGGCCAAATTAGCCTGAACATCCAACCCCAATCTTTCGGCAATATCCAAAAACAACTGCTTATCAGTATCAGTTACCGCCGAAAAGAATTCCAGCATTTCGGCAATCGTCATTTTTATCGGTGGTGGGATTTGGGGTACAAAGCCCACGTATTTTAGTATTTCTTCTCGTTGTGTTCTTGGATCCATACCCAAAACTTCCAGACTCCCTTCAAAGCGATAAAGCCCTAATATACAACGTATTAGGGTCGTTTTTCCGGCTCCATTTTGACCCACCAAGGCGATGCGCTCGCCCGTATAAAACGTGTGCGTCAAGCCTTCAATCACCTTGACCTTTTTAAAAGGTTTGGTCAGGTGGTCAATTTTTATGAGTTCTTTCTGTTCCATTCTTTGGTTGTTCTCTTATTTCTGTTTTCTGTTCGTCTTTTTGCACAACTGTAAATCAAGGGCTTTGTTCAAAAGCTGCTTTCTAAAGTCTCGGGGCTAGGCACTCTGCTCACTACACATCATGGCTCCATTACAGCAACTTCTCCACGCCCTTAACGGTGATCTTCAACGCTCCGCCATAACAAGTATCCACGCACAATCCACAGCGGGTGCAATCTGCTCCCGTAAAGTGAACTTCCTTAGTCGCTTCACCCCGTTTTACAAACCATAATTCATGCGGCACTAAACACACATCTTGGCAGTCCCTGCAATGTCCGCACTTATCTAAATCAAATTTGACGGACGTGGGAGTGATGGTGCCGACAGCGCTATAAGCCACACCCATCGGACAGACATATCTGCACCAAAAGCGTTTGGTATGGAATATTTCGAATAACAACAACGCCAATACCCAAAGCAATAAGACACTCGGCCCGTAAATAATAGACCGGGAAATAATCCCCACCGGATTCATATCTTCAAAAACCAATTGCTTCGTCAACAAAGCCAGTAGCAAAAACATCACAAATGCAATATACTTGACTCCGATGGCGTAGTTGTGTTCTTTAATTTTCTTTTTCTTGACCAACCAATTATGCAGCTTCTCCGCATTTTCCGCAAGGAAGTGATATGGACATATCCAAGAACAAAAAGTCCGCCCCCCGACCAAAAAATAAAAGGTAATAATCACACCCAAGCCAATAAAGAAATTCATCGTTAACATGGCAAAGTGCCCGGTCCGGATTCCAATTAATATTTGCTGTAAAGAATTAAAAATATCCATCAAGTAAATCCCAAAAAATCGAGACCCACTCAAAGAGCCTTCTAATACACTAATATCAAAGAAAAATGAAGCCCAAAATAGGGTATTCAACAGGATTAAGACCGCCCAGCGTTTATTTCGCCATTTGTGCGTGGGTGCATGCTTAGCCTTCCATTGCTTAAAAGTAAGGCCTTCTTTTACATTAGGCATCTCGTCTCTTCGCTTAGCCGGTAGCGGCTGTACATTTTTTCCTTTCTTGCCAAACATGACTATACTTTTTTAATAGTGATACTAGGCCCTTCAGTTGGACAAATCATCGTACACACGCCACAGCCGGTACAACCATCCAAGACCTTGGGAAGATTATTTTCAAATATGATCGCCGTCTCTCCAATAGGACAATCCGTCACACAAATATTACAAATAGGTCGATCAAAAATATGCTCATGTACCGGATAGGGAGACAGTCCTTTTTTGACATCTTCCGGGGAGGCATATACCCCTTTACAGCTCTCATCTCGGGGTGCCCCTTTCAAGCCTTTTCCTTTAGCCGCCAAGCAAGTATCCGTATTCAAAACGGCTACACCCATTTTTGTATGCGCATGCATGGCCGGTAACTGAACGGCAATAATATTAAAATCATGGTCATTGGGATGCTCTTGCTCATATTTAGTAATAGCTTCTTCTCCCTTGACTTTAAACTGTATAAAATCCAAGGCTGCTGTTGGGCAAGTCTCTACACATTGCATCGCTCCGCAAGAAAAGTCACACGCCTGTTCGCGCACATCCAAATAAGGCGTGCCATAAGAAAGACCTTGCGTAAAATCTGCCAACTTTACAGCATCAATCGGGCAAATCTGGACGCACAACCCACACTTAATGCAAGCATACATAAAATCATCGTTAGCAATCGCTCCGGGTGGGCGCAGCATATTCTCGCCATTGGTGGTATCCTTTGTACTTAGATAGCCGGCACCGGCACCAATAGCACCAATCCCAATGGCCGTCATCGCCCCAAATCTAATAAACTGTCTCCTAGTTACTTCTTTATTTTTTTTTGCCATAGCTTTGGATTTTATTCCTTCGTTAACACTTGAAACGTTTTCTTTTCTTTCCATTTATAGATGGGCTTGGGGTCTCTTACGATGAGTCGCGGCTTAGAGAAAGGAGCCAATCTTTCGAGAAAATCCAAGACTTCCAAAATAGGCGCACCAAAATAAAAGCGTACATCTTCATTGAATGCCCAAAGATGCCCATTATAGCTGTAGAGCTTATAGGGAATGTCGCCCACATTGTCTTTATCTCTGTCAAAGCCTTGATAATCAGCCCAGTAGTTACCCCTGAATTTATTTCTATTGGCTGTTTTTCCGTTGGTAAAGACTTGCGTCAAATTATCATGAAAGAAATTGCCGACGATATCATTGCCTTCAATATCAGAATGAAAATACATGCCTTCGTTACAGAAAGCAATTTCATTGCCTTGAATCGTATTGACCTTATAAGGTACTAAAGGAGAAATATCAAAGTGAATTCCTTTGGCGGAATATAAGAATCGATTATTTAGGATTTGATTGGAAGACGTTTCTTTCATGCCGATACACATACCTGATGTGCCGTTATTTCTTTGGATGAGATTATTAGAAATCAAGGTCTTTTCACTGTACATCAAAAAAATCCCTACGGAGTTTTGGGAGAACTCGCTAAATGAAATCCGGTTTTCGTGCGAATACATAAAGTGCATTCCGTACCGGCTGTTTATTCCTTTATTGGCATGAAAAGTATTGCCGGCTGAGTACCAGACAACCATATCCCGGACTTCATGCCAAAAATTATATTGGAGTGTATTATTATTAGAATACCACAATCTGATACCATCGCCTTTTAATGCCAACGGCTTGGCTGTAATAGAAGAAATATCATTATTTTCTAATAAACAATGATTGGATTTATAAAAATCAATTCCTACTAGACATTCTGTGAATTTATTATTAATAATTCGAGCATACTCCACATCTCTTAGCTTGATGCCGGCATCCAACCTATCAGGCGAGTCTCCGGAGTCTCTGATATCACAATTCATCACCGTTACGCTATCGGCCTTAATAATAAGGACAGACTCATTCTTCATTCCTGAAATGGTCGCCTTTCCCTGCCCATCTATGACGACATTCGGGACGGTAATGGTTGCCGGGCCGGTATAGAATCCGGGTTTTAGCCGTAAGGTGTCCCCGGGTTTTAGGTCGGATAATAGCGTATTTAGGAAGATTTGTCCTTGATTGTTGGTGGGACCGTTTACAGGCGTGCGCAGTCCTTTATGTGCTATTTTGCCATTTTGCGCAAAAAGCCCCAAAGAGACGAAAACCAATAATAATATTAAAACTTTCGATTTCATGTAGAGTAGATTAAGAAGGCACAAAAATATCTTACGAAGAAATCATAAAATATTTTTGTGCTTCTCCTGCCTTGCGGCAAAAACGACTTACTTAGCGTCTCTAATGGCTTTCTTTTTAAGCAATAAAGAAAGCATTACGGTAATAAAAGTCAATACAGCAGTACCAAATCCAATATAAGGATAGGACACAGTAGCAAACTGCGCTACTTTACCCTCCCCAAAGATGGTCGGCATAAACGGCTTAATACCACTAAAGGCTCCGCCCCCGTGCAAACTCAAATGGTGTCCATACCAGTACATAGAGTACCCAAAAAGCAGAATGAAATAAAAAGGAACTAAAGCCGGAATCCAAGCTAATAAGCTATTCACTTTTTTGGGTGTCGCTATAAACCCAATCAGCATTAGACCAAAGAGAATAAAAATGTATTTAGAATTTCTCAGAACCCCATCCAAAAATTTCAGGTATTTGGGAGTCACATCAATCTCAATGGGTTTTCCGGTTTCAGTAGAGATTAAGTCATCTCCATTTGCATCTTTTTTGGTATCAAAAGTATAGTATTCTGGATAAGGGCGAGACTTGTCGGTATTCACCCCTTGCACAATGGGGTGCATGCCAATAAAGTGATTAATCGCATTCATTTCGACCAAGCACTCTGCACCTTCATTGGTCGTAATCTCTTCTCTTTCTTTGACCCCTTTACAGCCATTATAGACTCCATCGTATTTAAACTCGATACGAATTCCTTTGGGATACATAGATTTGGGGTATTGCCTGCTCTGCAAGGCCACCCACCAAGTAGGAAGAAAGTAGGTAGCAATCAACAAGCCCAACCCAATGACTCCAAAAACCTTGTAGAGGAGTGCTGCTTTGTTAGATTTTGTGTCCATTTTTTTTGATTTCTTTTTAAGACTAGTTTGTCCTTTTTAACAGTCCTTGATTCATAAAGTTGCTCAAAAGGATTGAATTAATCGGTTATTTTTTTGCGCAAGCTCACATTCAAAATAAAAAAAAAACTCAAGTTTCGGTAGAATCTAAATAATGACCAAAATGGTATTATGACACCACCAAAACTTGAGTTAAAAACAAGCATGAAATACAAGTATTCCATGCTTGTAAAATTCAATATTATGCTAGGTCACTATTTCGTACCTTGCTCAATCATATACTCTACCGCTGCTTTAATGTCGGCATCAGACAAAGAAGCATTTCCGCCCTTGGCAGGCATCATACCTTTTTTGCCTGTAAACCCTTCCGTAGCGTGCTTGATGACGGTTTCCAAACCTTGAGCCTTAATCTCAGCCCAACGATCTTTCTCTGAAAACATCGGTGCTCCGGTGACTCCTGTCTTGTGACAAGCAACACAAGTGCCGTCAAATACTTTCTTACCGGCCGCATTATCTGTACTGGCCGTAGCAGCACCACCGCCTTCTTCCATGACTTGCTTAGACTTGGCTTTCAAGAAAGCAATAATCTTAGCGGCATTTTCACTATTTACATTTTGGTTAGGCATCGCCAATTTGAAATGCTGACGCATGGCTTCAATATCCGGATCATTCAAGTGAGTAGCCGGATTCATAATCCATTCTTTCAACCACTTATCGTCTCTACGCTTATCTACCATCAACAAATCCGGACCGTTAAATTCCTTACCGAATTTGTGACAAGCATTACAACCGTGGTTCAAGTACTCATTTTCACCCGGTAGCAAGTTAGCCAATTCGATGGCAGAAGGCTTAAAGGCTTGCATTTCATTATCTTTATTGATACGCTTGGTGTAGGCCAACACTCTGTCGTTTTCTGCTTTTTGATTAAACTTCACAGAAAGATAGCCAACCAATTGACGATCTCTAGCTTTGTTTTGCTCATCCAAAAGGATTGGGAAAGCACCGGCTTTCTCTGCCTTAAATTGAATGGTCGCAGTTTCACCGGGACTAAATGGGTACATCTTGTCATAAGCAGAAATCTCATAGACATAGTGATCGGTCATGGATTGACCCACATTCGTTAAGTGAAGGACAACATTCTGGCCTTGATTCACTTCGATATTGGCCGGATTCACTTGTCCGTTTGCGATGGTACCAAATACTTCTACGGTATTTCCTTTGTTGACAGTCTTTTCACCGCCTGCAGTCGTTGCATAAGGAGACTTCGTTAGGGTAGCCGAGTTGGTTCCAACCGGATAAGCGGTCAAAGAATTAGACGCATTGGCTTTAAACATGGCCGTGTAGTGCGGCTCACCCATTGGTAATGGCATGTCATAAATTACCTTAGGCTTCTTTCCGGAAATATCAATCAACTGGTGATTTTGTGGGTGTAAGGGGCCTACCGGATTGAACCGGTCAATGGATAATTTATTCAAAGAAATCAAGTATTTACCATGAGGATGCTTCGTATCTCCATAAGCCGCCACCAAGTGACCTACATTATAGTGAGAAGGCACAAACTCTAATACTTTTAGGTTGATGTAGTCCCACTTAGTAATCCGGGAATCCACATAAATAGAAGTATAAACTATTCCTTTCTCCTTATCATATTGATTGTGCAAAGGTCCTAGTCCTACTTCTACACTTCCGTGTAAAGCTTCCTCTAAAGGAATCACAGGAAGACCAAATTCATCGTGTTCAAATTTTCCGGCAGCAATCGCCTTCTTAATTTTCTCGAAAGAGTAAACCCATGCGTGAGAATCCAATTTACCGGCAACAATAATGTAGTCTCCCGTAGGATCCACATCTACTCCGTGTGGAGATTTAGGCTCCGGAATCAAGTAAACCAATCCGTGCTTGATGGATTCAGAGATAGGAATTACTTTCATACCATTAATGGTCTTCGTACGAATCTTTCCTGCTTTTAACAGTTTTTCGGCTTTCGCCCAAAGTGTAATGTGCATATAGTCCACGTCTCTGGAAGAACAACCGGCTTCAAATGGAGGACGACCGTCTTCGATTCCCCCATAATACATCTCTGTACAAAGTGAGTTGGTAAACCCATATCCATAAGATGCATTCTTACCGGCATCAGACAAATCTTGTGTGTAAGGAGGAAACTCAAACATGAATGATTTATTAGGTATCACACGTCCCTTGTCATTATCAAATTTCCAGTAGGTAATACCCCCACGCCAGTACTTCTTAAAGTTAGCTTCTGTCAAAGGGTGAAATTTGCGATCGAGTGGAGCCGGATACTGCGCTGCAGACATGATGTACTCAGAGTTAGGAGTAAAGAAAGCCCCTCCGTGAATATTACGAAAAACAGGCTCTTTGATTACCTGCTTGACGCTCCAGTCTTTCAAATCATAGATATAAATTCTAGGATTCGCTTTGTCATTAATGGCTGCCCACTTGTTATTGTAGTCTCCATCCGTTTCAGAAAATCCGGGGTGGTGTGTATCCCCCCAAAGGATTTCTTGTCCATCGATATAGCCATCTTTCAATAGCTTCATAGTCTCTACACTATACCCAAAACCGGCATAAGGTTGGCGGGTATTCGTTGGTACATACTTTAGCATTCTCATGGAAGGTACGGTGTACATGATGGTATTTCCTTCTTGTCCACCGGAGTTTAAGGTAACGTACTCATCAGCGAGGTTGTCAGGAGTATAAGTTTTAGCGGCTGCCAAAACGTCTTCTTCATTCAAACCACGTCTTTTGATTACATCTTGAAACGATTCGTTTCCGCGGGGTGCTCCGGATACATCCGTGCTACCGCCGGTATGAGTGCCCCCTTTATCACCACCTTTTCCGCAACTTACGACGGCAAGTGCAAAAAAGATCAGGGATAGCCCCAAAATTATATTTTTCATTTTTTTCATCTTAATTTTAATTTTGATGGTTTGAATTATTTGTTGATTTTTTCATCCAAAAGCTTCTTCGCTCTCAAGCCTACGTCTGCAGTTTTTACTTGGTACTGCCAGTATTGCTCAGCCCACAAGAATGCTTGCTTCCACTTACCTTCTTTAGCATATTTCTCATGCTTTTCTTTTGCGGAAGCTCCCTTGCCTAATTGGTCAAATGCGTCATCCACCAAAGCTTTTACGTAAGGATATTTTTCAAAGTGGTTGTCTTTTAGGTGTTGTACTACGCCGTTGATAACATCTTGTGTTTGAGCAATGACTTTCAACTTGTCTTCGTAGTTCTTCTTATAACCTGCCAATTGCTCCGGAGTCAACTTCTCTTCCGCAGCGATATCACCACCTTTGTATCCTTTAGGCTTGACCATCAAGATACCTTCCATCTCTAAGTGCAAGGCAGAACAAAACTCTGTACAGTAATATGGGAAAGCACCGGCTCTGTCAGCAACAAAAGTTACAGAAGCCGTCTTACCGGGCTCAAAACTACCGTGGACACCATAAGTATCAACCGTAAATCCGTGGGTTTCATCTTCTGCGCGCTCCAAGTTGGTCAAGTGGAAAGTAACAATGTCTCCTTGATTGACTCTAACAATTTCCGGTGTGATGTGTGAACGAATCAATGTCCCAAACACGTGTACCCGATTGCCTTCACGCTCGATTTTTTCTTGTCCGGCAACTGTCTTATATCTGGAGACATCGCCATTACGAGTATTGGTACCCAATGGATATCTTATAATAGGCTTAATGGTTGTTCTCAATACAGAAGCCTGACCATAGATATTTGCTTGTGGCAAACTCATGGTATAGATGTCAGTCATATTATCGGAAGAGATATCTATCAAGTGCATGAAGCTAGGTCTAACAGGACCTACATTGGGGAAGTTTTTATAGACACCGGCCTTATCGACCACAGTCAAGTAGTTGGAGTGTGGACTTGCAGACATTCCTTGTGGAGTCATTAAGTAACCCGGCTCAAACGACAAGCTGATAGATTGATCTGTCTTTAAGTCTTCGTAGTTAAACCGGACGATCTTCTTATCGTTTCCTGCAGACGCATACGCCGTATTTTTTCTGTAATCAAAAGCAATATCAACGACACCGCTACCCAAAGCCACAGTCCCTTTTTGGATATCACCCAAAGCTACAGTACCGCCATTAACCGCCGCCTTTGCTTTGGCCGCATCAATAACTACTGCATTATCAGCTACTGCGATAAAATATTTCCCGTCAGGAGTAGTCTTTACTGCTTTAACATCAGCAGGCATTTCTACAAAAGCAACTGCCTTTGCATTTTGAGCTTCTGCATAAGTTACGGCATTAAAGTCATTCACTCTTGTTTTTCCGGCTTTCGCCAATTTGTCATAATCCAAGAAATAGACAAATGATTTGCCGTCTTTCTTAGCGACACCGGCTATAAGGCCTTTACCGGCACCTTTACCTGCATCAAAATACCCCAATGCATAAGCAGGCAATTCCACAGTAAATGATTCTTCTTTAATCATTCTACTTTTGTGAATTTCTTTACCTTCTACAAACTTCCAAAATGTCACACCTGATTTTTTTGCATCACTTGGGTTTGCTGTCCAAGGAGCAGGGTATTGACTGGATTGGATAACATACTCTGTATTAGGAGTCACTACCGCTTCCGGGTAAATGCTCTTTAATACAGGATTAGACAAGACTTGCTTGGTCTCGAAGTCATCTAGACCTAATAGCGCAATTCTTGAATTCGCACCATCTGAGAAGAAAGCGAAGTGACCGTCATAATTTCCTCCTTTTTCTGAAAAGGCCGGATAACGCATGTCACCATAAGAGCTGATACGATCGTCCAAAGATGATTTTTTCAACATCAAAGAACTTTCATCGTCAAACCCATAGCCTTGCCATGGTTCAGGAGAAAATACACCTACATACTTGTAGATACGCATGGACGGGATACCATACACAATCATGGTGCCTGAGTTACCTGTACCAACTATTGCAAAATACTCATCACGACCACCACGTGGCATAAATGTCTTTACACTAGCTAGCACATCGGCATCAGTCAAACCCCGTGCACTTTTTACTTCTGCCAGCGTTTGCTGCGCAGAGAGCGGAAGAGCCATAAAGCCCAAGGCCAATATTGCCAGTATTGCCTTTATTCGTTTTGCTTTTGAAAACATAAGATTGAATTTTAAGAGATTTAGAAAAACTAAACAACTTCTTGAAAGAAAATAAAAAGGACAATTTCATCCTTTTATATAGTTGCGCAAAGTTAATCAAACATTTTCTAATATGTTGTCTTTATTTCGCACTATTTTAGTGATATTCGATATTCAATAGAATGATAATTGTCACTACCGATAAATAGGGGTCTAAAATATTGGTTATCAATTGCTTATGTCAATATTTTTACTCTGTCACACTGGATTTTTTTCCGAGAGTTTGTCCTTTGGACGTTCAACTTGTCCTTCGGACGTTCAATTTGTGCTTCGCACGTTCAATTGCCTTTGGCGTTCAAGGGGGGGGGACGCTCTTGGCTGGCTACCCGTTACACCACGTCATGATAGAACACGGATTTTACGGATTGTGCGGATTTTCACGGATTTTTTACTTCATTATTGAGTTTACTCCGAAAAGTATGGTTTAGTGGTTTGTTCTTGAGTCCACAAAATTTTATTTGGTTTCTTTATGAAAACCCTTCCATAGGTTTCCCTTTGGTTAATGGAAACCTTATGATAACCAAATAAAATTTTGTTCATCGCTTTAATTTTTGGCTGAGTGGACTTTTCGAAGTGGACTCACCGTTATACCGTTACACCGTTACACCGCCACTCACTTCGCTTCCGCAAAAAGAACAATCTTCACATAGAACGTATCGCTAAAGATAAAATCTTTGGCCTTTTGGGGAAAAGACCTAGAATTTGCATTCATGCCAAAAAGTGTGCGGTTGATGGGGATTTCTTGGGTTTCCAGGGACAATTGACCTCCTTTTTTCCGAAAGGAAGCCAGCTCAAATTGAATCGGTTGACCGACATTGCGGATACTTAATTGTCCGGACACCCAAAAGCGGTCATTCTTCCTTTGGATATCGGTAGTCTTGAATTTCAGCAATGGATAATGAGCCCCATCAAAGAAATCAGCGGTTTGCAGGACATTATTAAAAGTGCCTTTCATCAGTTGGTAAGAAATACTCGTATCCCGGGCGGTCTTGGTCAACGCTTCGGCATAGGCTCCCACAGGTACATCCTTGCGGACAAAAACAAAACCATGCTTCAAATCCACCAACCCCTTGTGTTGTTCACAATGCCAAGCAATCTCACTTTTTGCGGTATCAATGACAAAAACCTGTGCATCATCCATCGACATCAAGGCTTGAAAAGTATCTTGATGAACGGTGACGGGTTGGGACGTTGGGGGCTGCTCAACTGTCGCCTTCTCTTCATTTTGACAGCTAAAAACGACCATCAATAATACCACTCCGAAAATTATCTTTTTCATCTCCCGGTTCTTTTATGTGATGTACAACCGTGAGTCTGCCCCGAAAAGTCCACTGCACCAAAGAAAGGAACAAAATTTTATTCTGTTTACCTTAAAGTCGCCCTTCGTAAAGGATGCCGATAGCTATCGGCATAGAGGGTTAAAACAAAGGAGAAAACAGAATAAAATTTTGTGGGGTCAAGAGCCCATCACGATATTAGACTTTTCGGAGCAAGCTCAACCATACAATGCCTACCCTAACGAATATGGAGAATGATGGTTCATGGCTCAGACACGAGCAGAAAAGCCTTTTTGCAAAGATTCCGCAGATTATAGGTCTATAAGTTGCGGAATGTGGTGTTTTTGGGGTGGATTCCGCAGGTTATAGTTGTATAAGTTGCGGAAAGTGCCTATTTTTGTACACATTCCGCAACTTATAAGAGATTATGATTGGTAGAAAAAAAGAACAAAGCCTTCTAAATCAAGCACTTAACTCGGATAAACCCGAATTAATAGCCATCATTGGGCGTAGAAGGGTCGGTAAAACTTATTTAGTTCGAAATTTCTTCAAAGACAAGATAGATTTTGAGATGGTCGGCTTAAAGGATGGCAACCTGAGAGAACAACTAACCAATTTTTCCTTCAGCCTGCGGGAAGCCAATAATGGCATCCCATCCAAAGTGCCTAAAGATTGGCTAACTGCCTTTGACCAATTAAGATTAAACCTAGAAGCCAAAACGCATCTCAAAAGAAAGAAAGTTGTATTTATTGACGAATTCCCTTGGATTGCGACCAATCGCTCCAAATTTTTGACCGGATTTGGTTATTTCTGGAATAGCTACGCTTCCAAAGCCAATATTGTCGTCGTCATCTGTGGCTCGGCCGCATCTTGGATGATTAAGAAAGTAATAAACAATAAAGGCGGCTTGCATAATCGGGTAACTAGAAAAATAGTCCTGCAACCTTTTACCTTATCGGAAACAGAAGCCTACTTTCAACACCGGAAAATATTTTTTGACCGCTACCAAATCTTGCAATTATATATGGTCATGGGGGGCATTCCGCATTATTTAGACCAAGTAGAAAGGGGCGAAAGTGCTACTCAAAACATCAATAGAACTTGTTTTCATCCGCAAGGATTATTACGTACTGAATTTGAAAATCTTTTCAAATCCCTATTTGCTTTTCCCGAAAAATATGAAAGACTAGTGGTCGCATTTTCGACTTCTTGGAAAGGTCTGAGCCGAAGTGAAATACCCGCAAAATCAAAAATTAAAGATGGTGGCGGATTGACCAATATGCTTTTGGCATTAGAACAGTCCGGATTCATTACTTCCTATGCCACTTTCGGAAAAAAGGCTAAGGATTTGGTTTATCGGCTGACTGATAATTATTCGCTTTTCTATTTAAAATTCATCCAGCCGCTTGCGCAAAAAGAAGTCGGAAATTGGGAAAGCTTAAGTCTCTCTCAATCTTGGAAATCTTGGAGTGGATATGCCTATGAAAACATCTGTCTTCAACACCTACCCAATGTCAAAAATGCACTCGGAATTTCTGGAATACATTCGAGAGCATACAGCTTTTTCGCTAAGGCAAATAAGGAGACGAAAGGAACTCAAATAGACTTACTAATCGACCGGCAAGACCAAACTATCTCACTTTGTGAGATTAAATTCTTCAATGACAAATTATCATTAACAAAGGCTCAAGCTGATGCCCTACGAGAAAAAAGAACTATTTTTAAACTGCGCACAAAAACAAAAAAGCATATCTTCGTCGTCTTAATTACCACTTTTGGTCTCATCCCCAATCAACACAGTATCGGATTGATTGACAATGCTTTAACTATGGATGATTTGTTTTAACTGTTTAGCTACCCACTATTTTGGTCAAAAAATGCCCTTTTTGCGCCTGTTTTTGCTAAAATTTTTTCACGTAGCCCAGCTACGCTTCAAAAATTGTAGCTTCAACACCCACAAAAATGCCTATTTTT
>Ga0256832_1001679_pt1 | contig 15109 bp, 11 predicted proteins | sample 134614metaG_FD_190534 | JGI IMG/M metagenome (GOLD analysis project Ga0256832, IMG submission 190534) | Hydrothermal vent microbial communities from Lau Basin, Pacific Ocean - 134-614 | ecosystem: Environmental > Aquatic > Marine > Hydrothermal vents | place: Pacific Ocean: Lau Basin | collected...
TGCTTGTTTGGGAGATAAAAATAGTCCTCCATTTTGCGCCTTTTCCATTTTTCTTTCCCGTGGTAAACCACAATCGGCAATACCAATACCAACGGCTTTTTTTGCTTAATTAAGCCCTTCCAAATACCCAAAATGTATTCCAATAATTGTTTAAAAACAAAATATACCGGAAAACTCTTGTGTTCGAGCAAGAAGCTTATCCAAACTTCATCCTGCTTGGGTTCGCCTTTTTCTCCGGTTTCATCTGCTTTTTTCTTGAATTTACAGCGATAAACCAGGTCGGAGACTTGTTCATCCAAATTTTTGTCAATGTAGGTGTTGCCTTCCAATTCTATGGAATCCAAGTCTAATTCGCCGGTGATTTCTTCGGGAAGGAATTCTCTAATAAAACCGGCAGCCACTTCCTTGTCGGAAAAAGTAGTTTTGAAAAACCGGTCGTGGGGGTTTGCGATGGGCATTTTCTCTGCATTTTGATAGTTTGTGGTGCAAAGAAAGTAAATATTTTTTAGATAAAATTTATAACAATGCTCTTCCGTGAAAAAAATTCAGTTCACTCCGAAAAGTCTAGTTTTTGAATTAGCCGGGAAATTTGCCAAATTTTATTCCGGATGCAGGCATTCTGTTCAATTGTTGAGTTTACTCCTAAAAGTATTCTGATGTAAAACCACCAAATTTTATTCTGTTTGGGAATTTTGTTCAATCGTTCAACTGTTGAGTCCGCTCCGAAAAGTCCATTTTTGTAGCTTCATTCTGAGACCACAAAATTTTATTTGGTTTCTTTATAAAAACCCTTCCACAGGTTTCCCTTTTGTAAAAGGAAACCGTATGGTAACCAAATAAAATTTTGTTCATTCCTTCGAGTTTTAATAATAGGTACTTTTCGGAGTGAACTCACTGTTCAACTGTTCAAACGAAGGTACTGGAAATCAACTAGTTATGTTCAATCGTTCAACTGATTCTCATAATTAGTTGATTATCAGTGCTTTTAGTTGAGCAGTTAGGGTAAACGAAAGAAAAATTTTATAATATGTTAGCTTATATGTGGACTATTTCTCACCCAAATTTTAGCAGTCTGAAGCCAAGAATTTGTAGAGTTTCTTAGTGTAAACTTAGTGTTATCTAAAGTGAACTTAGTGGTAAGGAAAAATGTAATGCCTAACCACTAAGGACACGAAGTTGCCACTAAGAATTCACTAAGGTATTGATTGTCAACAAGTTAAACACCGTCTTTTTGTGCAATTTTTTACTCCTAGTCTAAGATATTTATTATTTTTATATTCTAATTTTTTTCTTGCGTTCACCCTGTTGAACAGTTGAACAATTGAACAAAATCTCCAGACAGAATAAAATTTGGGAGTTTTACAACAGAATACCGTTTGGAGTCAACGCAAGGGTGATTTATTCAGGAATCTGATTTAGCGTCTTTTTGATTCCTTCCTTCTTTGGTGCAGGTTCTTAAAAAAAGGGCTACTTTTGTTTCGGAATAAGAAGTTGGTTGGCAAAAGCGACTCATCGCTCAAAAAATAAAGTGAAGCCAAACCCTACAAGAAATAAAGAGAAGATGGCAACAAAAGCAGATAAAACTAAACAATTCATCCTAGAAAAAGTAGCTCCCATATTTAATAGAAATGGCTATGTCGGCACCACGTTGGCGGATATTACCGCTGCCACTGAATTGACGAAAGGGGCTATTTATGGTAATTTTAAGGATAAAGAAGAGTTGGCAGTGAAGGCTTTTGATTGGAATGTCAAAACCATCTTGCAGATGATTCAAGCCAAAATGGAGGAAGCGACTACACCGTTGGGACGCTTGCGCAAAATATTTGAGTTTTATCGGGATTATTATGATCAAACTATGATTGCGGGGGGGTGTCCGGTCTTAAATATCGGTGTAGATGCTAACCATCGAGACCCGGTTTTATTTGCCCGGGTTCAAGAAATCATCAGCAGACTATTGTCTGACATCATGGAATTGCTCCAAGAGGCCGTAGATGCCGGTCAGCTCCAACCCACTATTGATGTGGAGAAAGCCACAAAAAATATTTTTTCTATGATTCAAGGTAGTGTGTTTTTGTCTTTGACCATGAAAGATTCTTCTTATCTTGTTGATATTACCGATCATTTGGATGCTTATATTGATGGTTTAGCTGTTTAGGTGGGATTTTTACTTCATCATTGGATATTCGGCAGTTACAAAGGTGTCGCACCTACGGCGCTCGAGCCATGTTGATTGTTCTGTTCTGTATTCGATATTCTGCTAGTTGAGAAAGTTGAAGAAGTTGATTCGATCGCAGGCTTCGCTAGTTGATTCGCTTCGCTAGTTGAGAGATTTGGGCTTTTGATTGGGATTTTACTTCATCATTGGATATTCGGCAGTTACAAAGGTGTCGCACCTACGGCGCTCGATTCATGTTGATTGTTCTGTTCTGTATTCGATATTCTGCTAGTTGAGAAAGTTGAAGAAGTTGATTCGCTCGCAAGCTTCGCTAGTTGATTCGCTTCGCTAGTTGAGAGATATGGATTTTTGATTGGGATTTTACTTCATCATTCGAAATTCTGATTGGTTTTGGTGGTTGAGAGCCAGGTATAGATATTCAGATAGCCGAGTGGATGTCTTGTCGTAAATTTTGAAAATCGGTGGTTTGCTTTAATCAGCGGTTATCTCTTCATATTCATAGCCGCCCTTAGCCAATTCATCATTATGTACGGTTTTTTCACATCTGGCTTTTTCTTCGGCGCCGCAGCTGCAATCACCTAGTTTGTCCTTTAAGAAGGGGCTGGCGGAAGCACAAGTACCCCGAAATTGTTGTCCGGTAACGATATGCCGGATATTGAGCATGATAAAGGAAAGCCCAATCGTCACGGTGATGATCAAAAGGATATATAGGAAAGCCATATTTCTTCTTTTTTTTGCCGGCACAAAGATAGGAGATAGTCTATTAGAAAACAGTATTTTGGGACTTTAGTTTTGATTCTCCTGTCAAACAACTCACCAAAAACACCTAACTTTGCCAAAAAAAGATGGAACGAAAGAAAAAAGCTTTTGAGCGGCTGTTAAATATCATGGACGATTTGCGAGCCGGCTGTCCGTGGGATCGGAAGCAGACCTTTGATTCCTTGCGCAATTTGACGATTGAAGAAACTTACGAATTGGCGGATGCTATTTTGAAAGAAGATTTGGACGGGATAAAGGAGGAAATTGGAGATTTGATGCTGCACATGGTTTTTTATGCTAAGATAGCTTCCGAAAGAGGGGCTTGGGATATTGGCGATGCCTTGGATGCTGTCTCTGAAAAACTGATTGGGCGTCACCCCCATATCTATGGAGATGTAGAAGTAGCAGATGAAGCGGAAGTCAAGAAAAATTGGGAAAAACTAAAACTCAAAGAAGGCAAAAAATCTGTTTTAGGAGGCGTCCCGGATACCATGCCGGCGATGGTCAAGGCCTACAGAATGCAAGAAAAAACGGCTCAAGTAGGCTTCGATTGGGATAACCCCGGGGACGCTTGGGAAAAAGTACTGGAAGAAATCGGTGAGTTTAAGGAAGCCATGGACACCAACCGGCCTTTTCAGGAAAAAGAATTAGAATTTGGAGACATCCTTTTTTCTTTGATTAATTATGCGCGTTTGACCGGTATCGACCCGGAAACCGCTTTGGAAAGGGTCAACCAAAAATTCAAAAAACGTTTTCATTATATTGAAGTGAACGCCCCAGTTCCCCTAGAAGAAATGAGCCTTGCGGAAATGGATAAACTTTGGGACAAAGCCAAATCTCAGACGCCCGGCAAACCGGAAGATTCTGATGTTTTAGAATAAAACCGGGGGGGATTCGTTTTTATTGCCTTTGGTGGTTGGATGTATGTTTTCTGTTTAATTGTTGAGTCTGCTCCGAAAAGTCGGGGTTTTGAAATGGTTGGAACAGTTACAAAAATCTTACATTTTTCCTTACCACTAAGGACACGAAGATAACACTAAGTTTACACTAAGAAATACTACAAATTCTTGGCTTTAGGCTGCTAAAATTTAGGTAAGAAATGGTGCGCACATAGGCTAACGTATTATAAAAACTTTCTTTCGTTTACCTGTTGAGCAGTTGAACAGTTGAACAAAAAATCCAAACAGAAAAAAAAATGGTGATTTTGGGAAAGAATACTTTACGGAGCGGACACACCGTTAAAAACAATAGACTTATGAAAAAAATAATCTTTATTCTGTTTGTGGGGCTTCTTTTTATTTCTTGTCGCAAGAATACGGAAAAGGCCTATTTATTTGAGATGGAATATCCGGTTGATTTTACGATTAATGCCGGTATTGGCCCGTTTGTGACGCATTATTTTGATATTCAGGCCTTGCCTACTTTTTCGGATTCGTTATTTGCTTTTCATAACGTTGATCCGGCGAGTATTGAGAGTATTTTGCCCCGCAAGGGTCGGATGGAAGCCATATTTGATGATGTTGAATATGATTTTATAAAGAGTATAGAAGTGGAGTTTTTTAATGCCGAAAATGGTCAGATAGTGGGGACTATTGTACCGGCTTTTTACCGCGATCCGGTACCCAATAAAACAGGTCGAGTTGTTGACTTAGTTTCGGAAGAAGCAGATTTAAAGCAATTTCTCTTAAAAGACAAGATGAATGTCCGAATCAAACTCAAACTCTTTGGGGCATCCCCCAAAACAATTGAATCCCGCTTGATTCTGAAATTTGCAGTTCGATGAATAGAAAGGGAAGCACGACCGTTGGGAAGAACGGCCGTGCTTCATTTCACTTACCGGCGTCCGCCGTCCAATTTGTCTTGTAATTTTTTCAATTCATCCCATTTTCCGGCTTTGGCCAATTTAGCTTGTTCCGGCCAGGTTGCAGGATTGTGCATTTTGAAGCGATTACCGGCAGCGGCTAAAATTTCTTTAAGTTTAGCAGGCTTGGTAGCGGCTAATTTTGCGAAAGTAGGAATGCCTGCATCTGTTAGGATTTGGGCAATTTTAGGGCCGATACCTTCGATTTTTTTCAAATCATCCGGTTTTGCGGGAGCTCTTTTGACCACTTTTTTAGGAGCAGCTTTTTGTACTACCTTTTTGGCCGGAGCTTTTTGGGCTACTACTTTTTTAGGAGCAGCCTTTTTAGCGGGAGCTTTTTTAACTACTTTTTTCTTAGGAGTTGCTTTTTGGGCTACTTTTTTCTCTTCCTTAACCTTGGGTAATTCCCCTTCGTAGTAGTACTCGTCGATGACTTTACCATCTTTCCAAGTCCGTCTGATAATTTCTTTCCAGACCAAATTAGCTCCCCAAGTCGTAGTAAACTCGAAGGTGAATTTGGAGTGGGTGACATTGCCGGTGATAGCTTGTCCGTGTAATTCAACTCGGTTAACCTTTTGGATTAAGCTGAAAAATTTAACCAGCCATTCTCTTTTTTGAGCTTTGTTTTTGGAGCGATCACCCGAATCACTGTGCGTGACAACTTGGTCATCAAAATAGCGGTCAAAGGCATCAATAATTAATCCATCAACAATCATTTTGTCTAAGTTGTCGAGTTTCTTTTTAATACTCATTTTTTATGTTTTTTGTGCGGAAGGAATTTGCGGTGCAAAGATACGTTAATTTTTTTTAATTTGTTATTCCCTGAGAAAAAAGGGCATAGGTATGCACGGCACACGGCCTGTAAGCATACACGGCCTGTAGTAGGATGTACGGTCGTGCATCCCTATGACCACCCATCAAAACACCAGCACCCCGACCAGTCCAATCCCAACCCCTTCCATACTAGAAGGCGTCAGTTTCAAGCTAAGATCATCCCCCACATCAAATTCACTCAAGTGAGCATCCACAAACGCATCCATAATACTCAGGGAATAAACCAAACCGGTCATAATATAAGAGAGCTGCACATTTTTGTCATAGCCCTGCCTAATCCTATTAATGGCGTCCAGCGTTAGATTGGGAAACTCCGTATCCACCGTGTTTGGATTATGATCCAGCCGATAAGTCCGGGCTTGATCAAATCTTTTGTATTCCCGCTTATTTTTTTGGATATTATAAATGGACAATCCCAGCCCGCCATAGACGATGGGCAGCTTCCAATATTTTTTGTTATAGATTTGCCCACCACCGGGGATAATCGCCATCAGTAATGCCTTCTGTGCCTTAGACTTACGCTTTTTACGATGAATCTTAGGTGGTTTGACTACTTCTAACGAATCTGTAGCTTGCGCAAAAAACGGAGTACTCTGCCATAGTAAAACCCATAGCGTAAGGATAAGGCGTACAGCGCGCATGGTTTATTTTTTTTGTTTTTTGTATTCGTTGTTATCCCTTTTGATATCGGCCATTCTATGGGATGGGTCAATTTCTATGGACTTGATTTTCTTAAATTTTGCCGGAAGGACAAACTCATACTCTTTTTGCAAAAAAGGCCAATCTTTTTGGATGTGGACTTCATATTCGCTGAGTACATCGCCCGTTTTTTCGCCCCGCATCGAGCGCAAGGGGATGTAATACAACTCTTGATCTCCATTTTTGTAAGTGACCACGACATCTAGTGGCATCGGCATAACACCAATTTTTTCGAGAATTACCTTGGTCTTTTTGCGAGATACTTTTTGCACATCTTTGAGACCATAATCTATGGTATGGGTGGTCTGCACCCAATATTCTTGATACCAATCGAGATTTAGCCCGGATTGCTTTTCCATAATCCTAAAGAAGTCATCCGGATTGGGGTGTTTGCCATGCCAAGCATCAAAGTATTTCAATAAGCCTTGGGCTACATTTTCTTTGCCGATGACATATTCCAGCTGGCGCAAAAGCAATTCTCCTTTGGTGTAAGCGCCCATCCAGTAGGCGGTATTGGTCAGGTAGTGGTCGGAGTGGGTGCTCAATGGCTCTTCCAATCCGGCATTGTGCACTTGAAAGTACTGGCTGTAATGTGAGATAAAAGGATCGTCCTGTCTTTTCATGCCCGGAAGTAGTCCTTTTCCCGCAAGGTAATTCATCGTTTTGGTGGACGCATAGGTGGTAAATCCTTCATCCATCCAAGGGTGGAGCGTCTCATTGCTACCCAACATCATCTGATACCAGCTATGCAATTGCTCATGTACGGCCACACCGACTAAACTATTTAGGGAGCGGTTGCCGGTAATCAAAGTCGCCAATGGATATTCCATGCCGCCATCTCCACCTTGGATAAACGAATACGTCTTGTACTGATACTGCCCAAAATGGGCATTCATGTAGCTTATGGCTTGGTCTATGATGGCCGGGAATTTTGCCCAAGCCTTGGTTTTGGGGCCTTCTTGATAGAAGAAATGCAATACTTCACCGTCTTTTCTCTTCAATTTTTTGTGCACATAATCCCGGTCAGCTGCCCACACAAAGTCATGGACATTCGGTGCTTTGAAGTGGTAGGTATATTTGTCGCCTTTCGGCAAATGCAATTTTTGTCCCGGTTCTTCGTAGCCGTGTCCGACTTCTGTAGGATTTTGGATGTAACCGCCGGCCGCTACCACATAATTTTTGTCGATGGTAATCTTCACATCAAAGTCGCCCCAAACCCCATAAAATTCACGGGCGACATAGGGATCCGGATGCCAGCCGGTGTAGTCGTATTCTGCTAATTTGGGATACCATTGAGACATAGAATAGTCGATGCCTTCTGAATTGTCTCGACCATTTCGGCGAATCTGTATAGGGACTTGCGACAAAAATTCCATCTCCAGTACCACCGAAGAATGTGGCTGAATCGGGGTCGGCAAGGTGACTTCCAAGATGGTGCCTTCGATGCGATATTGGGTTGGCTTGCCATCTAAGGTCAGTTTTTTGACTTGCGTAAAACCTTCATTGGCGGCATTGAGTTGGTCAAATTTACCGACGACCCGGGGATCCGGATCCGGGACGACTTGATTGTGCAAATCCATCAAAGAGCCTTTCTGAAAAGCATTGAGAAACAGATGGTAATAGACTTTTTTGAGTACGTCCGGCGAATTATTGGTATAGGTCAATTTTTGTTTGCCCGTAAACTGGTGGCTCCGGACATCAAAGTCGATATCCATCTGATAATCAACATGTTGTTGCCACCGATCCGGCTGAGCTTGCGCCCAAAAAGGAACTAGGAATAGGGCAAAGAAAAGCAAAAATTTAGACTGCATAGTGTTTGAGTTTTTTTATGGAAACTTGATTTTTTGGGTTTTTATTGTCAGGAGGCAAATATAGTTATTCTTTGGTAAATTCTGCCAAATCTTTGCCGTTGGTAAGGACTATCCCCTAATTTTGCCGTAAGGCGGAAGGATAAAAACGTACAAAATACTACTTTTTATAAATTTTTGGGTTATTTTTGTTCCGCCTAGTAAGCCCCACAACAAACATCGATGAACTACTAATTATGAATGCCAACAACTATTATAAGTTATTGTGGGTTGTTTTTCTATTCGCTTTCACACAGGTTTGGGGCCAAGATGACTGGCAGTTTGCGACTCACTCGAACAATATTACCGGGATTTCGGTAAATGAAGAAGAAGTATGGGTCTCTACACGGGATGGGATCTTTAAGTTTAATTCACTCACCGAAGAAAGCATCAAATTCTCGGCTGTGAGCACCAATATGACCGATGATTTTATGACCGGAATATTGGTGACTCCGGATGATTCCATTTGGGTGGCTTACTATTATTTTGGAGCCGGACATGCCGGTGCGGATGCCGATACTTGGGTGAATTATCAAGTCGAAAATTCGCCCCTAGGTTCTAATTTTGTGCGGACGATGGCTGTGGCTCCTTCCGGGGCGGTTTATTTAGGGACTTTTTATGGGGGCATAAGCATCTATGAACATGGGGAGTGGTCTGCTCTAAAGGACTCTTTGCCGATTAGTAACTCTTCAGGTGGAATTATCCAAATCGCCTTTGATCCCAATAGCCATGACGATACGGATGCTTGGTTTGGGACTAAAAAACACGGGCTTTATCACCGTAGATTAGATTCCACTTGGGTATTTTATGATATCTATAATTCTGATTTGCCGGGGAATATTGTATCGGGTTTAGCGATTGACCAGCGCAGTCGAGTATGGGCGGGGTCACATGATGGCTTTGCGATATTAGACGATGATGAAATGTCTGTATTTAGTCGCACCAACTCGCCTTTATTGAGTAATTATATCCATGATATTGCGATTGATCGGGATTCGATTGCTTGGTTGGCTACCGAACACGGCTTGGTGCGTATCCCTACTAATAGCTTTGAAGATTTGGCGACTTGGACGGTTTTTACTAAGGAGAATTCAGGTTTGTCTTCTGACTGGATTGAAAAAGTCGTGGCCGATACTTCCACCGGTAATTTGTGGATTGGGACTTATAGCAAAGGGCTCATCCGGTATGATGGGACGAATTGGGAAACCTTTAAGTTCAATGATGATGCTATTTTGGACAATGATGTGCTTTCGCTCAATTTTTCCGAAAGGGATAGTACCTTAATGGTCTCCACTCGAACCAGTGGGCTGGGGCTTTTGCAGGATTCGGTTTGGACGATTATAGACAAAGAGCACAATGGCTTGCCTACCGATCAGGTTAATTTTGCGGCGAAGGACACTTTCGGCAACGTTTGGATTGCCTATAGCTTTGATGGATTGACTAAGTGGGATGGGACGACAGCAACGCATTATAATCCTGATAATTCGCCCCTAAAACCCCCTTATAATGTGATTCATGACATCTATATTGACCCTTTAAATGTGATTTGGTTGGCGGTGAATGGAGGGCTTTGGGAGTTTGAAATTGGTACGGATACTTGGACTTTTCACAATGCGGATTTGACCGGGAAATATGCCAATGTAGAAGCTATCGAACCGGATGGACAGGGTGGATTTTGGTATGGGGGCAGCAAAATATCTTTAATGCATTTTGATGGGACTTCCTTGACCGGTTACAATACGCCGGATTCCTTACTCAATAAAATCCAGGTGACTGATTTGGAAACAGATCCTTGGGGCAATGTTTGGATAGGGACTTTTGGGCATGGTTTGTTGCGAAAAGATTCGGATGACCATTGGTATCTGTACAATGGTAGCAATTCTGTCATGAAGGGCAATTTGGTCTCTTCTCTCCAATATACTCCGGATTCTACCTTATGGGTGGGGACGACCGGTGCGGGGCTTTATTCCTATAAATTAGGACCTTGGAATCATTTTGGGGTTTATTCAGGGCATTTGCCGCAAAATAATGTAGCTGATTTGGTGTGGGACAATCGCAATACCTTGTGGATTGGGATGCCTAATATGGGATTGGGACATCATTTTGTGCCAATATATACGCCCCCGCAAGATTCCTTGTTTAAGGATACGACGGTGGTGCAGGACATCATGCCCTTTTCAGGAAAAATAAATATCTATCCCAATCCGGCAAATGATGTCGTTCATCTTGATTTGGACGTCCCCCGAAGTGGGTCAGTGCTCTTGTCTATATTTGATTCCAAAGGTCGGTTGCTCAAGGAGTATATACCCGGTTTTTTGCCTTCCGGCCAAAGCATTATAGATGTTGATGTCTCCGATTTACCTTCCGGATATTATTACCTACAGCTCTTCTTAAATGGGGAACGGGGCGGCAAGATGCTGCAAATTAGATAATGTCGTGACGGCGGTCGGGACGGCCATCCCGACCACCGTTAGAGCATCAATCTATTTTATCCAAAGCATTAGAAATATCCCAAATCAAATCGTCTGCATTTTCCACTCCAATGGACAATCGAATAAGCTTTTCAGAAATACCCAAAAGTTGCCGGTCTTCCAAAGAGACATCAATGTGGGTCATCGTCGCCGGATGTTGGACCAAACTTTCGGTGCTGCCCAAACTGACCGCCAACTTGATAATCGTCAAATTATTTAGAAAAGCAAAAGCTTCCTTTTCCTTCCCTTTGATATCAAAAGAAATCATTGCGCCCGGTGCTTCACATTGGTGGCGATAGATTTTGAATTGTTCGGGTCGGGATTCATCCAAAAGTCCAAGGAAATAGACCTTTTCGACTTTGGGATGTTGGTTTAGGAATTCCGCTATTTTTTGGGCGTTTTTAGTTTGTTTGTCCATACGGACTTTAAGGGTTTCCAGGCTTCGCATCAGCAGCCAGCCTGTCCAAGGGCCGGCCATGTTTCCCAAGAAGGTCCGGAGTGTCCGGATTCGGGTCATGAGCTCTTTTTTACCCAAAACAGCTCCTGCAATGACATCGCTATGACCGCCAATATATTTGGTAGCGGAGTAAATCACTAAGTCGGCGCCAAATTCCATTGGATGTTGCCATAAAGGCCCCATATAGGTATTATCGACAGCGAAATAAACGGGTTTTTCATCGGTCGCAAAATGATCGGCAATGCTTCGTGTCATTTCCATATCGAAAAGGGCATTGGTTGGATTGGCCGGAGTTTCTATATAGACAAGAGCCAGGCGGTCGGCATGTCCGGTACTTTCTACCAAATCAATGATTTCTTGTTTGCTCATTCCCGGATGGAAACCCACGGTATGGATCCCAAATTCGCTTAAAATATGGTGGATAAAGTGATCCGTCCCGCCATAGACGGGCTTACTATGGAGCAACAGGCTGCCGGGCTTCAAAAACTCCAAAAATAGGGTAGAAATAGCCGACATACCACTTTCAAAAATCGCACAATCATCGGCTTTGTCCCATAGTTTGAGTCGATTTTCTAGGATTTCCAAGTCGGGATTATTCAGTCGGCTATAGATTAGGCCTAATTTTTCATTGACTCTTTGGTCTCTAAGTCCGTAGGCCACTTCAAAAAAGGCCTTGCCTTCTTCGGCGGTATTAAAAGCAAAGGTGGAAGTCTGGAAAATAGGGCATTTTACGGCGCCTTCCGACCATTGTGGATTGTAGCCGTAAGACATCATTAGTGTCTCCGGCCTGAATTGGTTTCTTTTGTCTTGATCGTCCATATTGTGGTTGTTTTTATTTGGTTAGATTGTTAGGTCAAAAGTACTGTTTTTTGGGGGACTATGTGGGGTAATTCTTAAATATTTTGGGGAGGTTTTGGGTCTTTGGTCTTTGGGGCGCAGCAAGCTGCTTTTGGTCTTTGGCTTAGATAGTGGTTTACTTTTGACTTCATCATTGGATATTTCGCTCGCAGGCTTCGTTAGTTGATTCGCTCCGCTAGTTGATTCACTTGTCCTTCGGACTTCGTTAGTTGATTCGCTCCGCTAGTTGAGAAAGTTGAGATGGTAGCTTTTTGCTTGGTAGTGGAGACTTGTTCTTCGGGCTTTGTAGTTGAGATTTGCTTCGGACGTGGATCGCTAAGCATGGAGCGCAGCGTAGTGATTGGTGAGCCAAACTGTTCCCCGTATGCCATTGGCTCTTGATGAATTGCTCCGCTAGTTGAGAAAGTTGAGATGGTTGCTTTTGGCTTCGTAGTGGAGACTTGTCCTTCGGACTTTGTAGTTGAGATTCGCTTTGGACGTGAATCGCTAAGCACGGAGCGCAGCGTAGTGATTGGTGAGCCAAACTGTTCCCCGTATGCCATTGGCTCCGGACGAAAGCTTTACTGATTGAAGAAAGTTGAGACGGTCGCCTTCGGCTCTCTTGTTGAGACTTGTCCCGATTACTATCGTGGATTCGGACTTCGTGGTTGAGTGCTGTATAGGTTGAGACGATATGGGTTTTTGTTTGGGGTTTTTACTACGTTATTCGATATTCGACATTCTGTATTCGATATTTTTTTTATGCTTCGGTGGTTGGAGTTTGGGGAGATTTCCAAAATTCCGTTTTGTTGGGCTTCATCGGATATCGTCTTGGAGGAGCACTTCGTTTCTTTGGTAAATTTTGAAAATCGGGCTTTTGTTTTGGTGGGTGTTGTGGGTTGTTTTTGACTTCATCATTAGATATTGGGCATTCTACGAGACAGTTCAATTGTTGAGTCCGCTATGAAAAGTCCACTCTGCTAAAAAACTAAAGTGATGAACAAAATTTTATGTGGTTACGATACAGAATTTTCCAAAAGTTTAAAACTTTTGGAAAGTTATCGAAAAGAAATCAAATAAAATTTTGTGGTCACTAGAACAAGCCATCACCCGACTTTTCGGAGCAAACTCACCGTCCAAGCGTTCTACTGATTCTAATAACCAATTGATTATCAATGCTTTCAGTTGAACAGTCTCACCACTCCCCACTCACTACTCACCACTCCCCACTCACCCAATCGCCGAAGGCACTCAAAAAAACTCCCAGCTCTTACCATCAAAATAATCATATCCCCAAAATCCTTTTTTCATGACCAAGCGGACTTTAGACCCGATGCTATTGTTTTGGGGTAAGACACCGTGAGTCCGGAAAGTATAGTCTTTCCCATTTTTACGCAAGTAAATCCAGTAAGTATCGGCCGGTTGGTTCTTTTTGCTATACAACATCGCAATGTAATAACCCTTCTGGCCTAGATAATCGAAGGTCTCAGAATAGGGGCGCGCACGGGATAATTTACGGTTGGTAAAACTCCCAAACAAGGGCGCCATCATAATCAATGAGACCATAAAGAATACATGCAGTCGGATGGATTCCTTACGTAAGACACCGGCCAAATAGCCTATTGCAAACATCAGAAGTACCACGATGGTAGTATATAAAAAAGATTTTTGAATTAGGGCAGCGATGTTGCGGGTATTCGAGAAATAGGGAAACTCCATGACATATAAGGCAATCAGGCCGATAAAAGCAAAGCTTCCAAGTACTACAAAGACGCTGGTTTTTTGGTCGAGTTTTGACATAAATGGGTGGTCATTTTTCTTTTTAGTACGCTTTGAACTATCTGCGTGGCTTGTGGTGGTTTGGCTCATCACACGAATCAACAGATAATAGGCTATTTTGTGCTTGATTTACCGGTTGTTAGGAGCACAAACGAGTTCGTTTTATTACAAAGACGGAAAGTTTCCCAAAAAAGTTTAGTTTTGTGCTCCCCCAAATGTATGGGAAAAACCAAAAAGATACAATATGGAATACAGAAGACTAGGCAAATCGGGGCTGAAAGTGAGCGCTTTGTCCTTCGGGTCATGGCTAACTTTTGGCAAGCAAATCGGCGCTCCAACAGCCGAAAAATTAATGGCTTATGCCTACGAGAACGGGATTAATTTTTTCGATAATGCCGAAATCTACGCCCAAGGGAAGTCCGAAATCGTCATGGGGCGCATCATCAAAAAACTAAAATGGGATCGCACATCGTTTGTGATTTCCAGCAAGGCGTATTTTGGGGATTATCGGAATGGGCCGAATCAAACCGGATTGAGTCGCAAACATCTAGTGGAAGCCTGCCACCATGCACTTAAAAGGCTTCAAGTCGATTATTTAGACCTTTATTTTTGTCATCGACCGGATAAACAGACGCCTATAGAAGAAGTTGTTTGGACAATGAATCATCTAATCCAGCAAGGCAAGATTCTATATTGGGGAACTTCAGAGTGGTCGGCACAGGAAATCATGGAAGCCCAGATGGTGGCTAAGGAGTATCGCCTGATAGGGCCGACGATGGAGCAGCCACAGTACAATTTATTTGAGCGGGCGAAGGTGGAAGTGGAGTTTGCACAAATTTATAAGACGGTGGGATTAGGCACGACGATTTGGTCGCCTTTGGCCAGTGGTATCTTGACAGACAAGTACTTGCGTAAAAATTTTCCGAAAGGGACTCGGTTAGGGATGGACGGCCTGGAATGGCTAAAAGAGCGCACTCTTCAAGATGACCGGTTGCCCAAAATTCAAGCTTTGAATGAGTTGGCCTTGGATTTGGGCATCAGCTTACCTAGGATGGCCATTGCTTGGGCTTTGCGGAATCCGAATGTATCCACGGTCATCCTTGGGGCTTCCAAATTGGCTCAGCTAAAGGAAAATCTAAAAGCCTTAGGCGATCAAGATCTGTTAACCCCCGATGTATTAGAAAAAATCGAGGCTATCGTGGATAATCGTCCTGTTCCGCCTGCTTGGTAAAAGTGTTGTTGAGGGAGTTGATTCGCTGCGCTAGTTGATTCACTCGCTGCGCTTCGTTAGTTGATTCACTCGCTGCGCTTCGTTAGTTGATTCACTCGCTGCGCTTCGTTAGTTGATTCACTCGCTGCGCTTCGTTAGTTGATTCACTCGCTGCGCTT